>Ga0247840_10010993_pt1 | contig 11142 bp, 12 predicted proteins | sample LaCruzMarch2015__FD_192404 | JGI IMG/M metagenome (GOLD analysis project Ga0247840, IMG submission 192404) | Freshwater microbial communities from meromictic Lake La Cruz, Castile-La Mancha, Spain - LaCruzMarch2015_17m | ecosystem: Environmental > Aquatic > Freshwater > Lake | place: Spain...
CTTCGCCAACATGGCTGCAAAATAGACAATAAAGCAAAGTTTTGCAAACTCTGCTGGTGCAAAATTCACCGGTCCTAAATCTATCCAACGACGTGAACCATTAACCCGCTTACCTATAACCAATACCGCCACCAGTAAAATAAACCCTAGTAAATAAATCATATTTCTCTTTTTAATGTACTGTTTATAGTCAATTCCTGAAACATAGAAAAATACCACATAGGATATTGCATACCAAATCGCCTGCATCATGATAAATCTATAAGGTGTCCCATACGTACGAATAGCAGTAGGGAAACTACTGCTGTACACAAATATAATACTATATGCTGTAAATATTAGCATAATAATTAGAAGACCTACTTTTTTTCGCCAAACTTCCACATCTTACTCCCCTGAAAATCGCTCTTGAACTAACTGCTTAAATACTCTACCTCTATCTTCAAAGTTCTTAAATTGATCGTAACTTGAAGAGGCCGGGGAAAGAAGAACAATGCTTTTTTTTCCAAAATCTAATCTTTCTTTTAACACATCTAATACCACTTCTAAACGCCCTAAATTAAAAGTTTTCTCCTGTGGGTAACCCATTTCCATGAGTTGCTTCTCAAGACGGTTGGCCGTTTCTCCAATAAGATAAACACTGACTACATTTTTCTCAATAATGGTTGCAATCAAATCTGTACAATCTAAATTTTTCTCTTTTCCACCGCACACCAAATAGATATCTTTTAACCCATTTAAACTATTAATCGCTTGAATAGTAGAATCTACATTAGTCGCTTTTGAATCATTATAAAAATCAACATCACCCCTTGAAAAAAACTTCTCCAGTCGATGTTCCGCACACTTAAACGCCTCTTGAGCTAATAAAATATCCTTTATTGTATGACCAAAATGGTTAAGAACCCCCGCAATTGCTAGAAAATTCTCGATATTATGTCTTCCAAACTGTTCAATGATATTTGCACTACATTTTTGGTCAAAAATTCTTAACTGATGATTTTCATACCCTAAATCTGCTTTGTACTCATCTGAAACTGCAAAGGTCACTACGTTAAGTGCTTTAAGCTCGCTACTACTTAAAATGTTTTGATCTGCTATATTTACCACAGCCACATCTGTTGCCTGTTGATTTTTAAATATATTCCATTTTACCCCATAATACTCCTCTTTCGAAGTGTAACGGTCTAAATGATCTGGTGTCAGATTAATCAATACTGCCGCATTCGCACGAAAAGTATCTAAATGCTCTAGCTGAAAACTGCTTAATTCTAAAACAATAACATCGAGTTCCTCTTCTGTAGCGATTAACTCCGCATAAGAAAATCCAATGTTGCCTGCATAAGCAACTTTATACCCTAGCGCTTTAAATGCATTGTACATATTCATTGTTGTTGTTGTCTTACCATTTGTCCCTGTAATGGCTACCACTTTTATCTGTTCAGGCATATAACGATAAGCCAACTCAATTTCATCAATGATTTCAATACCTTTTTGCATCGCTTCAAGAATAAGGGGTTTAGAATTAGGAATTCCTGGACTTTTTAAAATGGTATCAAAAGACTCTAATGCTGGGTATTCTCCCATATCATCGCAAAAAAGAGTATATGAGACGCCTTTTTTATCAAGAAGTTTAAATGCGCCCTGTGCACTTACCCCTGCTCCATAAATCAAAATATTATTCATAACTTTTACCTTCGTTTTATCGAATTTTTAATATAATAAGTGCTAATGCACATAATAGTACTGTTACAATCCAAAATCTCATCGTTACTTTTGTCTCAGGAAGTCCTAACTTTTCAAAATGGTGGTGAATTGGCGCCATCTTAAAAATTCTCTTTCCAGTCGTTTTAAAGCTCCACACCTGCAGTATCACCGATATTGCTTCAAGAAGGAAAATAAAGCCTATAATTGGCAGTAACAGCTCTTGTTTTAGGAAGATACTCACACACCCAATCATCCCTCCAAGCGACAGTGAACCAACATCTCCCATAAAAATTTGTGCAGGAAAGAAGTTATACCATAAAAAGCCTAAACTTGCACCCAATACGGAACACAAAAATACCAGTATTTCTCCACTTTGTGGAATATAATTAAGATATAGATAACTGCTTAAATTCACATTTCCCGTTAAGTAACTGATAATCGCCAAAGTTGAAACCACAAAAATCACTGGACCAATACAGAGTCCATCTAACCCATCGGTTAAATTAACAGCATTTGAAGTTCCCACAATAATAAATAGAGCAACAATAAAATATACAACAGCGCCTAGGTAAAAATAGTGGTTCTTCATAAATGGATCAACCAAACTAAAATTCACTTTGCCTTGCACTGTAGGCATAAGGTATACAAAAATCATCACTAAAGCAGCAATACTAAACTGCCCAAGGAGTTTCTTTTTTCCCGCTAAACCATCTTTGTTTTTCTTTGCCAATTTAAGATAATCATCTAAAAACCCAATTAATCCAAATAATACAGTAATGATAAGCAACATGATTTCAAATTTATTGAAGAAATTTCCTGTTAAGATATTAGTAATAACAACAGACCCAATAATAAGGACTCCACCCATTGTTGGTGTTCCTTTTTTAGAAAAATGTGTCGCTGGACCATCTTCACGTATCCCCTCGCCTACATTACCGCGTCTTAAAAATTTAATGAAGGGTTTTCCAACAAAAATAACTATCAATAGCGAAATAATAAAGGCAAGAAGCGCTCTGAAGGTAATATATTTAAAAAGACTAAATTTATCAATATGCGCAAAATAGGCCGAATATATCCAATATAACATTTTAGGTTCTCAACTTTCTAATTATTTTAGTATTTCCTCTAATTTCATTCCCCGTGACGCTTTTAAAAGTATCACACTATTTTCATTTGCCAACTCTTTTAATTCATCACTGATATAGTGCTTATCTAGTGAAAATTTAAGGGTATCACTTGAATACTCTTGGCAGAACTGAAAGTATATCTTTCCATAAAAATAAACTCTTTTAAGGGGAAGTTTCTTCACTTTTTCAATAATTTCTCTATGAAACTCACACTCTTGTTCCCCAAGCTCTAACATATCTCCCAAAATAAAAATTTTCTCTTGATTTGGATAATATTCACACACCGTTTCTATGGCGGCTACTGTGGATTTTGGACTGGCATTATATGCGTCATTAATAACTTGTGCTTTCAGATAGAGTGACTTTTCCATTCTCATTTTAGATATCTCAATGGTGTTTAAACTCTCTATAACTTGACCATCTAAGACATTGAGCTCACTGCATACTCTAAGTGCCGCTAAGATGTTATATACGTTATGTTGCCCCATTAAATTGGTCGAAACCAAGCTTCCATCACTTAGATGAAACTCTGTCATTCCAGACACTTTTCGAATATCTTTCGCCATACAATCTGAAGCGTTATCAATAGAGAAATAGTGAAAATCTCCTTTGAGCGTCGCTAAATAAGGATCATCTAAATTTAACACCATTTTTTTACTATATGGAATAATTTCTGCCTTAGCTTTCAAAACATTCTCTTTTGTTTTAAGCATCTCCAGGTGTGATTCTCCGATATTGGTTATGACACCTATATCTGGCATAACCATTTTTACTAAATGATCTATCTCTCCAAATCCACTCATACCCAATTCTGCGATTAAGATTTCAGTATCCCTCGGCATAGAACACAGTGTTATCGGTACACCTATGTGATTATTGAAATTTCCTGCCGTTTTATGGACATTAAATTTTGCTTTCAATGTATGGGCTAGGATATCTTTCACACTCGTTTTTCCATTGCTACCCGTAATGGCGATAACTTTTGGATTAATGATCTCTCTATATCTTTTTGCTATCTTAGAAAAAGTGGCTAAGCTATTTTCTACAACAATTACACGATTATCGGTACTCTGACTTGCTTCGCATATAACATATTTAGCACCTTTTTCAAGTGCTTGATCAATGAAATTATGACCACTGTTAATTGCAATAAAAATAGCTCCCTCAGATATCTCTTGGGAGTTCGTTTTTATTAAATTTATATCTTCTAAAGTAAGGATTATTCCTTTTTCGATTTCAATCACGTCAGCTCCTTTCAGAACTTTGCTAGAGATATTATAGCATTTTTATGAATATTATTCAATCAAAAAGGGGTATATTAATTCATCAAACCATTCATATTTTCTACCAATTGTCAATTTTCACATAATTCTTCTTTGTTTTGAGTAGATTTTAAGGTTTTTTTTTAATGCGTATACGTATACTTAGCGTATCAAAGATATTATAGGAGGTACTATGAAAAAAACTTTTATAATTTTAACGCTCATACTCACAACACTTTCCTCTATAATATTCTCTGCACCGATTAAAGCATATAAGACAAAAGAAATTTCTAGTTATTTATTTTTCGAACCTAAGGATCACTATTTTTCTGTAAAATGTTTTAACGATACTCTACATCCTATTGAGTTAGGCGCATTAACTTCATGTGACGCTGATAACGGCAAAGTTTTCTTATCACCGCTCATCATACGACCTGGTCAAACCGCTAATTTCGATATCATTTGGAAGGGATGTACTCTTAGTACACAAGAATGCTTTATGCAGGCACATATAACACTCAACGGAAAAAAACCAAAAGATAATGCAACAACCAATTTCAGTTGTCGTGGCAAAGAATTTCGTAGAGATGTACAGGTTAAAACTTTAGAAATGAGAGATGCTTATTTTGTTTATTTTGGAACTCATTCCTATTTTATTATGACACATAGTGAACCAACTCCTAATATTCTTGAACTTCACGTAACAGAATTTATTGGATATTAAAAAGAGGACAGCTCAATTGAGCTGTCCTAATATTTATTATACCAATTCAATGATAGCCATTTCAGCAGAATCTCCACGACGAATTGCCGTTTTAATGATTCTAGTGTATCCACCATTTCTTTCTTGATACTTTGGAGCGATTTCAGTAAAAAGCTTATGAAGAACCTCTTCATTTCTTAAAAAGCTGAACGCTTGTCTTCTGTGGTGAAGTGTTCCTTTTTTACCAAGAGTAATCATTCTCTCAGCAAATTTTCTTAACTCTTTTGCTCTAGGCACTGTTGTTTCAATCTTTTCGTGCTCTAAAAGAGAAATTGTCATGTTTTTAAGCATCGCTAAACGATGGTCTGTTCTTCTTCCAAGTCTTCTGTATGGTCTACTATTCATCAGACTCTCCTTTCTAATCTTTTTTGAGTTCTAATCCAAACTCTTCTAATTTTTCATTGATTTCATCAAGAGATTTTCTTCCAAAATTTTTGATTTTCATCAATTCTGAAATATTAAGGGCAAGTACTTCTCCTAAAGTTTCCAATTTAGCTTTCTTTAAACAGTTGTATGAACGAACTGTCAAATCTAAATCTTCAATTTTTAGAGAGAGTTTATCACTCGGTTGTACGCTGCTCTCTTCTTCTTCTTGAATACTTTCTGCTTTTTCTCTAAAATTATCCATTTTAGAACCAATTTCAGCAATTGGATCCATATGCATTCTAATTAACTCAACTGCGTAACTGATTGCATCCGATACACGTACACTTCCGTCCGTTTCAATATCCATGATAATTTTATCGTAGTTTGTAATTCTTCCAACCATAGTATCTTTTACTTGGTAGCTTACCTTACGAATTGGTGTGTAGATTGCATCTACTGCTAAGTAGTGCATCTCCCATCCAGATTTATCTATCTCATCAGAAATGACAAACCCTTCACCTGTATCTACTAAAAACTCCATATCTACTGTACGATCTGTTGTGATGGTTAAAATTGTATGCTCTGGGTTGATAATTTCGATATCAGAAGGACATTGAATATCGCTTGCTTTGATTTCGCAAGGTCCTTTAACCGAAAGTTTCATGATACGCTCGCCAGGAGTTTCAGCTTTTACTACGATTTCTTTTATATTTAAAATGATATCGGTAACAGCCTCTTTAACACCTTCCATTGTAGAAAATTCATTAAATACCCCATCTATTCTAATCCCTTTGATTGCAGTCCCGGGAATAGAAGAAAGAAGTACTCTTCTAAGAGCATTTGCAACGGTATTACCATAACCACGGTAGAGTGGCTCTACCATGATTTGTGTCTTAAATTCGCTTTCACGAACTTCACTAACTCTAATTTCACTTGAAATTTTTTCAATTTTTAACATATATTATAACCCCGCAGTTTACAATAGATTTTTCTATGCACTAGTTAGATTATTTAGAGTAGAATTCTACGATAAGTTGCTCGTTGATCTCTAGATCTACAGCGCTTCTTTCTGGAAGCATTACTACTTTACCAGTTAGAGACTCTCTTGTGAATTCTAACCATGTTGTTGATTTTGCTGATTCAGCGTTAGCTTTAATTAAAACTAAATCTTTCGATCCATCTTTAACTGAAACCACATCACCTGAAGTCATTCTGTAAGAAGGGATATCTACTCTTCTTCCATTAACTTCAAAATGTCCGTGTTTAACAAGTTGTCTAGCTTGAGTTCTTGTCTTAGCAAGTCCTAATCTAAATACAACATTATCTAATCTTCTCTCTAAGAATTGAAGAATCATTTCACCTGTAACGCCTTCACTTCTCATAGCCTCTTCATAGTATCTATAGAACTTATTCTCAAGCACTCCATAAATATTCTTAACTTTTTGCTTCTCTCTTAATTGAACACCATACTCAGTAACTTTCTTCTGAGCAGCACCATGCATACCCGGTCTTGTTCCTTTTCTTTTTTCGAATGCACACTTTGCACCGAAACATCTATCACCTTTTAGATGTAACTTCTGTCCTGCTGCACGACATAATCTACATACTGGTCCTGTATATCTAGCCATCTCTTTAATTCCCTCCTTACTAGACTCTTCTTCTTTTTGGTGGACGACATCCATTATGTGGCATTGGAGTAACGTCTTTAATTGCAATAATATCAATTCCTAAAGCTTGGATTGAACGAATTGTTGTCTCACGTCCAGCACCTGGCCCTTTAACTCTTACTTCTAACTTTCTGATTCCATGCTCCATAGCTGTTTTAGCTGCTTCTTCAGCCGCTAATTGAGCTGCAAATGGAGTGCTTTTTTTAGTTCCTTTAAATCCAACAGTTCCACTGCTTCTCCAAGCGATTGTGTTACCGTTTGAATCCGTAATGTTTACGATTGTATTGTTAAATGTTGAGTGGATATGAGCGATTCCCACAGCAATATTTTTTAAAACTTTCTTTTTAGTGCTCACTTGAGCATTACCTCTTTTAGCCAACTTAGTATCCTCCTACCCTATTTTTTCTTAGCCACAGCTTGTTTAACTGGACCTTTTCTTGTACGAGCGTTTGTTTTAGTTCTTTGCCCTCTAACAGGAAGCCCTTTTCTGTGACGAAGTCCTCTGTAAGATTTGATGTCGATTAAACGTTTAATTGCTAAACGAACATCTTTTCTAAGTTCACCCTCTACTTTATATGTTGCTTCGATGGCGTCTCTTAATTTACCTACTTCTTCATCTGTCAATGCCTTAACTCTTGTATCAGGATTTACGCCTACTTTTGCAAGAATTTCTTGAGAACGTTTTAATCCGATTCCGTAAATATAAGTTAAAGCGATTTCAACTCTTTTGTTATTTGGTATATCGATACCTGCTATACGTGCCACTTACATTCCTCCTTGTTGTTTTAAATAAGTGCTTTTAAAAAATGATAATATTTAACAAACCTAAGTCTGTTTTTAAAACTTTCCTCGATATGCCTGTTGAACTGCATATCTTTACAGTTTCCTAATCAACACAATAATATAAAATTAATTAGAAAAACAATCCCACTAATAAATTAGTTTTGACGTTGCTTGTGTTTTGGGTTATCGCAAATTACTCTAACAATTCCTTTTCTACGAATCACACGACACTTTTCACACATTGGTTTCACAGATGCTCTAACTTTCATCTACGCCTCCTTTCCCACTATTTTTTTCTAAAGGTTATTCTGCCTCGTGTCAAGTCATACGGTGTTAACTGTACAACCACTCTATCTCCTGGTAAAATCTTTATATAATGTAATCTCATCTTTCCAGAGATATGAGCCAAAATAACGTGGTCGTTCTCGAGTTTAACTCGAAACATAGCGTTTGGAAGGTTTTCTATAACGTCCCCTTCTAATTCAATGATATCCTCTTTTGCCACACTACACTCCTTCGCAAAATTTTATCAATATATTATAACACATTTTTACTATACTGTCTATACGTAATTATAAACGTTATAATTGAAAGCGTAAGAGGCAGAGAAACACTACCATTTCCCCACCTCTATTCTACGCTATTTTAAATTATATCACATATCATCATTAATTGTAAGAGTGTTTCTTTAAATCTAACATATACACCCTAATATATTTCTAGTTTGAAATAAGTGTTGACGTTATATCCATATTAGGGTACTTCAAATCTGCAATTGGAAGGATGATTTGTTTGCCGTTTTGAATAAGTGTATTCATATTGATGGTCACTAAATCTTGTCTATGAGCATAGTCAGCAAAATGAAACAGATTATTGTTCAAATCTTTCACATCAATCCACTGCGTGCTATCTGGAACAGTTACTCCATTATCCACCGCAACCACTGCACCTAATGGAATATCCACATTATTCAGAATATGAACCACTTCATTCACCGCAGTTGCTGAACCACTCGCACGGTCAGCGTAGTGAACAAGATAAGCCGCTTTGATAAATCTTGATGGTGGTGTGTAATCTCCTGGAAGACCGATAGCGCCTCCCCCTTGACCTACCGCTGTAATATCACCAAGTTTGCTCGTTGTCACACTACCCGTTCCAGAATTACTCAAATTAATGTAGTTGCCAAGGTTGGTCATATGCCAATCATAGTTCGGTGCATTGGTCATCACCCCTGCTGTTTTGGTGAAAATAACGGTTTTTCCATTAATAAATTCCACCACTATATTCGCACCTGTTTTATCCGTAATCATAAAATGTAAAACAGGCGAAACTGGCACACTTGGAATCACTGGTCCAAATACAGTGTATTTGCCTATATTTTTTTGAACCTCTGCCACACTTCCATAACTGCTCAATACAAAACGAATAAAATCCGTTGCGGCCAAATAATTTTGCGTCTTTGCTGTAGCTGTTGCATACTGAGTAAATCCAGGCATGAAATTCCCACTAATGCTTACACCCGCTGAATTTTGACCATCTAACATGGCATTGTTTGCAAGTCCAGTTCCAATTCCTAATACTGCATATTTACTAACAACCGTTGTGGGTTTACTCGTTTGAGACGGTGCTAAAAGTTGAAAAGTGCTATTTTGTGGATAAAAAAGGAAGTTCCAATCCATGTTATAAGACCATTCCATTGTTCTTCCTGCAACAACCGTTCCATCTTGAGCTTGAACCTCTATTGCCGTACAGGCAAAAGTCGTCTGAATTGCTAACCCTCCCACGAGTAGCAGTAATAGTTTTTTTGCTGAAATTTTCCCCATATCTATCCTCCTAATTTTAATTAAAACAGATGTGGCAAAAGGGAAACTAAATTACAGTAACCATTGCCACATCTGAAAATTTTATTGTTCTAGTGTGTTAATTTGAAGTACTTGTTCCACTTGTCGTAGAGCTTCCACTTGTGTAACTTGGAAGTCCTGACTGACCATTTAACATCGCTTGTGTTAACGTATTTTGAACCGTAACTTGAGGAAGTTGCACTCCAGCTAATGCCGATTTTAATTGAGATTGAGCTATTCCAAGTTCATAATCAGATTTCACTTGGGCTTGAACTGTTGAGTAAACTGCCGCCGCAAATGGATTTTGCTTCACGCCTTGTACGATATATACATAGTTGCCATCTGTCACCACACTGATTTGATTTGGCGCTAAAGTAAGTGCAGCTTGAGCAAGTACAGGAATTGAACCAACATTTGGAATCATTGGACTTTGATTTGTAATCGGTCCTAGCATTGTTTGTGGTCCTTTAGAATATTTCTTCATCGCATCTGCAAAAGAGATTTTACCTGATTGGATATCCTTTTGAATTGATTGAGCTTGAATCATCGCTGAACCAGAACTGTTTTTCCCAATTGGTATGAATATTGCATTAACAAAACTTTGTGCTGGCGTATCATACTTTGCATGATTTTGAGTGAAATACGCTTGAAGTTGTGAATCTGTTGGATTCATTTTGCTGACAAAATTGTATAAGATGCCATTTTGAGCAGCTGTTGCTAAATACTGTAAATTCATTCCACTTGGAAGTTGAACCCCACTATTTTTTGCCAGTGTTATCATAGCAACCTCTTGAGTAAACTGTTTTAACGTCATATTAGCCGCTAGAGCAATATTACCTCCTGTGTAAGGTAACGCCTGCAAGAAGTTTGAGTTAAATTCAGATGCACTCATAGAATAATTTCCTGCTGAAAGAGCCGTCTGTGTTAAATAAGGACCATACTGAGTAGAAACTACTTTTACAGCTGAACCACCGCTGATGGCATTATTGATGTATCCTAATAAAAGTCCTGGAGCATAGTATTGTTGAAGGGCCGAAATCACTTGTCCTTTAACTTGGTCTAAACTTTGACCATTAAACTGAGACTGAGCACTTTGCATGTAGAAAATATTAATATCTGCATCACTTGGTACATAATTTGCTGACATCGCTTTTTGAACATTTTGGTAGATAATTTGTTGAGCTAACTGCTGTTTAAATTGAGCCACAGTCATCCCGTTGCTTTGTAGAGCTTGTAAAAGTCCTTTTTGTGTATACTGTTTTACATATTGAGCATACATTTGATTAATATCTCTTCCTGTTGCACGAATATGATTTTTCTTAGCATACTCTTGAATTAACGCTTGACCAATCTGTTGATTTACTACCATTGAAGTGGCTAAATCTGGTGAAAGGGTAATGCTACTTCCACTCTTATTACCATTTAGTTGTTGTTCAATTTGACCATACATATTTTGAGCTTGGGTCGAAATGGTGGTTGAGCTGATTTTAGTTTTACCAACGATAAATGCTGTATCACCTGATTGTTTTGCTCCCCCAGTTAAATTCCCTACCCCAATTAAAAACACCGAAATAATAAATAGCACTACTATCAAAATAATTACAGGTTTTAACGCTTTTTTCATCT
>Ga0247840_10010994_pt1 | contig 11141 bp, 7 predicted proteins | sample LaCruzMarch2015__FD_192404 | JGI IMG/M metagenome (GOLD analysis project Ga0247840, IMG submission 192404) | Freshwater microbial communities from meromictic Lake La Cruz, Castile-La Mancha, Spain - LaCruzMarch2015_17m | ecosystem: Environmental > Aquatic > Freshwater > Lake | place: Spain...
CCACACTTTCTCAGGAGCAGGCGGAAGGTCTTTCTTACAGGAAGAGAGTGAAAAAATAAAAAACAGGAGCGCTAAGCCGGTAAGAGTGATCTTTTTTATTGAGTTCATGGTTGTCATATTATTAAACATTAAAAAGTTTCTGCAAATATATAGTCATAAAACACCAGGATAAAGCGTAAATAAGTAAGTGGACCCTTTTTACTGCAAACCGTTGTCAGAATTCTTTGCAACGTAAATTGTAATTCCAGTGCTCCGGTTTTTCCGGAAGGTGATTATAAAATTCCATATTCCTTCAGCTTGTTGCCCAGGGACCCTACTGAAACTGGCTTTGGAATAAAATCATCGCAGCCGGAAGCAATGATTTTTTGTTCATCACCGCTCATGGCATAGGCCGTGATGGCGATGACAGGCAGCCCTTTTCTGAATGTTTTAATCTCCTGGGTTGCCTCTAAACCGTTCATGACAGGCATCTTGATATCCATCAGCACCAATGAGATCTCCGGATGAGCCCGGCACATCTCCACCGCTTCTTTTCCGTTGGTTGCCTGAAGTACCGTAGGCACGATCTTTCTCAGTATAATTTCAAGGAAAAGACGATTGGCATCATCATCTTCAGCTACCAGCAGCACAGGGGTTTTCGATTTTGTATGGGTTTGTTTCAAGGGTGATGAGTCAACAGCGTTTTTTGAATCACTGAGGGGAAGTATCACTGTAAAAACAGAACCAACCTCCTTTGCAGATTCGAGCCTAAGCTCACCTCCGAAAAGCCTGATACATCCCAGGACAATGGAGAGTCCCAAACCGCTTCCCTCATGCCCTCTTGTGGCAGAGATATCTTCCTGCATAAAGGGCTCTAATATCCTCTCCCTGGCCTCTTCTGAAATACCTTTCCCTGTGTCCTTTATAAAACATTCAAAAGTGTCATTTGTAAAAGAGTACCCTACGGTCACTGTTCCTGTTGAAGTGAATTTCACAGCGTTGCTTAAAAGCTGTGAGATGATTTTGCGAAGGAGATCAGGATCGGTATGAATACAAGTCTCTTCGAATGAATCGTTGATCGGGAATTCGAAAGCGAGCGATTTGCTCTCGCAGGCTTTACAGTAAATATCCTTCACCTCCCTCATGAAATCATTGATTAAAACAGGCTTTCTTGCGACTTCCATGGAGCCCGAGGCTAACAGCGAAATATCCATATAGTCAGTAATCGTGCTGATCAGCCGGTTTGTTGAGTTTTCGAGAAAGATCAGGAAAGTCTGCTTTTCCGCAGTGGTTGTATCCGGTTCTGCCATAAGCTTACTGAAGCCCAGAATGCCGTTAAGCGGAGTACGGACCTCATGGGAGATATTCTGCATGAAAGCTGTTTTGAGCCTGTCGCTGGCCTGTGCTTTGTCCCTGGCCTCTGTCAGATCCCTGTTGCTTTGTTCCAGCTGGGCTGTTCTCTGTTTCACTTTTTCATCCAGGATCAGGTTTTGATCCTTCAGCTGGTGCATAAGAGACCTTGTAAGCAGGAGGTTATTGACCCTGAGTTCGACTTCTGTAAGATCGAATGGTTTTGTAAGAAAATCGCTGGCGCCCAGGGCCAGGGCTTTCTTTTTGGCTTCCGATGTTATATCGGCAGTCAGGACGAGAACCGGAAGAAAATCATCTTTGGCAATTCGCTCTCTGAGCTGCTCCATGATCTCATATCCGGTTAAAAAGGGCATCATCAGGTCAAGCAGGATGAGATCGGGCCGAACATTATCCATGAATTCCATAACCCTGCGGGAATCGGTAAGGGAGCTTACATTCGTATAGCCCTCCATCTCCAGGAATCCTTCCAGCATAGCCACATTTGCAGGCTGGTCGTCAACGATCAGTATCCTGGAGGTCTTAAGATTCATATCAGCATTCATAAGATCTGAATTACATGGTTCGGTTTACACTTTTTTAAAGATCCTGTCCAGAATTGTCAGGAAATGATCAATCTCCAGCGGTTTGGTGATGCAATCGATGGCTCCCGCCTTCAACAAAGGTTTGATATGTGACTGGACAGCATCTGCCGTTATGATGACAACCGGGATAAGATGTGTTATTTCATCAGATTTCAGGATGTGTAAAACCTCTGAACCATGAATATCGGGAAGGTTCAGATCAAGCAGGATCAGGTCGGGTTTTAACTCCACAGCCATACTGTGAGCCAATTTGCCATATACGGCCGTGATAAGTTTGATCCCCGGCCTTTCAGCATTAATGATATTCTCTATAAGGTCAATGTTGGGCTTGTTATCTTCTATATAGAGGATCCGTCCTTCCCAGTGCCTTTCTGACACTTTTGATTCGAGGTCAATATTATTGTTCCGGATCTGCTCATACTGGCTGTCAGCTCTTGGCATCAGGATCCAGAAAGTGGATCCTTCTCCCCGGGTACTTTCCACACCGATGATCCCCCCCATCAGATCCATCAGTTTTTTCACCACGGCAAGCCCAAGCCCGGTACCTTCTGTTTCGGTATTTTCGGCTCCAATTCTCTCGAAGGGAATAAAGAGTTTTGGAATATCATCCCTGCTGATACCCATTCCGGTATCTTTCACCAGTATCCTGATGGCTTCAACCCCCAGCTGGCTCTCGGGTACATTTTCAGCACTGATCCAAACGGTTCCTCCATCGTGGTTATATTTAATGGCATTATTAATCAGGTTAAGCAGGATTTGCTTTAGTCTTTGACGGTCAGACTTTATAAATTGCCTGATTGCATCAGAATCGATGACTTGTAATTGTACCTGTCGCGTGTTGGCCATAATCTGAACAAGATCGATCATCTCGGCTATCACACCATGCACCTGTACAGGCTCGGGTGAGAACGAGATCCTGCCGGCTTCAATGCGTGAAATATCAAGGACTTCATTGATCAGTTCCAGCAGATGTTTTCCACTGCTGAGGATATGGTGTACCCCTTTTTTCTGTCCTTGATTTAGTTCTCCCCGGTCAAGCAACTGGGCAAACCCCAGGATTGAGTTCATGGGGGTCCTGAGCTCGTGACTCATTCTGGAGAGGAATTCGCTCTTGGCAAGGTTGGCCAACTCGGCTTCTTTGCGGGCGAGCAGAAGATCTTCTTCGTTCTTCATCCGCTGGGTCACATCACGGGCTGCTGCATATATCGTTGGGCCTACCGGCACACTGTGCCACTCTATATTGCGGTACTGTCCGTCGTGGCACCGATACCGGTTCGTGAAGTTGATGATGGAATTTTGTTTGTCCAGGCTGACCATTGCATCCAGCGTGGCCTGGATGTCATCGGGATGAACGAACTCAAGAAACTGCTTTTTTTCAAGATCGGCTGCCGCATATCCAAGGATATCCTCCCAGGCCTTGTTCACTTTAATGAAATTGCCCGAAGTATCGGCAATACAAAGCAGGTCAAGCGCCACATTGAAAAACTGCTCCAGTTCCTGGGACTTTTCCTGCAATTCGCCGGCAATCCGTTTTCTTTCATCTATCTCAGATAACAGATCGTTATTCAAATCGGAGAGTTGTGCGGTTCTCTCGACAATTTTTTCTTCCAGACTGGCATTCAGCCGGTTGATCTCGATCTCCTGCTCTTTTTTTGCAGTGATATCGATGTTGACCCCATGAAGCGCACTCAGTTGCCCTGCCCTGAACTCGGGGACCACATGGTTGACAACCCATTTGATGCGTCCGTCGGGCATCACCAGTCTCATATCAATGCTGGAAGATGCTTTCGTTTTTATGATTTCCTTCAGCTTATTATCGATCAGACTTTGGTCCTCCTGATGGACGACTTTCATAAAATTCTCCTGGTTGGGTTTGAATGTACCGGGATCCCTTTCGATGAGCCTGTAATAATTCTTTGACCAGGAGGTTTTGCCGGTCAGTAAGTCAAGATCCCAGCTGCCCATGTTGGCGATCTCCTGGGCATAATTGAGCTGCTCTTCGCTTCTGACCAGTTGCTCCTGGGACTTCTTCAGCTCTGTGATGTCAAGCGCCGTTGCTGACATGTAGAGAGGTTGCTGGTTTTCAGTGACCACAATAGCGCTCATCAGGGTAGGGAAAGTCGAACCATCTTTTCTCGTATGACCTATTTCCAAAGCTTCAAATTCCCCTGTCTCCATCAGTTTCTTGATTGACACACCGACCTCCTCCAATTGCTTCCCACTATGGAACATGGAAATGTTCTTTCCTAACAGTTCTCCAATCTCCCAGCCATGCATTCTTGCCCATACAGGATTAACATAAATGATCTCTCCGTCGGGATAAGCGATGGCCACACCATAATTGGCTTTATCGGTGATGGTCCTGAATTTACGTATTTCCTCGTCGGCATGCCTGAGGGCCGTAATATCTTTCCATGAAACAAGAAGTGCATCCCGGTCTTCAAAAATGACAGGGGCAAGGTGTATCAGTGCCAGGAACTCGGATCCATCGACCCGTTTATGTGTCCATTCAAATTCATTTTTACCCGTTGCGAAAGCTTCGTTAACCACTTCGATCACATAATCGAATGAACGTTTGCCGTTGGGCTGGTATACGGGTGAAATTTCATCGGGTCTTTTTCCGATTATATCTGATCTGCTGCCACCCACCAGATGTTCAGAGGTTTTGTTGCATTCAACAAAGATCCCGTCCTGGAAGATCAGGTAACCGTCGGGAGAATACTCGAACAGGGCCTTGTACTTCTGTTCGCTTTGACTGACAAGAAGCTCGGCATTCTTTCTGTCGGTAATATCACGGGTCACAAAGATCATTTGTACAGGCTGGCCGTTCTCATCCCTGAGAAATTCACCGTTCACTTCGATATCGAATTTACTCCCGTCGGCTCTCACGGCTGTATATTCTGCTGCACCGGAAAGCTGGCCTGAAAGCATTTTTCCGATCTCTCCCCTGGCTTTTTCATGGTCCGAAGGATCAATATATTCAAGCATGGAATGTCCTGTATACTCCGTTGCACTGGAAGCACCGAACATCTTCACCGACCGCTCCGATGAAAACCGGATCTTTCCTTCCAGGTCGGTAATTGTAATGACATCGGGTGAGGCCGAGAGTATGGAATGATAAAGGGCTTCACCTTTTCTTCTTGCCTGTTCCCTCTTTTTTAGTGCAACAACATTTCCCAATCTCAGGGCAATGGAATGAATCAGGTCATTTTCCTCACGAAGGAATGGCTCTGATTTGGTTTTTGTGTTTGGGACCTTTACGCTGATCCTCACCTCGCCAACTTTTACTCCTTCGGACATAATCTCCTGCTGCAGGTGCGGGCTTTTCTCACTGAACCCCTCTGTCCTGAATACATGTTCTTCCAAAACGATCATGGCCCCGGTCCTGTCAGGGAACTGCCATGCAGGTGGGATGAGTTCCAGTACCTGCAGACAAATGTCATCAAGATCAAGAGAGAGATCAGCGAAGATCTCTGACATTCTGTTCTGGCAACGAAGTTCTTTACTGCGCTCTCCGAGATCGAATTCGACTTTCTTCAGAGATGCCACACATTCCTCGTACCTGGATTTGAGTGTGGCAAGTTCTGACGGCAATGCCCCTTCGTTTCCTTCCCGTTTGGCTGTTGTCTTTCTCCCTTTATTCATTTCAATGGTATAAAATATGAATTTTTTTAAGTTTCAAAAATTCAGATGGAGTAAAGATAAATAATTTCAATAAAAAAATCATCGACACAAATGTGATCAGCCAAAATCAGCGAAAGGTAGTCGGTGTGTTTGGCCCGTCCAAGTAACCCCATCGCAGCATTGGGAAAATACGAGTTACCCCACCGCAACTCCGCCTGGATGAGCTTCATGTTAAACAGAATCAACGAAATAACTCGTGACGAACACCGTTCAGTCCAACCCTTTAGTGTGCAAAAATTCAGATAACAGGTCTGCAATTGCTACATTGTTCAGATCCGAAAACGGAAAGTGTGTATTCCCATGGATACCTATTTCGGGCAAATGGACCAGGGTTACATCACCGCCGTAATGGTTTACCCTGTCTTTCCACAACCGGGCCATTTCAAGACGTGCACGCCAGCCATCCTGGCCCGGGTTGTCTACTGGTCGTTCGGGGATATTATCGCCATAATACAGGATGATGGGGATCTTCGTGAGCTTCATGAAATCAGACATCGGAACGCCAATGGCCGTCAACGGGCCCGCAGCACTCTGGATGGGCGGAGGTACCTCTCCTTCGGGGAACACGAAATTGCTGCCGGGTTCATAGGCTGCAACAGCTTTTACCTGCTGATTCTTCATGGCGGTCAGCCAACCGGGACCGCCTGATTGAGAGTGCGTGACCAGGATTCCCTGCCCGATTTTATTGAAAAGTTCGGAAACAGCATCTGAAATCACCTCCAGATCAAAGGGTCCGGTGTTGGGGGTCATTTGACGAAAATATTGGTTCAGGGTTTCCGGATCTTTTGCAAACTGTACCCCGGGGAAATAGTCGGGCCAAATACCAATGCGAAAGGTATCGAACCACGCCTGCTCGTCAGGAACAGGCGTGATGGTCGCGGCCACGGTGCTGCGACCCGCATGGCCTCTCCTTGGCTGATCGATGAGATAAACCGGGAAACCACGTCGCAGGAAAATAGTTTGAAATCCTTCGCGTCCGTCAGGGGTGGTCTCCCAGGTTTTGGAGAATTGCCCGTTCCCGTGCCAGAATACCAAAGGGAACCTGCGGGCTTTTACAGGGATCTGGTAGAAAACACTGGCATGGTCGCCATGAAAGGTCTGTCCGGCAGGGGTCGGGGCATAAGGATTATATGTGCCGGGATTATTGATCACAGTCCCGCCCGCGGCAAAGCTCCCCTGTTTCTGAATTTCCAGCGACCCGACGCTGTCTGTATTCATCACGGTCCTGCAGGAATTGATCAATAAAAGTAAAAATAAAATCGTTCCCGGGCATATGATTCGATTATAATTCGTTTTCATCTTTCTTTTAAATCATGTTTATATTTCCAGGGTCAAATGCCGAAAATAAGAAGAATCGTGAAATTTTCTATCTTTAAAAACTCAACTCATCCGCAATGAAATACGGTAAAATTATCAAAACCAGGGCATTTAAAGACTTTTCAATCGTTCTTCTGATCATGGGGATCGTTACACTGGTTTTTCGTTTGACCGATTCGGATGTGGCGCTTCAACGCTGGTTTTATTCGCCTGAAAAGGGCTGGCTGCTTCAATACCACCCTTTCTGGGATTTTATTTACCGGTTCGGGATATTTCCCGGTTACTTTCTTGCATTTGCCGGGCTCATCATGATCACGCTTTCCTATTGGAATGTGAAATACATTCACTACCGCAAAGCGTCGATGGTGCTGATCTTTACCATGGTTGTCGGTCCGGGCCTGGTGGTAAACCTGCTGCTGAAAGATCATACCGGGCGTCCGCGTCCCCGCGAGATCACGGAATTCGGAGGCGCCGAGCAATTTATCTGCGTTTGCGAAAAGGGCGCCACGAACGAGGGCAAGAGTTTCCCCTGTGGCCATTGCTCCATGGGATTTTACCTTGCGATCCCTTATCTGTTTCTCAGGACCCGGAAGAAGAACCTTGCGTATGCTGTCCTGGCGCTGGGCGTCGGTTACGGAGTTATCATCGGGATCGCACGAATGATGGCGGGAGGGCATTTTGCCAGCGATGTGCTTTGGGCCGGGCTGATCGTCTGGCTGATCGCACTGACCGGGTATTACCTTTTCCGGGTGGATAAACCCATCGTGATCCCCGATCTCTCTACTTCGGATCAGAAGAAGAAAGCGAGGCGGATCACGCTGTTCATGGGCATATTGCTGCCTGTTATCACGCTGGGGCTGATGCTCGCAACCCCCTATATCTCCTCCAAGGAATTCCATCTGACCAAAGCTGAGTTTGCCCGGATCGAACCCGGGGCGATCCTGTTTGATCTGGGAAACTCAACGGTGAGGCTAACGGGTGATACCGCTTTCAGGCTGGAATACAAGGTAAATGCTTTTGGTTTTCCCAACAGCAAGGTCCGCGGACACTGGACGGAAGGCGATACCTGCCGTTATCTCTTCGAGACGATGGGATGGTTTACGGAACTGAGAAATGATGTCAGGCTGAAATTGCCATTGGCCGACTCCTGTACTTTTCTGATCAGGATCAATAAAGGCAGGATCATCAACGATCTGCCGGAAGCTTACACCTGCAAGCAGATTTCCCTTCCCGGAAACAGGATGTTTCTTTCGGTAAACAAAAAGCGAAGGGGATGATTCAGAACGAATGAGTTACCACACCGCAACTCCGCCTTTCTGGCGATCCATCCATGTCAACATTGCCATCATGCGTGCGTTCGCCCGGATGCGAAAATTCCCTGAAACGCATAAGGATCCTGCTTCGTTTTGTTCCCTGAAAGACCGGCCCGGAAGCGGGATGCACGCAACTACTTGTTGAAGATGTTGAAGTTCCCCTGGTACACCATCTGGCCTAAAACGAGAAAGTGAGCTTTGGGAAGAAATGTTTTGAAGCCTTGGGGTTTCCTGCCTGACCCGTCCACCGCCATTTGCCATGCAAGCGTGAACCGGTTGTCGCCTGCCTGGGCATTGAACTGGGCTGTCCCGGAACCTTGAAATGAAGCGTAGTTCTTCGACAGGTCGGTGGTCCTGCCCTGGAACAGGTTATCGGGGATGTTGTCTTTTACTGAAAAGGATCCCAGGCCACCAAAGAACATGCAGTACTGGGTAGGGCAGGGAGTGTTCCCGCCTGCCATATTGCAGGCCAGTCCGCAGTAGGAGAAGAAGAACAGTGGCTTTGCAGTGGAATTCGGGACAGTGGGGACGATGTTGAATGTATTGGAGATGGATCTGGCAGCGAAAAATTTGAATCCATTGGTCTTCGGGCTGAAAGCGGAGGCGGCAGGATCATAGCGCTCAGAACAGAGCCGTAACGTGTCACTTCCAAGTGCCGGTTGGATCGTGAAATCAGGGAAGGCGTTTTCCCATTTGAACTTTCCGTTGTCCTGCTGCCAGATCTGGATTGGGTTGGTTTGTTGCAGGGCGTATGTCATTGATGGAGTCTCCCTCCATATGCTCTGGAAATGCTGGGAATACTTAGACTTCCTCATGGTCATGAGATCTCCCCAATGCCAGGAGATGACCGTGCATCCGAATTTATATGTGTTGGAATCAGTCGGATAGGTCGTTGCGGTTTGAGCGTTGGGTTTTCGGGGATTGTAATACAGGGCCGAATAGCTTCCCGTGAGATAATTTTTCTTGACGATTCCCGTGCCATACCACGGGATCTGGTTCAACTGCAGGGTATTTGTCCCCTCCGATACATCTGATGGAGGAAGGTTGATGCTGTAGAGGTACCAGCGGTTGTCGGGAAGCACCTGGGTTTCCGATAACCAGGCTGTGTAAGGGAAGATGCCGGGGATGCCGGGATTGGCATTGAACTGGTCGACGGGAACGTTCAGATTTTGGCTATTATGGCCGTGATGTACTGGTTTACCGCAAGTTGTCCGATATAATTGAGGATGTTGACCTGGGTCAGCTGAAGCTGCTGCTGGATCTGGCTGATTCCCCGCAGAATGTCCTGGTCCATCAGGAAAAGGTCGTTGACCTTTTGCTTGGTTTTTTCGAAGTCCTTTTTCTCGTAAAATTTGAGGACCGCGCTCCCAATGCTGAAAAACATGCCCACGCTCGAGGTAAACCAATGTTGAGTTGCTTTAACCGGAGCGCCTTGTTCAACCTCGCTGATGGAGGTAAACAGACGGAAAGGAATATAATTGCTGTCGGCCGACTGTTCTTCGCTGGTCAGGAAATCAACGGGAAAATTCTGGTCAAAAGGATCCTGGTCGGTCACGCAATGGATCGTATGACCCGGGTTACACGTGGATTCATAAATACAGAATCATTAAACAAAGAGGTATGATTGACTTTCATTGATTTTGGTTTTACGAAAATTATTATCAGAGATTCAAAAAATCGCTAAAACCTGAGAAACGCAAATTTGATAACATAAAAGTAGGCAAAAAAGAGTATAGTCAATAGTTGGATTGATTTGCAGGTCGAAAAACCCAATCATCTCACAGATTCTTCTAAAGTCATGTATCAGGGGCGGAACTTGGTTGATCTGTTAAATTTCAACAACTTGAATTTTCTTTTCCTTTTCAGCTGGCTGATGATGTGGTGACGGGTCAAAACAAGCGTTTTTTCTAACAGGTTTTTTAGTACGATACACCAATTCTCTCTCCCTCTTTGATCATCGTTTCATAACCCTTTAACGTATGAATCAATAAATCTTCATCGATGCGGATTTTGTTTTTTTCAAACAGCAGCACCACCGTGGAACCCCCGAATTTGAAATACCCCTTCTCTTCCCCCTTTTTTACAAAATTTCCTGAATAGGTCTGTACGATACTTCCCACCATGGTCGCCCCTACTTCAGCCATCACGACATCTCCAAACAAGGGGTTTGAGATAATCGTAAATTCCCTTTTATTCAGGCAGAATATCTCAGCCATTTTGCGCAAGGCAAGGGGGTTGACCGAATAATAATCACCGTCGATCCGGGTGACGGGTGATACTTTTCCGCTCACGGGAAAATGGAAACGGTGGTAATCGGGAGGGGCAAGCCGGATGATCACCAGGGTGCCGTCAAGGTATTTTTGAGCAAGGCGACCACTCAAAAACGAAAACAGGTCGAAGCGGTATCCTTTGATGATAAAATCGCTGTGGCCGATATTCGCATAAGCCAGTATTTTTCCATCGGCAGGCGAAACGGCAACGGTCGAGCTGGTATCGACCGGCCGGGCATTGTTCTTAAGTTTCCGGGTAAAGAAATCGTTGAAAGAGCTGAACGCCTGTTTTTGGGCGGTACGCAGGTCGATATCAAATTCTTCGACAAAGGGTTGTATTTTTTTGGCCGATGAAGGACGATCCATGCTGCTGCCATAAACAGACGAAACCACCTTTCGTTTGGCCAGCGCCCACAAGGTTGCTTCGCCAACCGGATTGTTATACAGCCACACCAGCCACTTTTCGCCGGCCACCTTTTCCGTTTTCAACAAGCCGCTTTGCCTGTCGTAATATCGGATGGGAGCTTGAGGCGGCAACGGATATAAAGCAAGCAGGACAATAACCCCAAGCAATAACAAAATGAGGCTCCACCTCTTTTTAGTTTTTGAAATGTTCATCAGTTATT
>Ga0247840_10010996_pt1 | contig 11141 bp, 9 predicted proteins | sample LaCruzMarch2015__FD_192404 | JGI IMG/M metagenome (GOLD analysis project Ga0247840, IMG submission 192404) | Freshwater microbial communities from meromictic Lake La Cruz, Castile-La Mancha, Spain - LaCruzMarch2015_17m | ecosystem: Environmental > Aquatic > Freshwater > Lake | place: Spain...
CAAGCGTCTCGTCACATGGCAGTTCCAGCGCATAGCGGAGTGCTTCCAACACAGCGGACTTCCCGCTTCCCCGAATTCCGATCAGGCAGTTGAGTTGATCTGAGAAGTCGAAGCGCTTTCCGTCCAGGATTCCTCCCTCGAACCGTATGGACCGCACCCAACTATGGGGTTGCCGTGTTGGTACACTCGGCGCGACCCGGTCCGCACCCGGTTTCAGCGCGAACTGTACGGCCTCAAAAGTGAAGGCACCGATCTTGATGAAGGTCTTCTCCCCACGACCGACTTCAGCTACCGCTTTCGGATCGGACCCTTCGACTTCGGAGGGGTACCAATCGCCAAGCCAGTCTTTCACCTTCTGTTTGAGATCCATCGTTCGGACTTTCTGAAATGCCGCTGTTCGCAGCCGGAAAAGCTCATTCCTGCCGAATTCCTGAATCCGTCCTCCTTCAAGACCACCCGGCCCATAGAGCCCATTGGTCGCATCGACATGAGCAAAGATCAGCAGGTAGTCTCGCTGGAACTTGTCCAACTCTCGGATTGTCCCTAGGAGATCGTGATTCGATCTGGCATTATTGTTATCGTAGTTCGACTGACCGGCGAAGGTGACATTCAGGAAACCGTTGATGTGGTCAATTTGTTCCTGGTTCGAAATCCATTCCTCGCTGAAGATGACCAGCGTATGAATGCCATTTGCCCCGTCCTTCACCGACAACTCGATGCCCGGCAGGAGGTAGATGTCCTCCTTCTTGGCGGCCTTACGAAGAGTTTTGAACTCTTCACGGTCAAATTTATTGTGGTTTGTGATAACGCCTACACGGATCTCGGCCGCTTTGAGTGCGGCAATGTAGCGTGTAATGAAGTCATGCTCGGATCCATCATCCTTGAACTCCTTGTCCCGGCGAGTATGCAGGTGAAAATCAGCGCGCACCCAGCGGCTTCCGTGAGTAAAGAAAATTGATTGTTCAGTCATGGTTTAATCCTCCCCTGTTTTTCCATCAACCGCCTCCTGCTTCCGCTACCTGTGAGTGGGGGACTAGAACGCTCCCCTTGGCCTTTGCCAGCAGGTTCCCGAGCGGATCCTGCACGCGGGTAAAGCGTGGGCTGGGGGTGGCGCAGTTAGAGACGGCATAGAGCCAGTAGTCCTGGCGCACAGTGTTGTTCGCGGTATTAGAAAAGCCCCTAACGGAACGGAACCGCGCCCTTTCGCCGAAGCTACACGGGGTGGTGGCATTGGCCTTGAGGGGAGAATAGACGCCGTTCAGGGAGAACGTCAATCGCTTTCTCGCGATGAGAACATCGCGGCATCGAGAATCCAGTATGCCTATGCTACGCCGGGTTGTCATCCTTCGCCCCTTCCTGAATCAATCTTAACTTCCCAATGTCCGCCCTTGTCCGGGCCGACGCGGCGGAGACGCCCTGTGGCCTTCAGTGTGGCAATCTGTTTCTCGACAGCTCGCGAAGTCAAACCCAGGGCTTGAGCGACCTCACATGCACTCGCGGTACCGTGCAACGCCAGAAACGCCAAGGTTTTCTCCGAACTATCTCCGAACTCTTCTCCGACCTTCTTCTCCGGCCCGGACGCTTGCCCCTTCATAGCGAACTCCGGCGAGTGATGAAACGTCGCCCGGAAGAAACTGTCCGGCGCGAAGATCGGCTCGCGGAGACCCGCCGCGACCATGGCCTTCTTCATGTTCCGGATCCCCATGCCAATGCGCTCGACCTTGTCCAGGCGGAAGAAGAGATCGGCTACCTTGGCGGTGAAATACTTGATGCCCGTGATTGTGTTCTCGGGACGGAGTAAGGCACAGGAGAGCGCGTGGAGATCCAGCCACTTATAAGGGGTGTCCTTAACCGCGCCGTAGTAGAGGTTGAAGGCATCCACATAGATCACAGTTCTCATGCGGATACCCCCTTGAAAAAGCAAGAGCCGATCCTTTCGGACCGGCTCCGCGCCCCTTCGCCGAAGCTAACGGGGGTGTTTCTGTTATCAGTATAGGTTAACGCAGGGATAATTGTCAACAGCCTATTTTCACGGCATAAATTCATGAATATTTTCCTTCCACATCAGCTTCCATGACCTCTGAGTGACTGATCAGCACGCTTCCCTTAGCTTTCGCCAGAAGGATCCCGAACGGGTCCTGGACGCGGGCGAGCCGTGGGTTGGGCGTGGCGCAGTTATAGACGGCATAGAGCCAGTAGTCCTGGCGCATGTTGCACGCCTTGGCCCACTCGTTGGCGGACACCTCGATGTCGCCGGTCGTGGCACGGCCCTTGACTTCGATGGATCGCTTCTCGTTGTCAGGGCGAATGGAAAGAAGGTCGAAGCCGGGGTTGTCGGGCAAACCAGCTCGACGGGCGAGTTCGGGCGTGTGGACGTCCAGCACCTTTGACCCGGCGGCTTCCTCGAACGCCTGTGCCAACTGCATGGCCACCATCTCGACGTTCTTGTCGTGTTGTTCGATGTCAGCCGGATCGGCCGACGGCACGACAAGCGCATGGGCCACGAAGGTAACTTCGCCAGGAGCGATCAGGTCCGGTTCGCGGTGCAGGACGGCCAAGGCGTTCTGGCGGTGCGATGCAAGTTCACGTTGCTGGCGCTTGACCTCCTCCAATGCCTCCATCGCCTTGCGGTTGCCGCTACGGGCCTTGTCGGAATGCTTGGCGCGGGCGGCGGCCAGTTCCGATTCCTGGTAGTCGAATCCCCGGCGGATGAACCCCTCGCGTTCCGGGATGCTGTCGGCAAGGGCCTTCTTGCGTTCGAGGGCCATCCCGCGGGCGATCCGCTCGGCCAGATAGGCGCGGGCGATTTCCTTTTGTTCGGTGGCCGCCACGGCCAGCCGCTGGGCCGAAGCGGGGAGTCCGTGTCCGCCCTTCAAAAGCAGAAGATGCTCGACGGGGCAGATGCAGATCTCCGCGCCTTCTTGCTGGCAGATGCCGACGAGGCGGCATTCGAGTACCTCTTCCTGCGCGAAGTCGGGCAGCTCCGGGTCAGACCTTCGAACCACCGACAAAAGGGCCATGTGGAAGAGGTAGGGCTTGGTGGCGGACGGGTCGATGAAGACCGCGCCGCGTGTGCCCACGTCTGCCAGCCGCTCCGTTGTCAGGGCGCGGAAACGCTCGAATACGGGTTCGCCAGGATGGAGCCAGATCACGTCCTTGCGGTCTGCCGGACGGACGACGGAGAAGTTGTCCCGTGATTTCTCAGGGTAGAGTTCCAGAATGGGAAGAAGCGGGTCCAGCGCGCCGAACCGGAGGGGCCGGAGCGAAAAGACTCCGTCCATGTCGCCGTCGATCTCGATGTCCACCAGCGGCGCGGCCTGCTGGATATACTGGCGGATGTAGCCCGGCATCAACCGGAAATAGACTTCCTGCTCCATGCTGACGCGGAGGCGCGGAAGCTCTTTCGCCACGTCACCGCCGGTTCCGTAGAGAGACTTCTCGCGCTTGGCCACGGCTTCGATCTGTTCCTTAGTCAGTCGACCGTCCAGTTGCAGCGCCACCTCATCGGCGTCCTCGGTGACGGCAAGCTCCATGTACCGTTTGATGGACACGCCCTCGAACATGCGGCCGATACAATCGAAGACCTTGTCGGACTGGAGTTCCTTGCGAATCTTCTCCAGCTTGTCGAGCAGCACCTTCAGAACCTTGCCTTCACGGGTCGACGGGGCGACCAGATTCATGATGACGACGGGGTCGTGTTTCTGGCCATAGCGGTGAATGCGGCCCATGCGCTGCTCCAGGCGGGCGGGATTCCACGGCACGTCGTAATTGATCATGATCCAGCAGAATTGGAGGTTGATACCTTCGCCAGCGGCATCCGTACATATGAGGAAACGAGCTCCGCCATCGTCCATAGGCTTTCGGAAACGTTCCACCTCGTCCTCACGTTGGAGGTATTGCATTCCGCCGTGAATCTGAGCGATCTGGCCGGTGTAACCCATACCTCCAAGCCGCCGCACGAGGAATTCCAGCGTGTCCCGGTGCTCGGTAAAGACGATGAATTTCTCGCCGCTGAAACGGGAATCCGTCAGCACTTCCCGTAGCTTGTCGAACTTGGATTCATGCCCACCGTCATGGACCTTTCGCGCCAGGTCGAGCAGCTCCTTAACTTGTTCTTTCTCGGCCAGCAGATCGGTGATGGATGCGGCGACCACGCCTTGGAGAAGGCGATCCTCGGCGGCCTCGTGAGCTTCGCCGTGCTCCTCGTCACCTTCATCGTCCGCGCTGGTGGTATCGAGAAGGTCATCCTCATGGAGGCGAGCCTGAAAAGTCATCATCTGCTCGGTGGTGATCTTTCCGTCCTGGATATCTTCGATCAGCGAGTTCAACTTCTCCATCCGGCGCTCGAACGACCGCAGGAGCGCGTAGGTTGAACTGGCCAGACGCCGCTGGAACACGCTCATGGCGAGTCGCGCCGCCTCACGATTCAGCAGCTTTGCCTTGTTGTAGACGAAGCGCAGGTAGTCCGTGGTCTCGTCGTAGAGCTTCTGCTCGCTGATCTCGCCCTGGCTGAGTTCGTAGCCGAGCGTGTCGGACATGCGCTTCGGGTAGAGCGGTCGGCCATCCAGGTAGACCATCTCCTCCTTGGTGCGGCGGATGAAATGCGACTGGCGGTGTTCGCGCGGGTACTCGTCGAACGCATCCGGGGTCGCAAGCATCTCGGGTTCGAGAAGTCGCCACAGGGCGTAGTACGGATAGTCCTTGCCCATGTGCGGAGTGGCGGTCAGGAGAAGCAGGTGATGGGCGCTCCACCCGAGCCGCCAATGGCCGTTCTGGGATTGGATGCCCGCGAGCGCCTCGGCCAGGCAGTAGCGATCCGTCTTGCGAACGCGCAGATCGTTGCCCCGGTCCGCCGCCAGCTTGTGCGCCTCGTCAAAAATGACGAGGTCGTATGGAACCACGGTCGTTTCCCGGAGACATGCGAACATACGGGGGCTGGCCAGCGTATCCATGCTGATGATGATCCGGTCGCCAGCCTCGCCCTGGAACGGGTTGTCCGCCCGTGCATCCGGCCCCATGACGATCCGAAACGGAAGGTTGAAGAGGGTCAGCAACTCGCGCCGCCAGTTGCCCACCAGACCGGCGGGGGTGACAATCAGAATCCGGCGCAACAGCCTGCGAGAGAGCATTTCCCGGATATACAAGCCGGACATGATCGTCTTGCCCGCACCCGCGTCGTCGGCCAAAAGGAACCGCAGCCGGGGCTGCTTGAGCATGTGGTCGTAGACGGCAACCCGTTGGTGCGGCAACGGATCGATGCTGGAGATCTCGGTGGCGAATGCCGGATTCATCAGGTGGCCGAAGGAGAGCCGTTCTCCCTCGGCCAGAACTTTTACGATCTCCGGCTGGGCGGTGAAGTCCAAAATCGCGGGCGGCGGCATTGCCGGCTTGCCGTAGGGAGCTGCCTCCTCGGCAACTCGCAACTCAAGCTGGTGGAGTTGGTTCCAGTAGAGCCGAGACGGCTTCGTCTGCTGGTTTTCCCACCGGTTGACGGTGGCGAAGGAGACGCCAAGACGTTCAGCCAACGCCTGCTGGGTGAGACCGATTTCCCCACGCAGGCGTTTGATACGCATGGCGTAATCGTCGCCCGGCTTTGGCCCTATTGTATATTGCACAACCATTCCCATATATGTCCTGACACTTTTAAAGGCATATCAGCCAAAACGACGACAATATAACAGATGCGATAACGGAAGTCAATAGCCCACGCGATGCCATGGACGGGGAGGGGGCGTGTAGATTGGTTGATCAATATGAATTGCGGGCTGTGGCTTACGGGACGCCTATCTTTTTCACCATTGTGGTCTGCGAGTAAGTCATTTCTTGACGAGGACCTTTTGGTCTGTATCCGGGCATATCGATTCGGCTAACGAGCTGGGATTTATGGCCGGCGATTTATATGATAAATATGGTTGAATTTAGTTCGCATTATCATAGAATCATCTTGTTTATGAATACGAACCACAAGGCGGCTGCAAGGCAAACTAACACCAGAACGGTCCGATGCGCGATCTACACGCGTGTCTCAACCGATGATCAGGCACAGGGGGAATACAGTTCCCTTAATGCGCAGAAGGACATCTGCGAGCACTTCATTGCCATCCACAAGGAAGAGGGATGGGTCTCCGCGCTGCACATCGAAGACTCCGGCTATTCGGGGAGTACGATGGATCGGCCTGGAATCAGTAGTCTTCTGGCCGAAGCAAGGGCCGGTCATGTAGACATGATCGTGGTCTACAAACTCGACCGGCTGTCTCGATCACTTCAGCAGTTCTATGGGCTATGGGAAGAGCTCCGGCAACACAACGTGAATTTTGCCAGCGCGACCCAACAGATTGACACGGCCACGCCGCACGGGATGCTTTTCCTGAATATGCTCCTGAGTTTCGCGGAATTTGAACGCGAACAGACCCGCGAACGCACACGCCACAAGCTCGTTCAACGTGCCCAGCAAGGCAAGTGGAACGGCGGCTGGGTGCCAACTGGATATGACTACGACAAAAAAACCCAGAAGCTTATTCTGAAACCTGCCGAACAAGAGCTTGTGACCAAGGCATTCGACGCGGCAATTCGGCTCAAGAATCCGACGGCCGTGGCCAAGTTCCTGAATAAGATGGGGTGGCGGACGCGGAAACGAACCCTTGTTCAAAGAGACGGGTCGATCCGGGAAGTCGGCGATAAAAGGTTCATCAGTTGTCGTGTGCAGGCGATGGTAGCGAATCCAATCTACAAGGGGATTGTCATCAATGGCAGCTCGGAATATCCATCCGAACATCCCGCCATTGTATCTCCGCAGCTCTGGCAGGCGGCTAACGAGGCGTTGAGTCCAAAAGAAAAGGAAGGCTCGATTCTTCTACATCAGGACCGGCATGTCCACCTCTTGAAGGGTCTGTTGCGGTGCGGTCACTGCGGCCTCAGTCTCACGCCAAAACCCGCCGGCAAGAAGGATAAAAACGGCAACCAATACCTGTATTACACCTGTACGAACGTCTCTAAAGAAGGCGGGGAAGCCACCTGTTCGGTTCGGAACATCCCGGCGCGGCCATTTGAGGATCTGATTATCGGCTATATCGGCGAGATCGGCAAGCACCCGGACATCATTCAGGCGACCATCAAGGCGGCCGACGAGACCAAGAGCAAGGGGGTTAAGCCGCTGAAAGCCAAACTGGCTGAGCTTGACCGGCGGTTTGAGCAACTGTCTTTGGCTGTCAAAAATTTCATGGACACGGCGAAAAAGGCGGGGGCAAAACGGATCGGCGACGAAATGATTCGAGAGGCGGAACAGTTGGCTGAGGAAAAACGACAGGTCGAATTGGAGCGGGAGAAGGTCAAGATCGACATTCAGTACCGGGAGAAAGTGGTCACGGATGCCAGGCTGATTGCCGACAGCCTACTACAGTTCGAAAAAGTTTTTCGGTCATTACCGCCAGGGGATCAGAAGGAACTGATTCGCCTGCTGGTGAAGGACGTGACTGTTAACCACTTTGACCCGGAGAAGGATCAAATCCCGGCGGAGGTGGGGGTATTCAAGGCGCGGATACGAACTAAATGGTACCGGGTTAACATGACCCTTTTCGCAACCGACCTATTTGCAAGGCTTAACGAAAAGGGGGGGGATAAGTTCGTATCGGATGTTAGTTGGCTCCGCGGGCAGGGCTCGAACCTGCAACCTAGTGGTTAACAGCCACCCGCTCTACCATTGAGCTACCGCGGAATATCGGTCTGCCAAAAAGGTCTGGGAAGGCTATCAGGTTGAGGCGGAATGTCAAGCTGGGATTTGATCGCATTTATCTCGGCGATTTTCTCCGGCTTAAACGCCCCGGTCCCGTTGGGGCCAGATGATTTTATGGAGCTGTAGGTTCATTCGGGCGGGGAGCCGGTCCTCCAGGATCCAGGCGGCAAGCTGGGCGGGCGTCAGTCGGCCTTGGACCGGGCCCATGAGCACGGCTCGGCAGCGGCGGAACAGGTCGTGTTCGCGGGCTTTGTCGCGCGCCCAGAGGTAGTCGGTCCGGTCCGCTATCACGAATTTCACTTCGTCCTGGGGTCGCAAACAGGCCATGTTTTCCCAGCGCATGGCCGACGATTCGCCGCTTGAGGGGCTTTTCAGGTCCATAATGGCAATGGTAGCCGAAGGGATCGGCGTGAGGTCGCAGCTGCCATTGGTTTCAACCAGCACGGTCCCGCGCGGCACCAGGGCTTGCATGAGGGCCAGGGCCCCTGGCTGGATCAGGGGCTCGCCGCCCGTCAGTTCGAACAGGTGCACCTTGGATTCGCAGGCTTCGCGGACCAGCGCGGCAACGGCCCGAGACTCTCCATTCGTTGAATTCTGGGCATAAGGCGTGTCGCACCACGCGCAGCGCAAGTTGCACCCGGCCAGGCGGATAAAAAAACAAGGTTCGCCCGCGCGGGTCGATTCGCCCTGAATCGAGGTGAACGTTTCGCAGATCTGGAGGGTTTCGGCCATGGGGATCGTACTGCTCTTAAAAGTTGTTTTTTAGAGCCGGGGTGCCCTCACCCCGGTATCCATTCAAACGCGGGTACCCCGCAATCCAAAGATCTTTAACTACGTAACATGCGAAAATTCAGCGCAAGAAATGGATGTGTTCATACGGCCCCACGCATTATTTTCGCGACTTTCGCGTGTTTCGTAGTTCGTCCGTCTGTCCGCCCCGTTTCGGGGCGTTATGAAGGGGTTGCCTGGCAACCCCTTCATTCCCAATACGAGGCGGTGGATCCGGGCGATTCGCTAACCCGCACTTTGTAAATCCGGTATTGGGGCGAATCCAGGTGCTTGCGCAGCTGCTCGAACAGGTAGCGGGCCAGGTTTTCGGACGTCGGATTTTGTTGGGCAAACGCGGGCAGGGCGTTCAGGTCAACGTGGTCCAGCTCGGCCACCTGGTCGCGAATGGCGGCTTTGACGATCTTGAAGTCGATCAACATACCGAGGGCATCGGGTTGGGGGCCGCGGATCATGACTTCTACTTCCCAGTTATGCCCATGCACGCGCGCACATTCCCCCGGATATTCCCGGAGATGATGGGCGCCTGAAAAATGGGTTTTGACGCTGATTTCAAACATGACGGACTCCTTGTACGTACGGGAACACTACACTAATGCGTGTTTTGTCCGCAATCCAATACTGATACAGGCATCGGCTCGTAGAGCCGACTCTACACAAGGATCGGCTCGTAGAGCCGACGCTACACGGGGATCGGCTCGTAGAGCCGACGCTACACGGGGATCGGCTCGTAGAGCCGACGCTACACGGGGATCGGCTCGTAGAGCCGACGCTACACGGGGATCGGCTCGCAGAGCCGACGCTACACGGGGATCGGCTTGTAGAGCCGACGCTACACGGGGATCGGCTCGCAGAGCCGACATGACACCGCTGGCGTTCTCCCGAGTCTGTAGGGTCAGGGTCCAGAAGAAATCTGTCGCGCACTCTTGTCGAACCGTCTTGACTCGCCCCGTACTGGGATTATCATACGCGCCATGAATACGCTTCCCCTCTTGTTTCCTTTTTTGCCGGTGGCCAGCATCATTGACACGTTTGTCCGGAGCAATGCGGCCGGCCAGGCGCTGGTGGTGATGCTGATGATTGGGTCGGTTTTTGCCTGGTCCATTATGGTCACCAAGTTGTTCGATTATCGCAAAGTCATTCAGCAGTCCCGTAAATTCATGAGCTTTTACCGGCGCGAAGTTGCGCCCATGGCCATGTATCAGCAGAAGCAAAGCTGGGCTATGTGTCCGCTCTATGACATGTATATGGCCGCCTGCAAGGAGCTGGCCATGATGTTGAACCTCAGGGAATCCGAGGCTGGTGGTGTGGGGCGGTCCGGCACGGCGCGCCTTACGCTTAAGGATCTGAAAGCCATTCAAAACCGGATCGAGCAGACCATGGATGAGCAGATGATCGGGTTGGAGCGCAATTTGACGGTGCTGGCGACCACGGTGACGGCAGCACCCTTTGTGGGGTTGCTGGGTAGCGTTTGGGGCGTCATGGATGCGTTCAGCGGGCTGGGCGGACAGGGGGTGGCCACATTGTCAGCGGTCGGGCCGGGTGTGGCCGGGTCGCTGCTCGCCACCATTGTCGGCCTGGTCGTGGCATTGCCCTCGCTGATCGGGTATAACATCCTGACCGCGCGCCTGCGGGTGATCAACACGCTGATGGAGCATTTCGCTCAAACCCTGATTTCTGACTTTGAACGCAATTACCTGCGGGATTGAGTTATGAGTTTATCCACGGGCGGCTCGCGGCGACATGGCAAATCGTCGTTTCAAACCATCGGCGACATCAATTTGACGCCCATGCTGGATTTTGCCTTTTTGCTGCTGACCGTGTTCCTGATCACATATCCGCTCATGGAACAGGGCATTCATGTGAGCCTGCCCATGGGCAAGGCGGACGACCTCAAGCAGCCGGATAAGAACCGCACCATCACGCTCAACGTGCAGGGCAGCGTGTACCTGGACAGCAAGATCGTCACGATCAATCAGCTGACCGATGAAATGAGGCGGGCGGGCCGGTTCGATCCCAAGGTCACGGTCTATATCCGCGCGGACAAGGACATCAAATACGGCAAATTGGCCGAAGTCATGAAAGTGCTTCACGACGCCCGCATCTCCCGGATGGCCCTGGTGACGCAGGCGGAGTGACGGGTGCCCCGCCATGAACAACCGCTTTGTGCGCAATACATTGATCAGCTCCGCGGTCCACCTGGCGTGCGTGATAGCCCTTATTGTTTCTTCTATCATGTCCTGCAACAGTCGCCGGGTGCCTCGCGAAATGGTGACGTTTTTCGATATTGCCAACAGCCCGCCGCCCCTGGGCGAAGGCGATATCCAGGGCGGCGCGCCCGAGGAGCCGGCCGCGCAGCCGGAGCCGCAGCCGGAGCCTGAACCGGCGCCGGAACCTAAGTCTGAACCCAAGCCGGCCCTCAAGTTGCCGCCGGTGCCGGACGCCATTCCGGAGCCGGTCAAGGACAAGACCAAGGATAAGCCCAAGGATAAACCCAGGGAACAGCCCACGCCCAAGCCCAAGATCGAGATCAGCACCAACTTGGTTGTGCGTCGGGCTACGCCCTCTGTCCCGGCCCGGCCGAAAATGTCAAAGTCCGACATTGAAAAGATGCTGGGTGGCG
>Ga0247840_10011007_pt1 | contig 11130 bp, 8 predicted proteins | sample LaCruzMarch2015__FD_192404 | JGI IMG/M metagenome (GOLD analysis project Ga0247840, IMG submission 192404) | Freshwater microbial communities from meromictic Lake La Cruz, Castile-La Mancha, Spain - LaCruzMarch2015_17m | ecosystem: Environmental > Aquatic > Freshwater > Lake | place: Spain...
TCCCCAACCCTCCTTGGCAGGATCACCAATTCCAAAAAAAGTATCCGAAACATACAGAAAATCACCGTTCCATCGAACTGCATTCGCAAGTTTTAAATTCTCAATTACCGTCTCGGACCGGACAGGCTTGCCATTTTCCAATATTATTCTAATTACCCTGGATTTAAAATACTTATTATAAAAATACTGGTTATCGGCATAATAGAGGTTCCCATCAGGACCAAATTCGATACCCATCGGTGCACCTTTCCCGGTTTCGGGATGAACCGGAACAGGAAAATAAGGAACAGCTTGTCCGTTTAAATCAACTTTCATGATGATTCCAGGATAAGTTGTATCATTAAAATTAGGTACTGACAATAGAATGGTATTGTCGGCCTGACTATAAGCCATACCATCCGGCGTGTTACAGAAATCTGGTAACGGCGAAAACATTTTGGCAGAACTATCAACCTTTACTGAGCTGGTTTTACATGCCACAAAAGAGACAACATAGAAAAAATAAACAAATAATCTGATGGTTTTCATTGGTTTATAACTTAAATATCTAATTTAAAATTTGTGAACCGAAAATATTCCGGTGTATGGGTTAAAGCTGGTCAATTGAGGCCAAATTAATTTAACTCCTCAGGTTGAACATTCTGCTTGTCTTTGCCCATGTAGGGTGCATACCCTTTTTTAGCTGATAGCTAAGCTATGTGAACGCCCCGCTCCCATACACCCCCGTTTTAGTATCCATATTTCCCTCCTTTCTGTTATTATGCAGCTTCGATAAGCCTGTCAAGCTCTTCCCATTCGGCCTTGTAAAAATTATGTTTTCTGATACCAGGGCGGTAAAAAAATATGCGGAATAACTTTTTAAATTTTCGTTACCACGCAACCTTTAGAGTGACAAACCCATTGGCTGGTATATTTATTTCATTTCCAACTTTTTTGCCGGCTATCTCTTCGGTTTCACAAAGATGAACTGTTTTTGGATCTCCTCCAGGCCATGATAATTTGACTGTTTCATCTTTATCAGAGACGGAACGCAGCCGAACAATTGTTGTATTACCTTCAATTGTAGATTTGAGCATTGAGGAGGTTACTGTTGAAGGACTTTCGATAGCAATCAATGATTTGGAAATTGCATTGTTATTGGCAGCCAGCGCAATTAGCGGCTGCGATTGCTCCATCCCAAAGCGGTTGGCAAGACCGGCATCATAAGCGCCATGAGGCAATATCCTGTAACGGAAAGTGACAGGGCCGTCCTGCGTGAGCGGGAAATTTGTAAACCAGTGGTTATTCATCGCCCATGAGTAGATTGCAGATCCTGGCTCCAGTTTGCTAAGCCATGGTTTTCGTTCTCCTCCCCAGGTTCCTGTCTGATTAGCAGTCATTGACCCGCTTTCAATAAGCGGTGCATCAAGCGAGCACCAGGTGACTCCCTCTTTTTCGTTTGATATATCTGCCCAACGTTGCATAGTGAGCCAGTTACGGTTTCCGGCTGCCCACTGGTCCTTCTCTACCTCTACAACTCCCCATGGAATATCGATGCGCGTTACGGCGTTGGGGATATCGAACCCAAATCCGAAGTGAATGCCATCCTTGGCCGGTAAAGGCAGCTTGTCCACAACATCTGATATTTCTGCATATGGCAAACCATAAACAAGTCTCACTGATCGGGAAAGAGTACGGCAACCAACAGCTTTGGAAGAAATGCGTAATTCAACTACCAGCGGACCGGATTCAACAGCAGAAATTACTATTCCGGAATCGGGAAGGGCAATATCATTATCACCAGACATCCAGCGAAAGGCATTTAATCCGCCATTAACCTTTATATCTGCGAAATTTTTCCCTGTTGCCAAAGGTACAAGTTGGGTAATATTACCTGTTAACTGATCTACTTTTATGCGGATTTGTTGGTTACTCAGGGTATTCCCTTCGAGTCTGCACCCTTCAGAAACTGGACATTTACCAGGCATTACCCGAAAATGGCGCGACCCAAATGCGGGGACATCTGAAGCCAGAAATGCCAGTTCACCAGTTGAGAGTCGCTGGCAAAGTACATCCTTCCCATCATTATCGGTGACACGGTCCCCTGGCTGACTTTCAGCTTTGGTGAGCGTAACCAATCCGCCATGGTTCCACGAATGGGTATTGATCACTGCCACTCCCCCTTTAGACGGACCTTCTGCCAGGCCCAGCGCACCGGATGACCGGTCTGTAGCAGGTGCAACCGCCTCTTCAAACAACGTTTGGGTTCGGTTATCTGCCTCGTGAAAATAACTTTGCTTAACCTTCCAGATTGCGTCCTGAAAGAACGGTTCTGTCGGGTTCTCAGCACACCATGTATGCTCCGAACCCAGAGCGATGAAGCGCCATGCTTCATCAAATTCGGAGCGTGGTGCTGATTTACCGGGATGAAGCATTGTCCAAAGGGTTTCTGACTGCAGCAACCGCTCTTTGGCATTCCTGTTTATAGCTGTCAGACCGGCGGCAGTGCCCGAACCATCAGTCCAGTATTCGGTAAAGTCGCCTTTAACTTCAGGAAGTTTGTCCCCATATTTTTGCTCTATCATCTGCATAATCTCTGTGCCACCCGCAATAACAATATGAGGATAAGCATACTGGTCGTTCCATGCTTTAACTGCATCAGGAATATCGGCATCAAGCGGACTATTATCCCAAAGTGACCACGAAACAACATAAAAATCGTAAGGATTATCGGGTCGTTCGAGCTTTGATAAAGCCTCCGTAAAATTCACATTTGCACTTCCGGTTTTAATGACAGCCGGGACCTTTTCAGGATCGCGCTGACCGAACCACGGGCGTCCCGTTTTTCCCCCTTTTGTCATACTGCCGCTGTTTCCATATCCTCCAGGCTGGAAGAATAATACTTTAGATTTACCATCAGGACCTATCCACCAAAAAGGTTTTTCGTCGACACTGCGACCATGTCCGGCGCGAACACTGTTTGGCCAGTTCATAATGTACTTTACTCCCTGCTGTGCCATTACAGGAACGAGCCCCCATGACATGCCCGGGATATCCATCTGCTGCATGGTCTTAACAGGAACACCGGTCAGCTTCTGTATTTCACGGCTGAACCGGAATACCTGAAATAGTTCTTCATCAGAGCAGGCGCTGGTATTAAGGTTTAAATAACTCGCATCTATGCACAGATAACCACTTTTAATTGCACTTAATAATCGCCCCTTTTGACCGGTTGTTGCGCCCTGCCAGTAACGCTCAAGTGGCCAGGTAACCTCCGGATTCCAACGGGAGACGGAACCAGTGGGATAATCCTTCGTCGCCTCACCAAGTTTGATCCCCTCATCGATATTACGTTTGTGAAGGATTTCAACATTTGCCTGAGTATTGGTGTAGCCAATATCAACATGCGAATGGGAATAGAGATAAACATTCCAGTGACGCAGTGCCGGCACAACAAAACTCTTTTTCAATGATTTATTGCCCTGAAGCAGGTTCAAAGTAACGTGAGAATCTTTTTTTACTCCTGTATTGGAGGGTAATATAAGATGGTATTCTGTTATCCCATCCTCTTCCGGTGAAACATCTGTGATTTCTGTAACCCCATCTGCCTTTACTTCAATCTGCGCCTTCCCTGTTAACACTCCTCCTTTGAAGTTAATGATGATTTCACGTCCGGGTTTACCATCTGTCCGATTCCGATAAAACGGTTGAGGCGTACACGTCATATCTGCAGGAAATTGCAGATCGGATTTGCGATCATTAACTGAAAAACTGGCATTGATCACCAAGTCGTTCCCTGTAGAGACAGCTAAACGATTTTGAATCTGAGATTGAAAATGGGAAGTACTATTGCGGCCATTAGCTGCAACACTAATCAACAGTAAGAAAATAAATCTGGTATGTTTCATTTTTCCGGTATTGGTTGTTTTAATTTTACTTTTTTAAGTATTCAATTCTCAATTCGCATAACTCTTTGATCCTGACATTACGAAACCAGTATATTTGGTTTTTTTAAAGTCCATCCTCGTATTTTATTGATTTTAATGCAGGATATAATTTAAGGTAGGTTAGGAATTGCTTTTTATAGTGTTCAGCAAATTCTTCCTGTGGAAAAATTGTTTTGGAAGTTTTTACCCATTCGGTTACAATTACCTCCACCGGAATGCCAGTAGTAGCAGATTTAGCAAGCATTGCCACACCGAAACAGCCAGCTTCGGTTACTGCAACGGTTGTAATTGGCTTATTTAAAACATTGGCTTTTAACTGGTTCCATACTTTACTTTTACCTCCACCACCAATTGCCCTTAATTCATTGATCACAATACCCGATTTCTCAAGAATCGATAAATTCAGGCGCATTTCAAACGCAACACCTTCAAGTAAGCCCCGCAATATTTCTTCCCGCGATGTATTAAACCTCAAACCAATTATAGAACCTGTTATCAAACTGTCGAAATATGGTGTCCCTGTGGGTGTAAAATAGGGCAGCACCAATAATTTTGACGGACGATCAGGTAATGTATCCAGGATGACTTCATATATATTTCGTCCGCTTTGCCTGGCCGCTTCCTTTTCCTGAAAGGCAAACTCGTCCCTGTACCACTTTAAAATATTTCCGCCGGTAAGACTGTATGCAACAGTTGTGTACATTCCTGGAATAGCAAAATCATACGTGCAATAATTGTTTTTGAAAAGATTATCCCCGAAAACCGGTTTCTCGAATACAGGAGTAATACATTCAACAGTGCCAGTGGCATACATTGCCATTCCTTTCGAAACAATCCCGGCACCCAGTGCGCCACAGGATTGATCATGACCACCTGTGACCACTAAAACATCATTTGGCAGTCCAAGTTGAGAAGCAATTTTCGCCGAAATAGTTCCTGCTTTTGATCCTGATGGCAAAGGCCTGGCCAGCTGACCGGGCTCCAATCCAACCGATGCCAGGATTTGATCGTCCCATTGATGGCTGATGACATTGAACATCATCGTTCTTCCGGCCAAAGGATATCCAATCGCCGGATCAAGGCCAAGTTTCAGATGCATTAAATCTTCAAAACACAGGAATTTTGCTGTTATTTTCCATAATTCAGGCTTGTTCTTCCTAATCCAAATTAGCTTAAACACCGAAAACATTGGATAAGCCGTGTGACCGGTGATGGAATATAATTTTTCAGCGCCGAACTCATCGCAAAACTCACTCACAATGGATGCTGCACGGGTATCTGAAGAAACCATTCCATTTCCCAGGATTGTACCATTCTTGTCAACAGGAGTAAACGCTTCTCCCTGCGAAGAAATTCCCATTGCCAGAATAGGATCTGCACCCGTTTTTAAAGCGACTTCTTTGATTACCTCGAAACACTTCGAACAAACCTCTTCCGAATCAAGCTCGACCCATCCTTCGTTTGGTGTAATCAGCGGGTATTCTCTGAAAGCGGCTGCCAGTTCTTCTCCGTATTCATTAAAAACAACTGCCTTACAACCACTTGTCCCAATGTCTAATCCTAAATAACTCATAGCGAAAAATTGTGATGCAATATTAAACGTACCAAATTGACAAATAGCTTGTTACAATCTTTTTCATTTCCTCAAAAATGATGGATTGACGGTAGAGATTGGTATAAAAATCGATTGATTTTTCTCCTTCAGAATCAACTTGTTCACCCAAGATCCCCAGAGATTTCAATTTGTCAACTTGCTGGTTGCCTATTATTTTTGAGGCATTAGAAACTAGTTGTTCGAAAAGCTTATTTGCACTATCACGCTCAAGAATAGTCCAGATATTTACCTTGCAAATACCATCATTGAATAGTTTAACAATCTGTTCTGAACCCACTGATGATGCTCCGTGTAATACAATCTTATCGCCTATTCTGGCCTTAATTTCTCTGGCAATATCACCAAAGTAATGCAACTCTGAGGCGTTTGCGCGATGTTCGGTTCCCAAATTGGCAACAATAAAATCGCATCCAGTTTGTTTAATGTAGCGTTCGGCATTTTCAGGAGAAGTTAATTCGTTACCACCGCTTCCAAAATCGATTATTTCGTCACACGCACCCTCAATTACAATTTCGTTACCACATCGTTCCACAAACTTTCGGGTCAATTTAATATTTTCATCTAAACTTAGATTTGATGCATCGTACATGATTGACGAGAACTGGCCCATATTCCATTCAAGCAATTCATGATCGATATCGTGCTGGATATGATCCAGGTGGAGCATTACGCGCAAATCTTTATAAGGACTGATATCAGAGGTCAGCACCTTGATTTCTTCGATAAACAGACGCAAACCCACTTCCCAGTTACATGTGTGTGTGTAGTTCACGCTTTGGCTCCGGTGCGAATAATTATTGGTTATGGCAAGGGTTACCGGCAAATCAGGATGGCCGGTGAGCTCGCCATACTCCTTCACCGCATCCAAAATTGCTTCAGTGGTAGTCAGGTTTTCGCTGCAAAAACACGGAATGACCCATTTGTTCAGGGCAGCTTCGGCATAAATATCCAATACATCTCTTCTCTCGGTAATCAAGGACATTGCAGTTTAGTTTTTAGGTTTACACATGAAGTAGTTCTGATAGTCGCCATACAATAAATAGAGTGGCTCCACATCTTCCTCGATATCGGCAAAACGACCTACTCCTCCGTAGAAATGGTTGTCTACGTAGTCGTCATTTACACGGCTGACTTCACCAACAAAAATGGTTCCGGTTCCCTTTTCGCCCCAGAATTTGTGATAAAGCAGCTGCGCCAAACAAACCGATTCGCCCGGTTTCAAGGTTATTTTGCCTCCCGCCGGAACGGTAACCTTTATCGCATCGATGCTTACCGTAACATCAGTTACCAGATCCAGTTCTTCATCGGGCAGCGAATTCCAAAGCTGAACGACCAGGTTTCCACCACCACGGTTGATGATATCTTCCATTTTCTGGTAATGAAAATGGATCGGTGTTACCTGCTCTTCCTGAACAATCATGGCCTTTTCTGCATATATTTTACCATTCGGTTTTTTAAGTTCTTCAAAACTTCCGTTGCGGATGGTAAACATCAGCAGTCCGATTTCATTAAATTTCTCTGTACCGAAATCGGTTATATCCCATCCAAGTTGCTGATTGACAACATCGGCTGATTCTTCACCTTTTTGCTGCCAATCCTGTGGTGTCCACTTTGCAAATGCCGGCAAAAGGAATTTATTTTCCTTCTCAATAAAATTAAGGCCTTCAGACATAATCCGGTTAATCTCTGATCTTTTCATATCTTAGAGTTTTACTTTATTGATGTTTATAATTACATGTTAATCATAGTTGATTTTAATCTCATCTTCCATATTTTTCTGCAGCCATATGCAGCGTAATGGCATTCTCAACAGGCTGGTCATTATTTAGCATATTGCAGGTAGAAAGAATATAGCCGGTTCTATTGTGCCACATATTTTTAATCATTTCCTCAACTGCAAGGTCAATCTGGTAAGGCGACCCCAAGGGCATTAACCTGTCCATATCAAAATTTCCGATAAAGCAGATATCCTTCCCATACTCCTTTTTGTATTCGAATATATGATTCCCGGCAGAGGGCTGTAAGGCATGTATACTATTAACTCCAGTTTCGACAATCATTTTTATTGTTGAATTTATATTTCCACATGAATGGAAATTAACCGGTACACCTTTAGAATGAATATGTTCCACTAATCGTTTCAAATATTGAAAATCATACTCATAACATGACTGAGGATCCATCATACAACCTGAATTAAAACAATGATCATCAGAAAACCAAACACTGTCGGCCCCGGATTCGATCAATCGATCGGAGAGTTTCATTTGAAAATCGGTAAATTTCTCCATGAAATCGTGCATTTGGGTAGGATACATCAGGACATATTCCATATACTGATTAAAGCCAATTAGTTGCGCAGCTTTAAAATACCCTGTGTCAATTTGGGCCGTAACCCAAAAATCAGTTTCATTTTCCCAACGGGTTATATCACTAAAAATAAATTTATCAATAGATGGAAACTCATATTTTTGCAAATCTTCTACTGAATTTATAGGTGTTTCAATAATTTCGTTCGATTCATTTGAGATCAATAATGTTTGGCCCCATAGATCCCGTGCTATAGTTCTGCCTGATTCTTTTCTTTCAACTATTTCTAATGGCTCGGCAGGAAACAGATGTACCCAATCAAAATTCAACATTTCTCTTACCTTCCTGTGCCGTTGAAAATTATCTTCAGGCAAGGTTTGGCACATCCATTTTACAAGCGCATTGTTTGAATCGTCTTGTAATGGTTGATGTAATATTTTTGCCAGTAATTCATCATGGATCATTTGTTCACCATGCGGAAGTTTATCAACCTCTTTCAAAAAGAGTGAATTTTTAAACCTTTCTTTTTTTGTCATATTAAATCCTTTATTTTAAGCTTATTTTTCCTTTTTATAATTCTCTTGGCGATTTATGGTTTCTCCAATGCCCTTCAATCTCTTCAAGGGTTTTTCCTTTGGTTTCTGGCAAATAGTAGAAACCCCAGACCAAACCTAAAACGCCTATAATGGCATATAATAAAAATGCCCCTGCCGGATTGCCAAAGTTTTCACCGTTCAAAACAATTTCTGAGCCTCCAATTGTTAGGCCTTTCACTATTTTGAAGAATGTAAATGCGACAACGCCATTGAATACCCAGCATGACAGTGAGCCAATACTTGTGCCGATACCACGTACTTTTAAGGGAAAAACTTCCGAAATAATTAGCCAGCCTAAAGGACCAAGGCTCATAGCAAAGAAAGAAATATATAACAAGACCAAAATCATACTTAACCAACTTATCGATGTTCCAAGTGAATGATATAGCAGGAAACAAACAGCAAGGGCAAAAAGCATAAGCGTCATACCTGAAAGTCCGATAAAGAAGAGTTTCCTTCTGCCCAGTTTGTCTATCATAAACAAAGATAAAATAGTGAAAGTAACCAGAATAACACCCACCAAAACAGAACCCATTATAGCAGATTGAACTCCATTAAAGCCTGCCATCAAAAATATTTTGGGACTGTAATATATGATTGTGTTAATTCCTGTAAATTGCTGGAAAAACATAATTCCTATTCCAATTATCAATGCCGTTCTGAGCCACGGACTAAAAATAGCTGTCCATTTACCGCTGTCCTGTTGTATTTCTTCTCTCATTTTTAAAATAACATCCTCAATTAAATCCTGCTCCTCTACTTTTTGCAATACTTCCCGGCATTGTGTTTCTCTTCCCTGACTGATTAGCCATCGAGGTGTTTCAGGTAAATACAGCATACCCGTAAACAGGATAAATGCAGGAACAGCACCAACATAAAACATTGGACGCCAACATTCATTGTATTCTGGATGACCTTCGGGAAGAGCAAAAGCCAGGTCGCTAAAATAGGACATCAGGACGCCCGCCGAAACCAATAATTGAAACATGGAAACCAGTTTACCTCGTATACGAGTTGGCGAAATCTCAGCAATATAAAGGGGAACAGCAAAAGACGAAATCCCAATAGCCAAGCCCAGAAATATTCTGGCAATGATAAGTTCATGAACTGAATCTGCTGAACCAGACCAAATTGCACCTATTGCAAAAATAATTGCAGAAAATAATATTACCTTTTTCCTGCCTAATATATCAGACAATCTTCCACAGAACATTGCCCCAAATACTGCTCCGGCTAAACCTGAAGTAGTTACAATTTCAATCCAACCATTATCGATTGAAAATTTCTCCTGTATATAGGGTATTGCGCCAGAAATCACGCCAATATCAAAACCAAAAAGCAATCCACCTGTGGCTGCAACTATTGCAATAATCCAGACCAGACTTTTGTTATAATCAGTATTTTTCTTCATCCTGCTTTTTTTTGATTTTATAACTCTTTAGCCTTAATGATGGAGTAGTTTATGCAACAGTTGCAGAGTCGCAATGCCAGGCTGTGGGTAAAACTGGTCGATGTAACAGGGGATGAATAAACCAACAGAGGAATTATTTTTAGTACTATTGCCGTCCATTATTCCTTTTTTAATTATTTTTTTACCTCCAGTATTTCTATTTACTGATCTATCATCATTGGATCCAGTAATTGTGGGAACCAAACCCGGAAACGAGATCGTTCATCGTTTGTATTTCCGGCAGAATGGGTTGAATCATGGACTGAATATCGAGTTCTCCTGGAGCAACCTCATATTTTTTCTGCACGCATGAACTGTTCACGAAAACAGCAACAATTATTGTTAACAGCAAATTTTTCATCGCATTATTAAAAGGTTATTATTCTGCCTGTTTTAGAGAATGATGTTGTTTTGTAAGCCAACATTCCTGATATATTCAGCAGCAATATCATATTCTTCCACGGAGCTGAGATGTTCCATCATCAAAGGAATATTATTCAGTTTTGAAAGTTCCTTGAGGAATATAGCATAATTCAAATTGCCAAGTCCGGGACGTACTTCCGGTAAATGTGGAGTCGTTTTATCATCAAGAAGTAAAATATCCTTGGCATGACAACTTTTAATATGTGGCCCGAGCTTTTTAAATGCTTCTGAGATCATATCACCATTTTTAAAATACACTTGAGGGCTAATCACTAGGTTAACAGGATCTAAATGTACTCCGAATTGATTACGATCGATAGCCTTAATAAGACTTTGGTATGATTCAACAGAATCGGGGTATGACCAGGGCATGGCCTCGAGGGTGAAAAAAGTATTTTTTGGTTTTACAGCATCGATAATGTTCCGGGTGATTTCAACGATTAAATCAAATATTCCAGGTGTTAGGTTTTCCTTATGTGGCCCTGCCCAATTATTGGGATTTCGAGATCCGCTAATATTTACACAACAATTTGCGCCAATTTCATCAGCTAGCTGCAATGATTTAATGCATTTTTCAATGCTCTTTTTACTCTTTACCGGATCGGGATCAATGGGATTACTCCATGCACCTACTTCTGCAATTATAATATTCGCTTTTTGAGCTGCTATTTTGTACGCCTTTATTTCATCCGAACTTGTATCAAGGCCTAGAGGACAATAAGCAGCATTGTATTTCAGTTTTTTGAGTACCTCAACCCATTCGTCGGGATCTTTGTATTTTGTAAAGACTGGTCCGCCAATGAGAACTTT
>Ga0247840_10011009_pt1 | contig 11129 bp, 11 predicted proteins | sample LaCruzMarch2015__FD_192404 | JGI IMG/M metagenome (GOLD analysis project Ga0247840, IMG submission 192404) | Freshwater microbial communities from meromictic Lake La Cruz, Castile-La Mancha, Spain - LaCruzMarch2015_17m | ecosystem: Environmental > Aquatic > Freshwater > Lake | place: Spain...
ACCAACACGAAATGCAAACCTTTCTTGCTGATTCCAAATTTCCCGAATCGATAACGTTAAATGACGCGGTAACAACGTGCGGCGAACTTGTTGCGTTAAAATTTCACTTGCCGCTGCAAAATGCGCCTCTGATTCAGGCATACCTTTACCGATTTTTTCTTTTGCACGAAGCAACATCGGTTCATACAAAAGTGCCGCAAATAAAAAATGACTCGTAACAGATTTGTTATCGGCAATGCGATTATCGGAATTTTGCAGCGCGTTAATCACCATCATTTTTGGGTAGTGCGCCTCTTCAATCGACAAACACTTTTCAACGGCTGGGAAAAGCACCTCAAACAAACCGTAATGCCGCAACATTTCAAACGTTTGCACGCCGTAACCCGTTAAAAATAACTTCACCACTTCATCATACAAACGGGCGGCGGGAATACTGGCTAACAAATTAGCATTGAGTGTAATCGCTTGTTCACACTTTTCGTGCAATTTAAATCCTAATTTCACTGCAAATCGCACAGCACGAATCATTCGGACGGGATCTTCACGAAAACGCTCTTCTACATTGCCAATTAAACGAATCAAACTTGCTTTGTGATCCGCTATTCCATTCGTGTAATCGATAATCGAAAAATCTCGAATGTTGTAATAAAGCGCGTTAATCGTGAAATCGCGTCGCCACACGTCATCATCCATTGTGCCGTAAAGATTGTCTTGTACAATGCGCCCTTCTTTGGTTAGACGCTGTGCGTCGTTGGGAAGTTCGCCACTACTTTTTCGAAATGTCGCCACTTCAATAACATCGCGTCCATAAATAACGTGTGCTAAACGAAAGCGTCTGCCAATAATTCTGCAATTCGAAAAAATACGCGCAATTTGTTCGGGCAAGGCATTTGTGACAACATCAAAATCTTTGGGTTCGCGCCCAAGTAATAAATCACGCACACAACCGCCGACTAAATAGGCATCAAAACCCTCTTTTTTCAGTTTGTACAAAACTTTCAGCGCGTTTTCGCTGATTTGATTGCGCGAAACATTGTGTTCTGAGCGAGGAATAACCGTTGCCCCGTTGTACGTTTCAGTTATTTTGCGCGGAATTTCAGCCGATTTTTTGATAAATTTTTGACGAGCAACGTTTGCCGACCGAATTGGCACTCGCTCTTCTTCGGCTGAATCTGAAAAGTTTTTTAAGAAATTTAAAATGGCGTTCACACTCAATTGGTTTTATTCATAATGTGGTCAATATGATTGCAATTCATGCAACGTTAATCAACATTTGTTTTCTTTTTACATTGCCCTTTTGAATAGAGTAAAATCGTAATGTTTTTTATTCTTTTGCATACGCGACAAAGTATGCACGTTCTGATTTGGAGTTTGTTATGTTTAAAAATGTTATCGCCAGCTTGATTGATCAACCGCTTTTAACCAGTTTATTTTTAAGCGATTTCTTTGTGTTATTGTTTCACCGACCACCCTTTTTCTTTTCATTATTGATGTTTAGTGCATTGATTGGTATGACAATGTATTTCGGGCAAAAATTAGCTTTATTCAAAGTTTAGCCGTCGTATTTGATGCTACACACACCGAATTTATTACCTCGCATTGCTGCGATTTTTTACGATTTATTATTGCTAATAGGCATTTTATTTGTTGCCACCGCGTTAATCTTGCCATTTAACGCGGGTCAAGCATTTACAACAAATTGGTTTTATTCATTGTATTTAATAATCGTGAGTTTTGTTTTTTACGGCTGGTTTTGGACACATGGCGGACAAACTTTAGGTTTGCGAGCTTGGAAACTACAGGTGTTAACATTCGATAAAAAAACAATTACTTGGCTGCAAGCATTTTGGCGTTTCAGTGGTGCAATCGCCTCATGGAGTCTATTCGGATTAGGTTTTTTATGGTCATTAACAAACAAAAACAAACGTTGTTGGCATGACGTATTGTCTAAAACAGATATTTTTTACAAAAATTAACGGATTGAATAACTATGGCATCGTGGACAAGTAATCTTTTTTCTAAAAAAACAGTAGAGCCTGAAAAAATCTCAGAAAATGTGTCTGACACCGCTGCGAAAACAGCAGTGAATAATACCAATTCTCGTGCTACGCCACCGTTGTCCATTAGTTACGAAAAACAACCGCTATCTGTTTTGAAAAAATTAGCTCCCATTCGTGATTTACCTGAAGATGACATTCAACAAATTGAACAAAGCACTTTAACTTATGCTAAAGAATCGGTCATTTTCGTTTTAGGCGAAAAAAGTGAACATATTTATTACTTAATTAAGGGCAGTGTCGAGCTAGAATCAAACGGTGGGGCAAATTATTTAATCAATGAAGGTTCTGCATTAGCTAATTTACCGCTTAATAGTGGCAAAGTTTGCGGTGCAACTGCCACCACAAAATCTCCCAGCCTTTTCCTTTCAATTCCCACAACCGTCGTGCAATGGTGGGTTAATAAAAGTAAAACGCAACAGCCTGGCAATACTTTAGAAATTATTGATATTGACTTGCCGCCAGAAATTCCTAACACGCAATTTTTTAATAGTTTTTCTCAAGCCTATCGTGAAAATAAACTCAGTTTGCCGTCATTGCCGCAAGTCGCCATTAAATTGCGTAAAGCAATGGAAAAGGAAGATATTAGCGTCAAGGAGGTCATTTCCATTGTTCAGGTTGATGCACCAATTGTCTCGAAACTGATTCAAGTTTCTAATAGCGCGTTGTACGCGCCTTCCACACCCATTAAGAATTGCCACGATGCTGTTACGCGCTTAGGTTTAGAAACCACGCGCAAACTTGTTATGGGCATCAGTGTTAAACAGTTATTTCAATGTAAATCGCCGCAATTGATGTCAAAAATGCAGGAGCTTTGGAAAAAAAGTCTTCATGTTTCGAGCTTGAGTTTTGTATTAGCGCAAGAGTCTGGCGAGGTGAATCCCGAAGATGCGTTACTTGCTGGATTGGTTTGCGATATTGGCGCGATTCCGCTCATTCATTTCGCAGAGCAACATCCCGAAAATTATCCAGATTTAAACGAGTTACAAACTGTAATGCCCTATTTAAATCCGCCAGTCGGTGCGTTAGTTTTACACACGCTAGGTTTTGCTAGCGAAATTACCGAAATCCCAAAACATTCAGAAGATTGGTACTACGAAAGCAACAGCGATAAATTAACGCTGATTGACGTAGTTATTTTGGCAAAACTGCACAGCTATTTTGGTACCGCTCGTGCAAAAGATTTACCTTATATCAATTCGATTCCTGCGTACAACAAACTGAAAAATGGTAAGTTAAATCCCGATTTTTCACTCGATATTTTAGTCAAAGCGCAGCAACGCATTGACATAGCAATGAGTATGTTTGGTTAATGTTTCAGAGATTAGTCGCTTTTTTACAAAGTCTTATTGCTCGACCTACTTTCGGGCAGGCATCTTCGCGTAAAACAGAAGTTCCAATTCATCAAGCAACCATCACGCCTGAAAATGCGATTGCAATTTTCAACGAATTATTGGCAGCGCAATCGCCCGAAATTCCTATAGACACTTCAAATGTTAATCCCCTTGAACGCACAGAGCCAATTTTAACTAATGCAGAAGAAGCATTGCCTATTAGCTTGCTACGAAAATTTGCACCATTACGTTATTTGCAAGAAAGCACGTTGGAGCAGCTCACGCATAAAACGCTGCATTACACGCCCGAATCGGTGATTTTCATTGCGGGACAGCGTACAGATTTTGCGTTTTATTTATTACAAGGCAGTGTTGAATTACGCCCCGAAGCGACGTTTCCGTATCCCGTGCATTTTAATACTCCACAGTCTTATATGCCGTTAAACAGTGGTTTTTTGTGCGGATCCACAGCAATTAGCACCACGCATTGCATTGTTCTTGCGGTATCCCGTTTATTTTTGCAACGCCTTAGTCAACGCAAATACCGTTACATTACGGGTGGCGAATTTGTGAAAAGCGGTTTGCCGCGTGATTTGCCGAATAATCGTTTTTTTGCAGATTTTTCTCACGCTTACCGTGAAAATAGTTTGAGTTTGCCAAGTTTGCCACAAGTCGCGTTACGATTGAAAAAGGCGATTGATGAACCCGAAGTAACCATTTCCGAAATCGCAACGATTGTGCAATTTGACGCAACCATTGTGGCGAAGTTAATCAAAGTAGCAAACAGTGTTTTTTACGCAGGCGAGGTGCCGATTACGAATTGTCAAAATGCTGTTATTCGATTAGGTCTTGATGGTACGAGACGTGTGGTCATGGGAATTAGCGTTAAGCAATTGTTCTATTCTACCCATCCCGAATTAAAAAATATGATGGATGCAAATTGGCGTAATAGTATTTATTTGTCAAGTTTGTGCTTTATTTTAGCAAAAGAAAGTAAAGTTGTTAGCCCAGAAGATGCTTTATTAGCTGGCTTGATTTGCGATATTGGCAAAATTCCTGTTCTAAATTTCGCAGAACAATTGAATTACCCGCCAAATATAAAAGAGCTTAAAACTGCCTTGCCTTTTTTGAGTCCGCCTGTTGGCGCATTGATGCTATACAACTTGCATTTTCCACCCGATTTAGTGAACATTCCGAAGTTTTCCGAGGACTGGTTTTACGAAAGTGGTGAAGAAAAATTAACGCTGATTGATATTGTCATTTTGGCAAAACTGCATAGCTATTTTGGCTCGAAAAAGGCGAAATACTTGCCGTTATTAAACACTATTCCCGCGTATGTAAAACTTAGTAAGGGTAAGCTCAACGGCGATTTTTCGTTGAATGTTTTAAATCAAGCGAAAGAACGGATTTTCGAAGCCATGACATTTTTTTCTTAACGTTCATTCACAAAATTACAATCCCGCTAAAGTAAAAAACCATTGTTCCAAAACGTATTTTGGATACGCTAAAATTACGCCCAATACATTGAAATAAAGCATTCCCAACAAAATAATAAAACCGAACCGTTCTAATTTGTTAAATTGCCACGCCCAAGAACTTGGCAAAATACCCGACAAAATTCGACTGCCATCAAGCGGCGGAATCGGCAGCATATTCAATAACATTAAAATCAAGTTAATCGAAATCCCTGCTACCCCAGAATAAATTAGCGGCAACGCAATAGGCTCATTCCCCGAACCCAACATCACGCCAAGACGTGCAATTAACGCCCAGCCGATTGCCATCAACAAATTCGACACAGGTCCTGCAAGCGCAACAATTGCCATATTTTGACGCGGATGTTTAAAATTATTCGGATTAACGGGAACAGGTTTTGCCCAACCAAAAATAAAACCTGTACCTGTTATCAACAACAAACCTGGCAAAATTATCGTACCCATTAAATCAATGTGTTTAATGGGGTTCAACGTCAAACGCCCCAGCATCGATGCCGTATTGTCGCCGTATTTTTTCGCCACCCAACCGTGTGCGACTTCATGCACCGTAATCGCAAAAATTACGGGCAAAATCCAAACCACAATCCGCTGTATTAACGACAATTCATTCAACATTAACTTCTCTCCGCCAACATTGACGCAATGCCTTTTCCTTGGCGGATAATTTCACACACACTGCTTGTGCAATCGATAATTGTCGTCGGCTGATATTCAATTTCACCACCGTCGATAATCAAATCCACCAAATCATCCAAACGTTGTTTAATTTCATACGGTTCAGATAATGCAGTTTTATCGGGCGGTAAAATTAAAGTCGTCGTAAATAACGGTTCGCCCAGTTCCTCAACTAATTTTTGAGCAATTAAATTTTTCGGAATACAAATGCCGATGGTTTTTTTCTTCGGATGTTGCAAGCGACGCGGGACTTCTTTGGTTGCCTCCAAAATAAACGTAAAAGCATCGGGGGTGAGCGTTTTAATCAACCGAAACGCCTCGTTGCCAATTTTACTGAAACTGGAAACTTGCGCTAAATCTTTACAAACCAACGTGAAATTGTGATTGTCGTCCAATTGCCGAATGCGGCGAATGCGATCTAAAGCGTGTTTATCGTCAAGATTACAAGCAAGTGCGTAAGCCGAATCGGTAGGATAAATAATTACTCCGCCGCCGCGAATAATTTCAATTGCACGGTGAATCAAACGGAGTTGCGGATTTTGAGGGTGAATTTCAAGATAATGAGCCATGATATTTTTAGAAAAGTAAATAAAAAACGAATGGCAGAATTATAGCCTACTCACGGTATAACTTCTGTTACCAAAATGTGCTTGCTAGCGATAGCGTGACGTAGTGTCTATAATGGCGACACCAAAAAATTGAACCTACACACTTTAAAATTTATCGAAATGGCTGAATATATCACCCGCAACAATCCTAACAATGACGACGAAGACGATTACGAATACGATGCCGATGGCAATATCGTTTATTACGCCGTTCGTCCGAATAAAACTCAAATCAAAAAAGACATTGCCGTTTTATTAGCGTTAGGCGAAGAAATCTCAACGTTACCGTCAGCGCAAATTACCGCTTTAAATTTACCTGAAAAATTAGAGGTGTTGATTCGTGAAATCGCAAAAATGCCGCGCAAATCTGCTCGCAAACGTCAGCTAAAATATATCGCACAACAGCTTTATAAAATGGAAAGCGCGATTGAACCCATTTTAGAAAAAGTGGCTAAATTCACCAATCAAAGTAGTCATGCAGCGCGTGAACATCACATTATCGAAAAGTGGCGCAAACGTTTATTAAATGACGGTCACGACGCATTAACAGAATTATTAGACGAATATCCACACGCGGATCGTCAACAATTGCATCAACTTATACGCAGCGCGATAAAAGAAAAAGAAGCTGCCAAACCACCCAAATCATCGCGCCAACTGTATCGTTATTTGAAAGCGTTATTTGAAATTGAAGGTGAATGGGATGAAGACGATATGTCAAATGTCGTAGAATCCGCCGACGACTTTGATGAAGACGATGATTTTGATGAAGAAATGGATGACGATTAAAAATCCTTGCGTCAAAATACCCCGCTGTAATAAAAAATACCTTAAAACAATTCAAAAAGTGAGAATCCTTTGACCATAGAAAAATATTACGCAGTTGACCGTGTACAACTTGCAAAAGACATCGATGCGCTTCAAAAAGAACTTGTCGAAAACACCAACATGAGCGATTTTGAACATCTCAAAAAAATCGAAAGCTGGGGAAGAATCTGCACGGGGTTGGGTTTTGCCACCGCTTGGATTATTCCGAATCCGATTTCGGCTTATTTAATCAGCCAAGGTAATTTCACCCGCTGGACAACCGTCGCGCATCACATTTTGCATCGCGGTTACGACAAAATCGACGGCATTCCAGCGCATTACACCAGCAAAGGTTTTGCGAAAGGTTGGCGACGTTATTTAGATTGGCTCGATTGGATGTATCCAGAGGCATGGGACACGGAACACAACGACATTCATCATTATCATTTGGGCGAAGAAGTCGATCCCGATCAAGTTGAATTCAACATGGAATCGTTGCGCCAATCTAACATTCCAACGTGGGGACGTTATGTGTTGTTAGCGTTAATGGCGGCGAGTTGGAAAATTATTTATTACGCTTCCTCGACATTGACCGAATATCGCGCCATTCAAGCGAAAGAAGCAGGCGGCAAACGTAATCAAATTTCACGCGCCGATATGTGGAATCCGTTAAAACCTGCGGGCAGAGATTTATGGTTGGGTTGTATGTTGCCTTATGGAATTGTGCAGTTTGTGGTGATTCCGCTAGTGTTTTTGCCTATCAGTGCCGTTGCCGCGACGAATGTTTTTATTAACGTTTTAATGGCAGAAGTTTTCACGAATTTACATTCGTTTTTGGTTATTGGCCCAAACCATACGGGCGAAGACGTAATGATGTTTGAAGAAAAAGCAAAAGGAAAAGGCGAGTTTTATTTGCGCCAAATTGTCGGTTCAGTAAATTATCCAAGCGGCACAGATTTAGTGGATTTTCTGCACGGTTGGCTGAATTATCAAATCGAGCATCACTTGTGGCCTGATATGCCTGCAAGTCAATATCAAAAAGCCCAACCGCTGGTAAAAGCGATTTGTGAAAAACACAACATTCCATACATTCAAGAATCTGTTTTTACTCGCTTGCGTAAAACGTTAGATGTAATGGTCGGCAAAACGTCGATGTTACGCACACAACAATAAAGGACGAATGAAATCGATGGCGTGAATTCGAACGCCATCGATTTTAGAAATTACTCATTTTGCCTTGCTCAACAATACTGATATGTTATATTGTATCAACTTAAAAAATTGACGTAATGACTTATCAATGTCTGAAATTCACAATCATTCAAACTGTATTCAAACCGCTTTGACGGAAGCTGCACAACTTTGCACAGAACGCGGCGTGCAACTCACGACTATTCGCCAACAAGTTTTAGAACTGATTTGGGCTGACCATCACGCCGTCAAAGCCTACGATTTACTCGAACGAATCAAACCACTACAAACAGCCGCAAAACCTGCCACGATTTACCGTGCGTTAGATTTTTTGCGCGAACAAGGTTTTGTGCATCGGGTTGAAAGTTTAAATGCGTTTATTGGTTGCTGTAATTTGAAAACGGTGCATCAACAACTGCTGCTAATTTGTAAACAATGTCAAAACGTCGAAGAACGTCCCGCCGATGCAGTCATGGACGCGCTTAAACAAGAACTGCAACAAGCGGGTTTTATCGCCCATCATCAAGCAATTGAAATTCAAGGAATTTGCGCCGATTGTCGAGAATTGAAAGCGTAAAATTTTTTAATTATCAATTGTTACAATATAACATCACATAAATTTGGAGCTTTCATGTCAAATAAAATTCTTCCCGTCACCGTTCTTTCTGGCTTTTTAGGTGCTGGCAAAACGACTTTATTAAATTCAATTTTAGCCAATCGTGACGGTTTAAAAATCGCGGTTATCGTCAATGACATGAGCGAAATCAACATTGATGCCGCGCTCGTTAAAAACGAAATGTCATTAAATTACGCCGAAGAAAAATTAGTCGAAATGAGTAACGGCTGTATTTGCTGCACATTGCGCGAAGATTTATTGATTGAAATTACTCAACTCGCCAAAGAACAACGTTTTGATTATTTGTTAATCGAATCAACAGGGATTGCCGAGCCGTTACCTGTTGCAGAAACATTTACATTTCGAGATGAAAATGGCGTGAGTTTGTCAGATATTGCCCGTTTAGACACGCTTGTGACGGTTGTTGATGCGGTCAATTTTTTGCCAAATTATCTTGAAGCGCAGTTGCTCAAAGAAATTGACGCGCAAGTTAATGAAGAAGATGAACGCAACATTTCCGATTTACTGGTTGAACAAATTGAATTCAGCAACGTGATTTTAATTTCAAAAGTCGATTTAATCAGCGGCGACGAATTGGAAAATCTCACCGCGATTTTACAAAATTTAAATCGTGATGCCGAAATTATTCCCATGATGATGGGCGTTGTGCCATTAGAAAAAATCTTAAATACGCAAAAATTTGATTTTGAAAAAGCCGAACAAGCCGCTGGCTGGTTGCAAGAATTACGCGGCACGCACAAACCTGAAACCGAAGAATATGGCATTACCAGTTTCGTATTTCAGGCAAAAAGCCCTTTTCACACCGAACGTTTTTATGATTATTTGCATCGTGACGAATGGAATAACGGCACATTATTACGTTCAAAAGGCTTTTTTTGGTTAGCGTCGCGTCCAGAATGGGCGGGTTCGTGGTCACAAGCAGGCGGAACAATGCAGCACGGTTGCGCGGGACGGTGGCAAAAATCGTTTGACGAATGCAAGCAAGAACTGGTTTTCATCGGGCAAAATATGGATGAACAGAAAGCGATTACCGAATTAAATGCGTGTTTATTAACTGACGACGAATTAGCCGCAGGCGAAAACGTGTGGCGCGATTATAAAGATGAATTTCCTGTTTGGTTTTTGGACGAAATTGAAAACGGTGACAGCGCATGACTTCAATGAAATTGTTAAATCGTCTGTTTTTACTCTTTTTTTGCGTCATGCTGAGTTACGTTTTTTTGAATTGGTTACCCGATTCAATTGCGAATTTTGTTTATAGTTCGTCAAACAAAAAAACGGTCATTCACAATGTTTCATTTGAGTTTTCGCCATGAATTTACCTTCCGATATTCCAGCGGCGATTGTTAAATTTGAATCGACCAATTCAACTGTTCGTTATTCCGAAAATTTGCTGGATTTAATCGAAATTTATAAACCTGACGTGAACATTTGCGTGGTGAAACGCGCTGTTTCTGATGAACTTGAAACATTCGTTACGCATTTATTATCCGAACCACGCACGGTGAACGCGATTGAAAATATCAATGTAAAAGCGTTTAACGCCCAAACATTATTGCCGTCACGATTTCATCATGTCGAAGGTTATGCCGAATTTTGCGCGGATATTGTTCTTTTGATTGATATTTTTAGCCATTTGTTTGAGCTTGAAAATGTCGGTTTGCGTTTTGGAATGCTCGATAAAGCGATGTGTCCAAAATTTCATGTTGACCATGTGCCGTGTCGATTGGTGTGTACTTATGGCGGCATTGGCACGGAATTTTTACAAGATGCGTTTGTCAATCGCGCCAAATTGGGCAGCGGTTCGGGCAGTTTGAGTGATGATGTTTCGGGTTTAATTAAAGGCGATATGGATGCCATTAGCACCATGCCCGCTTACGGAATTGGCTTGTTGAAGGGTTCGAAATGGGAAGGCAATGAACAAAACGGGGCGGTGCATTGTTCGCCCAAATTATCAGAAAAATCACCGCGTCGATTATTGCTCACGCTGGATTTTGCTTAATTATTTTTAAAGGAAATTTTATGTTCAAAAAAATTCATTTTTTACCTGCGTATTTTTTAGTTTTCGCCTCAGCCACAAACGCTGCCGACGAATTACCCATACAAAAACTCGACGACATGACAGTTGTCAGCGCACCGTTTGTGGAATCGGTTGATGATTCGGCGCATCCGATTACGATTTTAAACGGCGCAGAATTGCGTTCAAAAGTCGGTTCAACGTTGGGCGAAACCTTGCAAAACGAACTCGGCGTAACCAATCAATCTTTTGGCAGCGGCGTTGGCATTCCTGTCATTCGTGGGCAATCGGGTTCGCGCGTGAAAGT
>Ga0247840_10011013_pt1 | contig 11128 bp, 8 predicted proteins | sample LaCruzMarch2015__FD_192404 | JGI IMG/M metagenome (GOLD analysis project Ga0247840, IMG submission 192404) | Freshwater microbial communities from meromictic Lake La Cruz, Castile-La Mancha, Spain - LaCruzMarch2015_17m | ecosystem: Environmental > Aquatic > Freshwater > Lake | place: Spain...
GCGGGCCTGCTCCGGCTGCGAGGAAGCGGTCGCAAGGAGCGGCCGTCTCTGGCATGCAGAGGGTCTCTGCATGCGCCCGCAAGAACGGCTTCAGCCAGAACATCAGGGGTCTCCGCCATGTTCCGCTCTCCGCCCGGCATGACAAGGCTGGCGCTCTGCTGGCTGAGCCGCCTCGTTATGCCTGTGGTTCTGACGCTCTGCGCAGGACCAGCTTTCGCCCAGCGCCCGCCAGCGCCGCCCCTGACGGCCCAGTCGCAGTGGATCACCCCGGCCGCCTCAGGCCCCGGCCTCGTGCAGGGGACATTTGAGAGCCGGGCGGCAGGAGCTGCGGTGAGCTATCATATCTATGTTCCGCCCGGCTATGCGAGCGAGCCCGGTCGCCGGTTTCCGGTGATCTACTGGCTGCACGGATCAGGAGGAGGGATCTCCGGCCTCGCCCCGCTGGCGCGTCAGTTCGACGGCGCCATCCGGGCCTCGCTGACCCCGCCCGCCCTGGTCGTATTCATCAACGGTCTTGCTCAGGGCATGTATGTCGACTGGAAGGACGGCACACGGCCCATCGAGACGATCATCATCTCGGAGCTGATCCCTCATATCGACAGCACATGGCGCACCATCCCGCAGCGTGAGGGCCGGCTGATCGAAGGCTTCAGCATGGGCGGTTATGGCGCTGCGCGCCTTGGCTTCAAGTTTCCTGAACTGTTTGGCGCCGTCTCGCTTCTGGGCGCGGGGCCGCTTCAGGCTGACCTCACCCGTGATGCGCCGCGCACCAACCAAGCTCGCGCATCGGATCTGATGACGCGCGTTTATGGCGGCGACCAGGCCTATTTTGAGGCGGTCAGCCCGGCGCGTATGGCGCGGATAAATGCCCAGGCGCTGGCGGCTGGTACGCGCGTACGCATCGTCATCGGTGAGCGCGATGAGACCTATTCCAACAATGTCGCCTTTCATCAGGAGCTGGAGCGGCTGGCGATACCCCACGCATGGACGACGCTTCCCGGCGTCGGACACGACCCCATGGCGACGCTGACGGCGCTCGGGCAGGCGCGCTGGGATTTTTACACCGAAGCTTTCGCTTCGACAGCCTTGCCCTGAAGCCTGCGGGCCTGCCTGTGCTGGCCCTGCGATCGGGCCCGTGCCGATGTCTCCGCTTCTCAGGCCGTCCTGCGCCCGATAGGCGCGCCAGGCACGCACGGCCTGCGCCGCAGCCTTTTCGGGCGTGGTCATCCTCAGGGCAAGGGTAGCATGGGCCCTGGTCAGAACGTGGTTTGTGCAGGGATCGTCCGTGCAGGCTGCCGTTCGGGCGTCTGCCTCTGCGGCGAGGGCGGCAAGTTCTCCAGCCTGCTGCTTGGACCTTATCAGGATTTCGGCTGCCTGATTAGGCATTGACGCTGCCCCCGCAGCGTAGCAATAAGCGTCCCTCATCGACGGCTGGAACGGGCGGTTAGCTCAGCGGTAGAGCACTACCTTGACATGGTAGGGGCCACAGGTTCGATCCCTGTACCGCCCACCATGCTTCCCCAAAAAACTGCCACCTGAGAGTCCGCGACGAACGTCCGTGCGTCCATGACGGGATCGGGCTTGTCGATCCTTTGCATGCTTTCGTCCCGACTAACCTGAAGAGGTCTCTAGCGGCGAGGCAGAGCGCTTCATCCAGACCCTCTTGCGTGAATGGGCCTGCGCAAAGCCCTATGCCGCTTCAGCACGAGGCAACGCTGCCCCTGGGCCATTCCTCCGCCGCTAAAACAACAGAAGGCCTCATGCTAGCCTCGCCGGGCAATCAACAGCTGAAGCACTTCAGCTCAAACGATGAACAACGCGCCCAGAAACGACACCTCGCCCGCTCATTCCGCATGGGCTTTATGGGCCCATGGGCTTTATGGGCCAACGAGGCGAAATATGTTTTCTGAGACGGGCCCGTGTGCCACTGCCGGGCCAAATCCCTATTGCGCAGGGTATTCCGGATCAGGCATCGGTCGCTTTGGTATTCTCTGGCAATGATGGACCGTCGGGTTCAGGTCCTGAACACCCTGAGGCTCCAGATTGGGGATCATCGAGCTTGCTGTTACCTGTTGTCTGGAGGTGGATTAGCATAACCTTTCCAGGAGGGTGTCTGATGCTTGTGCGCGTTTTCACTGTTTGGCTCGCTGCTTTGGCCGTCATGGGAACAGCTGTTTCTGCAAGGGCGCAGAACGCAGCTGAACCCAGCGATGAAGTCGTGGTTCTTGGCAAACCACTGGAAGACATCGTGCGGGAGTTTGTCGGTGAACTATCAGGCGCGCCTCAGGCAGACAGTCAGCTGGCGCGCTGGGACAGGCGTATATGTCCGGGTGTTTATGGCCTTAAAGACCGGCAAACCGCTGAGCGCCTGATTGACCGTATGGCGGTACGCGCTTTCGAACTTGAGCTGAATGTCGGCGAGCCGGGCTGCTCTCCCGACATCATGATCCTTTTTACTGACAACGTGTCGGTCCTCACAGCCGGGCTTCGTAGTCGTCTGGAGCGGGTTCTCAATGAGAGGAATGTTTCGACATTTGGGCGCAGAGAATTGGCGGCCTTCGTGAACTCTGATGCACCGGTGCGTTGGTGGACATTTGCTTCGACAAAATCGCGCCTTGGACTGGATATCGGTCCTGATCTTGGTGTGTACGATTTATCGCCGAGCCGTGTCCGCCCATTGACGCGGCAGGATATGTCCAAAACCCTCATTGTCGTTGACGCAAATCTTACCCGCAATCTCCGCGTCGGCGCCCTTGGTGATTATCTCGCAATGGTATCATTGGCGCAGATCGATCCGGAAGCTGAGACAGCCGGCTACGCGACGATCCTGAATCTCTTCGCCGGGGGCTCTACTGAAATGACTGCCTGGGACAGGTCGTATCTTGAGGGGCTTTACGGTGCAACGCGTGCGGCCAGGAGCCTCAGGCAACAGGAAGCAGAGATCCGCAGGACAATCATGAAAGATCTGGACGACACGGCGGCTGACGGGCCCTGATTGTTCGGCTGTTGCGTTGCCGTTTTTCAGGAGCCTGGCTCAAGCCTGAGATCGGCCGGCATGAAAGGGCTCTTCCGAATTCATGGTCATGACATGCCTCGTTTCTTCGGAACCGCGCGCGTTTGCGTAGGCGGCCAGTTCTGCTTTCCGTGTTTGCCCCTTGCGGAGCGGTTGAGCGACGGAACAGGGCGCGGGTGTTTTTCCGGATACCAGATCATGATACCGTCATCTTCATCATGACAGTCGCTACGATACAGGTACGTAACCCCGATCTTGTGCGCGATATTCGCGCCCTGGCCGGGCGGCTCGGCCTGCCGCTGACGGACGTCATTGCCGACATTGCCGACGCGATCCGCCGCCGCCTTGCTGAAGCAGTCGGCAGAGAAGCCGATGCTCAAGCCGCGGCGCGGCGGCGCGTGGTCGACGTGCTCGCCCGGATCGACGCGCTGGCCGTGACCGGGCCTATACTCACAGACGATGACCTCTACGGGCTGGACGAGCTGCCCCGGTGATGGTCGTGGATGCCTCGGCAGTGCTCGACATCTATTTCGGTGAACCAGAGCGTGCCGCATTTCTCGATATCCTCACGGCAGCCGACAGGCCCGTCATGGCGCCCGTAAATGCCTGGGAAGTGCTTGCATGCGCCCAGAGCGCACATGGAGCTTCGGACCTCAGCGAAGCCGAGGCGCTTATTGCCGCGCCCGGGATAAGCGTCCCGGCTTGCGACCCTGATGACGTGCGCGGTGCGGTCGCCGCCTTGGCCCGCCATGGCAGGGGCACGCCGGCCGGGCTCAATCCGGGCGACAGCTTCGGCTGCGCCTTCGCACAGAAACTCCGGCGCCTGCTTCTCTTCAAAGGCGACGATTTCACAAAGACAGATATCGCCCGGGTTGGGTAAACCCTCAGCGGGCCGGACCGTTGTTCCAAGATCTCGGATCCTTCCAACCCGTCGAATGGAAAGGAAATCAGCATGAGGCGGCAAGGCGGGAGGATGACGCAGACCCTGCACGACAAGATCCTCTCTCTTCTTGCCAAGCGTCCCGATCAGAAGGCGGATGAAATCGCCAAGGCGCTTGGGGCCACGCGCAGCGAAATCAATCAGGCGCTCTATGGCCCCTTAAGGCCGCTGGTCCGCCAGGATCGCGCGTATCGCTGGGGGCTTGCGGCGGGCGCCGACGTTGCGCCGCTTGATGCCTTTCCTGATACCGATCTTGCGCGGCTTTGCCGCTACTATCTCGCCTGCCTGGGTCACGACGACACGGGTGTGTCTGTTTTCCTGACCCCGAAATCCGGTCCGCCCGACTATTCGGAAGTGAAGATCGCGCCACGCCCTGGCACTGACCTCGCGGAGGAGGAGGCGGGTCGGCGAATGCTCGAGCGCAGGCGTGCCGAACGGGTCAGGTATGAGCTCTATTATGGCTACCCCATCCATATCGCCCATGTGCGAGCCAGGAGCGGATCTGAACAGCGCATGGTCGAGCCGGTCATGCTGTTTCCGATCGAACAGGAAAGCACCTCAGGGCGGCTCGTTGTCGATCTCGCTTTCCCGATCATCAACCAGAAGCCGTTCCAGCGGTTCACATCCGCAGATCGTGATGCGCTCCTGAATGAAATGCTCCAGCTGGAGCAGGAGCTTGGGCTCGGGGAGGGGCATGAACGTCCAGAGCTTGATGATCTTGCCAGGCGCCTGCAAGCGATCCGTCCCGACTGGCCCTGGCAGGAAGATATGGATCCGTCCAGGCTGGCGCTCGATCGTCCGCCCCTGTCCGGGCTGACCGAGGCCGGAATACACAACCGCGCCGTCATCATCATGGCGGAGCGATCAGCCTTCACACAAGGCCTGGAAAAGGAGCTTCGTGATCTGGCGCGCGCGCCCGAAGACAAGCTCGCCGGCACAGCACTTGGCCGATGGCTGAAAGGTGCTGGGGCCAGTGAGGACGAGGCGCCGTGCGAGATGGCGGGGCCAGCCATTCTCGAGGTCTCGCCGATGAATACGGAGCAAGGCGAGGCTGTCGCCAGGGCCCTCAATGCTCCCATGACAGTCATCACCGGACCGCCGGGAACGGGAAAATCCCAGCTTGTCACCAACCTTCTGGTGAACGCTGCCTGGGCAGGAAAGCGTGTGTTGTTCGCGAGCAAGAACAACAAGGCTGTCGACGTCGTCGAAACACGAACCAATGCCCTTGGCCCTCGTCCCATCGTGCTCCGCATGGGTGCGTCTCAGGCATTCCAGACCCGCCTTGCTGAATATGTGCTGGCCCTGACGTCTGCCGGCGCATCGGCCGCCGAGCGAGCCGAGTTTGAGGAAGCCAGCGCGCGGCATCGGCGGTTGCTTGCCGAGCAAGCCGGACTGGCCAGGGAGGCGGAGGCTCTGGTGCGGCTTCGCAACGAGGTAGACGAGGCCGAGCAAGCTGCAGAGGAATCCCGGCGCAGACTGGGCAAGCGACCCTTCGCAGGGTCTGTCGAGATGGACCGCGCCGCTGCCGCGGCAGCCCTGCGACGGCTTCGATCCAATGCCATGCGCGCTGACCGGGATTCGGCCTCCGCGTTCATGAAGCTGCTCTGGCCCCTGATGGAAGGCGGTCGTCTCAAGGCGCTTGCGGCAAGCCTTGAGAAGAGCCGGCGCGTTCTTGCGAAAGCTGGAATTGTCCTGCCTGCAGCCGAGCCCCGTCCGGATCTGGCCATCATCGCGACTGCAGTGAGCGAAGCAGGGGAGCGTCTGGGGCACCTCGATACCGCAGCCAGATATCTCTCCTCGCTCACGCGTCTGAGTGCTGCCCGCTCGCTTGAGGCGATTGGACGAGAGCAAGCAAGCATTAATGAGAAGATCGCGAGGCATTCTGAGGCCATCTGGAAGCTGTGGCTGCGCCTTCAGCCATCGCGTCTGACTGCCGATGAGCGCCAGAAGATCGCTCAATACACCTCGCTCTCGAAGATGGTGATCGATGCCGGCGCCGAGGGTCAGTTGTCCCGGCAAGCGCAATCGCAATACGCGGCGATCCTGCGCCAGGTCTCTCATCTTCTGCCCTGCTGGGCTGTCACATCGCTTTCAGCGCGTGGACGGCTTCCTTTCGAGCCCGGGGTTTTCGATATCGTTGTTTTCGATGAAGCAAGCCAGTGCGACATCGCTTCGGCGCTACCACTTCTCTATCGGGCGAAATCTGTCGTCGTGATCGGAGATCCCAAGCAACTTGGGCACATAAGCGGGCTCAGGAAGGGGCACGATCAGGCCTTGCTGGCCAGGCACGATCTTCTGGCGGGTTACGCGCATTGGGCCTATGCGCATCAGTCGCTCTTCGGGCTGGCTGCATCGCAGGTGTCGGGTGACGAGACCTTGCATCTGGTTGATCATCATCGGTGCCACGGCGACATCATCAGCTTCTCCAACACGGAATTCTATGACGGGCGTTTGCGCATCGCTACCCGCCATGATCGCTTGCGTCGTCCTGATCGCTCGCAACCAGGCATTCGCTGGGTCGACGTAAGCGGCCGCGTTTCTCGTCCTGAAGCAGGCGGCGCGATCAATGCTGCGGAGGCTCATGCGGTTGTGGGAGCGCTGCGCGAACTTGTCCTCGGCGAGGGCTATGCTGGGACCCTCGGCGTCGTGACACCCTTTCGGGCGCAGGCGAACGCCATCGCGCAACTGGTCAGTCGCGATGCAGAGCTTTCGGCGGTTCTTGCCAAACGCGAATTCCTCGCGGACACCGTGCACAGGTTTCAGGGCGATGAGCGCGACGTCATTTTCTTCTCGCCGGTTGTCGCAGAAGGCGTTTCGCCGGGAGCTATCGGCTTTCTCCGCGCCAACGGAAACCTGTTCAATGTTGCCATCACCCGCGCACGCGCCCAGCTTGTTGTTGTCGGAGACATTGGCGCGTGCCGTGCTTGCGACGTTGGCTACCTGTCTCGCTTTGCAGAATACGCTGTCGGACTGAGCGAGACGCGAAGTGTCGAGGCATCCGAACGCGCGGCCGATCCTGGGCCGCGCTATCCTGTCGTGGCGCAACCGGAGTTGGTGTCAGATTGGGAGAGAGACTTCTACGCCGCCGCTTTTGCGGGTGGCATTCAGCTGACGCCGCAATACGCGATCGAGCAGCATGTCGCCGACTTCCTTCTTGTGTCCGGCGATCGACGCCTGGTCGTGGACATCGGCCATGAATATTACCACAGGAACTGGACCAGCGAACAGTGCCGGCGCGATCAGATCAGAAATCTGCGCCTGTTCGAGCTCGGATATGACGTCATGCGCTTCTGGGTGTATGAAGTTCGCGATGACCTTCCCGGGTGCCTTGAACGTCTTAAGCGCTGGACGACGCAGGCATAGGCCAGTCCCGTCGTTTCGATGCCCGGTCCGGTTCCACAAGTCACTGATGGCTGGGCGGATGATTGGTTGCCGTCAGACCGTCTCTTGCTTGATCCGCCTGTGCCGGATTTTGTTCATCGTGAGTGTATCAACGCGCCGGCGATTTTCTCCGTGGATTTCCCGGCACGCTTTCTCTGTCTGTCGATTGATGCTCTGAAAGCGGTGCGCGTGCTTCGGCGATCGCGCTGCAGACCAGCCTCATGCGTCCGCCCCATAGGTTAGCCCAGCGAGCAAACCAGCCGACGGGGTCGTGTCCCGGGACGTCGCATGGACGTGCAGCGAGGACCGGCGCGCGGACCGCAAGGGTCAGCGCGCGCCGGGACTTGCGCGCGAAAGCTGACGGGAATCGCCGGCAGGGATGGATTGCGAAACCTGTGCCCTGAACCGACGTTATGCCCTCGGCAGGCCACATGATGGTGCATCGTCCGCGCCTGGAGAAGGGCGTCGACGTCGGTGTCCTGCGTGACATTGACAGCCATGCCGCTGCGCGTCGGATGAGCCGCAGTCGGCGGGCCTTGGCGATCACCGGCGCCGGCCGGGCAGCAAGCGTCTTCGTGGACCCATCCTGCGGCTGCAAACGCCTCAAGGTGCGAGCGGTAGCCGAGGCCCATCCCGCCTCGCCATTGCGTCCGCGCAGGCGGACCCACGCGCCATCATCATTGTACAGATCCACGAAGAGCATGGGCTCGAGCCATTGAAGGGTGGCGTCACCGCCTTCCGCGTAGGTGAGCAGTTTGCCTTGCAGCCAGACCGTGTCCCACCTGCTGAATTCGTCGCCTGATTTCACGACCACGCTGCGGGGCTGGGCCTTCAAGGAGACCGTTTCGAGCACGTAGAGCCGGGCACAGGACCGGGAACCGGATGCATGCGCCCAGTACGAAGCCCCATCCAGATGTCTGCAGCGGCTACACGTGCAGAGACGCGATACGCGCTTTGCGAGCTGATGAAGAAGACGCAGGTGGCCAGCGCAGATCTGGATTGCTCAAGCCTGAAACAGAAAAGGCCGGAGCGGGGCTCCGGCCTTTTCACGTCCAGCTTGTGGTGGGACCCGGCTAGAGGTCGATATTGTCACGGGCGGGCATCATGCGGCCGCCCATGCCCGAGGCCTTCATCTCCGTTGGGTCGAGCGCGCCGGAATTGTCGACATCAAGGGCTTTGAAGCGCGGCTTGAGCGAGGCCATCATGCCCTTCAGTTCGGTCTCCTGGATCAGGCCATCGACGTTGTCGTCGATCATGCCGATCTGCATGGACGACATCAGCTGCGACTGGAGGTCATTGCGGATGTTGTCGACGGTCTCGTCAGCCCAGCGATAGTTGACGCGGAAATACATCATCTCTTCGTTGGTCTGCTCGCCCCATGTGATGTCGCGCTTCGGATCGGGGTTGGCGCGGTTGTTGGTGGAGTTGTCGTAGATCCACTTGGCGACCAGCTTGGTGCCTTTCTTGACGAGGATCGGCTCCTTCGGATCGTAGTCGCGCTGCCAGTTGAAGTCATATTTGGGCAGCGCGAGCAGCATCTCTTCCTTGCCGTCCGGGGTGACCGCTTTCAGCTCGACGCTGAAGCCGCGGTAGTGGGAGTGCGGGTACAGCGTGTAGATGTACGCATCGGCCGGGAACGTCTGGTAGGACACTTCCTGGTGGCGTGCCGCTCCGGCCGGGATCTTCAGGCCGAAGTCGCCGATGACAGTCGAGCGCTTGATGAATTTCGGTGGGGCCTTCAGCGTGTAGAAGCCAACCTGTGTGCGGTCGGTCGCGGCCTTGCCGGTGGTGGTGTAGTGCATCTGGAAGTTGAGCTTGCCGCCGCCCGGGACCGGCGCACCGGCGTCCTTGGCGATGACCTGCGCTTCGGCGCCGGGCGTGTAGGAGCCGACCGAGCCGCCGGGGATCTTCGACTTGGGCAGTTTCGGGTCGGCGACGTGGTTCGACACAACATGGTGCAGCACGGTGCGGTCGCCCGGCTTGATCGAGATGGCGCGCAGCCAGGCGTCTTCCTTGAACGGATTATCGACACGCATGTTCTGGTATTCGACGAGGCCTTTTGCGGCGACGTCGAACGCTGGCAGGTCGACGATCACGTCAGGCTTGCCCAGATAGACGGGCCATTCAGGAGCTTCCGAGGCGTCTTCCTTGAGCGCGTCACGGCCAGTGCCGCGCGGGGCGCCGGCTTCGATCCAGTGGATCAGCGTCTTCGTCTGGTCGGCGGTCATGCCCTGATCGTTCTGGAACGTGCCGATATGCGGATCGGCGAAGTAGGGAGGCATGCGCTCGGAGCGGACCGACTCGCGGATCATCGGGGCCATGGCCTTCACGACCTCGAAGCTGTTCATCGCGAACGGGGCGATGCCGCCCTTCTGGTGGCAGGTGACGCATTTGGCCTGGAGGATCGGGGCGATCTCGTCAGAGTATGAGATGCTGGCGTGCTCGGCGGCCTTGCCGCGATCGGCGAAGGTGATGGCGGCGCCGGACTTCACTTCGATGCGCGACTTGGCGACAGGCTGGCCGGCGACGACAGCGTCAATCGCCTTGGCGGTTTCGGCGATGGGGCCGTGATAGGCGATCTTGAAGCCGCTCTTCGGGTCGATCACGAAGACTTCGCCTTCGCGCTGGACGCCGAGCGATCCGCCGACGAGCTGAAGTTCATCGACGAGGACGGGGATGTCGAAGCCCTGCACCTTTGCTTCCGCGGCGGCTGCCTCGCGCGAGTCCTTCGAGTTCAGCATGTAGAAGAGGATGCCCTGGGCCTTGTACTTGGCCTGGAGCTTTTCGAGTTCGGCGGCGGCCTTGCGCGACACGCTCGTGCCATTGATCTGGCTCATCATCACGATGGCCTTGGCGTCCCTGAAATAGTGCAGCTCATGCGCGAGGCGCGTATGATCGGTGAGCTGGAAGTTGTCGGCGCGATCCGGGACCGAGGTGGTGACGGTTGGCGCCGCGATGGCCGAGACGCCAAGTGCGGCGGCGCCGAGAATGGCGGCGGCCATCGTCGAGGCGAGCAGGGTGCGTTTCAAGGGTATCTCCTTCAGGAGGCAGAGGCGCGGAAAGACCGTAAAGCGAGTTACGAGACTTCGCGCGAATGCCGAAAAACGTCAATGCGGAGAGGGGGTTCAGACGGTCACCACGCCGGGTCGGGGGATAACGTTCGCGCTAGTTGACGCAACGGAAGAAGTGCCTGCGCCAGCCTGCGGAGAATTCCGGCTGGCGCGGTGCAGCAATTCGCGTTGTCCCTTCGCGGGGCGTAGCCGGGATCCGGGCGTGGCGCTGCGCCGGCCCGCTAATGACTTTCGAGGATACCCGGCAGCCCGGAGAGACTAGATGCGCGACCAGCTGTGATCGGCGTGGGGCCTGATGCGATAGATGCGGGCAAGGTTTTCCGACGTCAGCACCTCAGCCGGTTTGCCTTCGGCGGCGATCTTTCCTTCATGCATCAGGACGATGCGGTCCATGAAGCGGGCGGCGAGGGCAAGGTCGTGGATGACTGCGAGGACGGCTGCGCCTGCGTGGGCGCGGTCGCGGAGGATCTCCATGACGTGGAGCTGGTGGTAGGGGTCCAGGGCGGCAATGGGTTCATCGGCGAGGAGGATGGGCGCTTCGACGGCGAGGGCGCGTGCGAGAAGGATGCGGGTGCGCTCGCCACCCGAGAGTACGCTGACGGGGCGATCGACGAAGCTGTGGCCACCGACGGCGTCGAGAGCCCGGGCGACGGCTGCGCGATCATCGGGTGAGGGGGCGCCGAAGCGTGCACGGTGGGGATAGCGGTCAAGCATGACGATGTC
>Ga0247840_10011017_pt1 | contig 11125 bp, 5 predicted proteins | sample LaCruzMarch2015__FD_192404 | JGI IMG/M metagenome (GOLD analysis project Ga0247840, IMG submission 192404) | Freshwater microbial communities from meromictic Lake La Cruz, Castile-La Mancha, Spain - LaCruzMarch2015_17m | ecosystem: Environmental > Aquatic > Freshwater > Lake | place: Spain...
GAAAAGACCCATTCCTTCTGGATAATTTCACCTTACGGTTGTACAGGGTCAGGTAGCAGGGCAAAGGGCAAAGTGCAAAGTGCAAAGGGCGCAGGGCATAGGGCACAGGGCACAGGGCGCAGGGGGTGATATGTTTTTAGTGACCGCATTCTCCCCTCTCCCTGGGGAGAGGGGTCAGGGGGTGAGGCATACCTCATAATATTTAAATCTTTTGCAACAGCGCCACCGCATATGCCGAAACCCCCTCTTCGCGCCCGATAAAACCCAGTTTTTCACTGGTTTTTGCCTTAATGGAGATCTGGTTTTCGGATACCTGCAATGCATTGGCCAAGGCTTTTACCATGCCCGGGATGTATGTCCCTATTTTTGGATTCTGTAAAACCACTGTCGAATCAATGTTCCCAATCTCATAACAGTTTTCACGAACAAGTTGAATGGTCTTTGACAGCAATACCTTGCTATCGATTCCCTTGTATCCGGGGTCATTATCAGGAAACTGGGTGCCGATATCCCTTAATCCGGATGCACCTAACAATGCATCGATTATTGCATGTATGAGCACGTCGGCATCGGAATGGCCCACTGATCCTTTTGTGTGGGGGACCAGGATGCCCCCCAGCCAAAAAGCCTTGTTATCCTCTAAGCAATGTGTATCGAAGCCAAAACCAATCCTGTACATTGGAATATTGTATTGTCTGCCAAGGAAAAAATGTAAAGTCCTTCTGCAACGGAATTATTTTGACGCTTCAGAAAGGCAAACCGGGGAATTAGTTTGTCCCACCCTCAGGTTTTGCTGATTTTTTGGCGTTGTCAAAATTAAACAACAGGGTAAACTGCAGGGTATTTTGCAACGGGTTGTTATTTCGGATGGGAATCAGGTATGAGAAATCGAGCCCGAAAACATTGTAACGCAAGCCTGCGCCCAATGTGAAGAACTGCCGGTCGCCCTTATATTTTGATTCATAAAAATATCCTGCGCGGATCGAAAATAGTTTATTGTACCAGTATTCGGCAGAGGCAGCAATATTGATTTCCTGCATCTCTTCCTTGAAGCCATAGGGGGCATCATAAAAAGACTGGAGCATTCCCTTCACCACCGATACATCAGGGTCCATACCTGCTTCTATCACCTTTTTCCCATCAGGCCCGATGATTGTTTTTCCTGAACTGTCGACAGCATAAACGGGCGGCGTAGGTACGAGAAGTTTTGTAAGATCAACAGCGACCGTAACGCGGTTATAATCGTCGATATCCATGGTAAAGGAGGGTCCGAGACGCAGGGTTGTCGGGATGAAATCACGTATGATCGAGGTGCTGCTGTAGGACATTTTAACACCAATGTTTGAAATGTCAAAACCAAAATCAATAGCTGCGCCGGTGAGACCGCTGATCTCCATTTCGTGATGATAATACAGCGCAACATCGGCAGCTACGGAGGTTCCGGGACGCACATCGTAACTGGAATAATTAACCGGAACCAGGTTTGAGTAGATAAAGCGGGCTGCAATGGCACCGGAAAATTCCCGTGAAAATTTCCGGGCATATGTAGCATCGATGGCCCACTCATTTGGTTTAACTTCACCAAGTTCCTGGCCTACATCATTGGTAAACATGACAGATCCCATGGAAAAAAACCTGAGTGAGGCCGCAATGGCCTGCTTATCCCCTATTTTTCCAAATCCTACAACAGAGGCCAGTCCGATGTCGTTTACAAGTCCGCGTAACCATGGCACATAACCGATTCCAAACCCAAATGCCTTATCACTGAATGCATATTTTGCCGGGTTCCAGAACATGGAATAGGCATCGGGGCTGGTGGCAACTCCTACATCGCCCATACCCCCTGAACGGGCATCCGGTGAAATTGTTAAGAAAGGTACGGCAGTTGAGATTACACGCGATCCATCTGTCGGCTCAGGAGGGAGCTGTGCAAAGGACCTGGTAATAATCAGCGTAAAAGCAAACAGTAAAACTAATTTAATCTTCATCGGTAAAATATAAATTAAATGATCAACAATTATAAGGTAGCTAAATAACGTTATTACTTTTCAGTTATTGTTTCAAAGGAAAATTTGAGGTTTCAGGCTATATCATCTATCTGATAATCACAAGTTTTTGGCTGGTTTCGCTGTAAGCGCCGTTCATCCCTTTGAAGATGATTTTGTATGGATATATCCCGTTGCTGAGCTTTTTCCCGTTTGAGTCAGTTCCATCCCATGATAATGGAGGCATGACCGAACCTGCAAGTGGTTCGGAGTAAATGGATTCGATGGTGCGCACCTGGATGCCATTCAGGTTATAAATGCTGATCTGAACATTCATGGAACCACCATAAGATTGTTGGGGTTGAAAAAGGAAACTGGTATATTCAGACATGGGATTTGGCGCATTCACGACATTTTTTACAGTCAGAGGCGGGTAATCAGAGACATAGAAGGTAATTGTTTTTTCAGAAGAGTTGTCAAACAAATCCCAGGCTTTAAGGGTCAGGGTATGAGAGCCGGGAGCAAGCGCTGATAGCGGAAAGGTAAGTTTTCCGCGGGTGTATGACGCAAACAGTGGTGTATAATAGTCGTTCAGAATCATGGAATGAGCCCGGTCGTTATCCAGAACTACTTCAATTTCATGGCCGATGCCCAATCCGATATAATTGATACCGTTGGTATCGTACAACTCGGAAAGCAGAACGGGTTCATTCCCTGTTTTTCCTCCTGAGATAAATTCCGGATTATCAAGATAGAGTCTAATATCCGGTCCCGGATTCGCCGGATTTATTGCCGGGTCTCTCCCCCCGATGACAATCTGATCGGAATAACCGGCTGCATCCTGTTGATCACTATAGGCATAGTAACTTAACTTCCCCTGGTCAAACTGCAGGGAAATACTTTTCGGAACGATGAAGGAAAACTGAAAATCTCCGGCTTTTACCGGTACATCCCCTTTGAAAAGAAGACTGTTTTGCACCCTGAAATTCTGAGGATAGGAGTCGGGGTAGCGATTACCCAGGGTGGTATTGGTTACCGGTTTATCATACACCTTGCAGTTAACAACGCCGTTAAACGTTGAGATTTTATTTCCGATTCGATCATCAATGGTCCCGTTTACAATGACCTCCGAAAGCCCTTCAACTGTAACCGGCTGATCGGCAGGAAGGCCATTGATCAAAGTCGTTTTTACATTATTATCGGAAAAGGCAATGGTTTGGGCAGGATCGCCCAACAGTACAAAATTCCGCAGCGCCTGTATGTTCCCGTTGTTGTTTTTGGAAATTCTGATGAGATCCCCCATTTTCATGAACTCACCTTGTTCATCACGGTCCATCAGGTGATGGAAAAAACTGGTATCAAGTTTAATATTTAACCCGGCATAGGCAAGTCGCGTTGTTGAATAAAGGGCAATTGCTCCCCCGTTTGGGTGAAGGATAACCATTTCACCGGCAGTATACCGTTCAGGATTGTCGAACCGGCTGAACTCACAAGTCGCTGTAACGAATACCGGAAGTTTATCATTATTGTCCCATTGCTCAATATCAGTCGTCGTGAGTACCTGTTCATAACTCAAGCCGCTTTCGCCGCCATGCCCTGTATAATTGATGATGAGTGAGCCTTTGTCAACGGCGTTATTAAACGCTGCTGTGGCATCCGGGAACCGGTCTCCACCAGGAATTTTAACGAGTTTGTATGCGTCAAAATAAATTTTATTCACGTTAAACAACGGGTACTTAGCGGCAACAATGGTAGCCATTTCTTCAGCCTGGTTAAGATGGGTGTTCGTATTTTCATCATCGGCGATAAAGGTGATAATGTTACGCCAATCAGACCTCACTGGATAATTACCAGATGAATAACGCAGTATTTTATCAACCATGATTTGTGCTTCACCGGTACTGGATACCGGAAACCGGCCAATGCCCAAATCAATATTGCCATTCGATTCCTGTCCGGAATCATCGGCCATTATGCCGAAATAATCATCGGTTACGTACGATGAATTGGCAGTTAATGATTCAACCGATTGAAAAGTCGGTATCAGGTTATTGTTACCGGGAACGCGGTCTTTAGGATCATACGAACCATCGCCGAAAAGCAGCAGGTATTTGGGACGGCTGTCAGGGGAGGCTTTATCGTAGAGCAACTTCATAAAGTCGCGGATTCCGGTTGGATCTCGTTGCCCGCAGGCAAACTCATTGTAAATCAGAGCAGAGGATACCACCTGTGTTGAAATTCCGTTATGTTCATGATGAAACAGGGCCAACTGCTCAGCCTGAGGACTAAACATCGGATGGGTGACTATAACGAGCGTTGTAGGTTCGAGGGCATGCAGGTTTTGATTTGGCAGCTCCCCAATAACCCTGATCGGGTGGAAAAGGGATCCATCGAAGGCAATGAACTCACGCAAGCTGTCGGTCACACGTTTAAATCTCATTATATCATTGGCCCATTCCGTTTCCAAAACACCTACCGATGAGGGGTTTGTAACATCCCATATGGTCACATTCTGCGTTGTATTTTGCATTACGAATTCGGTTATTTTCCCGGCGCCAATCGTACTTGCATCCCTGAACCTCATTTGAGGATTAACCCAAATCAAATTTCGTAAACAAACTAATTCCATATAGTTAAGCCATCCTAATGAATTTGAAGACGGCATTCGGTATGTCAGGGTGAGCGTTTGATTATGTTTTGGATTTTGAATGGTAGTCAGTTTCAGTTTGGCCCTTCCCATTCGATAAATGTCATCCGGATCGGTTAAATCGACTTTGATGGAGTCAATTTTCACCCCCCCCTGGGAGATGAGGAAATAACTTGGCCGGGTCGATTTTGCAACAACTGACGTACGAATCTTTAATGGTGATAATGAGTCGATATTCGGGAACATAAAGGAAAGTTCCAGTGTGTTTTTCGTATTGTCGAACACTTCACCAAACCATTCCTTCCCCGATCTTATAAGGGAGCGCTGATCAAGTTCATGTAAAATGTAATCGTCGAAACGGGATGAAATATTGGTTGGCGGTGACGAAGGCGGTGACAAAGGTTGAACACGTTTGCCCGGTTCCTGGTCTGTATTAATAAAATAGAAGGTTGTGTCTGAATAGAGGTTACGTTGGTGGGTATAAACCCGGGTAAACTTGTCGTAATTCCATTTATCGGCGCCTTCACCATAAAAAAGAATATAATCGGATGGGTCAAAATGGCCATCGCCACCATCCACAATCTGAATGGCTATTTCACGAAGATCATCGACTCGGGGTGTAGAATTGATTTCAGGAAGCATTCCTGATCCATTACCAAAAAGCCTTATATTTTCGATGACAATTGCAGACGTATTGATACCCATAGCTGTCAGATCACTGTGGGTTATAATGTGAATGCCCGTCTCGGTAACGGCTAATTTATACCACTTACCTGCTGCAAGAACCGAGGTGGTTTTATGCGGCAATTCTGCCAAAGCCAGTATTGGAGCAAGAAATACCAGAAGAAACAGCGTACTTTTTCGAATCATTTCGCGCATAATTTGCAAAGTTAGTAATTAACGGATAACCACCAACTTTGAAGTCTGCCGTTTTGATGTGCCATCAGACAATATGAGTTGCAACTGATAAACATACATACCCGAACTTATTTGCCCGCCATTGTCCTGGGTTCCATCCCATACAATGGTTGCAGCACGGTATCCTTGCGAATAGATAGTTTGTCGCAAGGTTTTAACAAGGTCGCCCGATAAAGTGAAGATGCGGATCTCAACCTCCTGGGATTGGTTCACCTGGTTGGTTTCCCACGAAAAAGTTGTTTGATTGCGCATGGGATTGGGATAATTCAGCAGGTGCTGCAACGCTAACTCTCCGGAGGAGACAACAATAAATTCAATGCTGGCATCAGTTGAGTTATTATAGACATCCCATACCTTTACTGAAACATGATGGGGCCCGTCGGACAGAGAACTCAGCGGGTAGCTTATCATCCCGCTTTTAAACGTATTGAGATCAGACACATAGTAATCGTTGAGGATCATTGGGGTTGTGGTCTTGTCGTCAAGTACGGCGGTAATGTCGTGACCGATGCCATTTCCCACTGTATTCACACCTGAGGTATCGCTTACATAAGCTAAAAGAATAGGATTCTGGTCGGTAATGCCGCCTGAAAAAAACTGGCGGTTGTTGATATATAGCTCCATTTCAGGCCCCTGATCATCCTGTGGCGCCTCGTTGTTATAACCCCCAACCTGTATCCCATAGTCAAAACCGTTTGCATCAGTATCTGAACTTCGCGCATAATAACTGATTTTACCAATTCCATATTGATATGCAATATCTTTGGGAACGATAAAGGAAAAGGAAAATATTCCATTGATTACATTCACCTTTCCTTTATAAATTGGATTTTTTCGAAGAAAAAACTGGACCGGAGCGCCAGGCCCCTGGTTGGCCTTGGTCCATATTTCAGAGGATTTATCAAATACAGTAGGATACACGGTTCCTGAAAATTCGGATGCCGTTTGACCCGAAGCATTCTGTACTTCTCCTGTGATGGTTACTTCAGCCAGCGCCTGGAGCGTGTCCTGCTCACCTGAAACGTTGTTTCCGTTAATGGAGGATGTAACGATATTCATTTCCGGGTATGCCATCCGCATGGCAGGATCGCCCAATAGAACAAAGGCATGGATATTGGGAGAGCTCCCCATATCCGTTTTGGCTGCAACCAATAAATCACCCATGGTGAGATAAGAACCCGAAGATTTTCGAAAAACGTTGTTGTAAAAATTGACCAGGAGGTTTTGATTTGTGTATGCCCAGGTAAGGCGGGTGGTTGTAAACAGTGCAATTCCGCCTCCCTTTTCATTAAGATAGACCCATTCGCCGGCTGAAACACGTTCGGGGTCATCAAAGCGACTGAATTCACAAGTTGCTGTAACAAATACCGGCATATTATTAAAATTCCGCCAGTTTTTTATATCTGGAACCTCCAGAATTCGTTCATGCGCCCAGCCAAGCTCACCACCATGTCCGATATAATTCATAAGCAGCGAGCCCTTCCCGACCCGTTTATTAATCGCCTCATTTACATCAGGATAACGGGCTCCACCCGGTGTTGAAACCATCGAATAGGCATCAGAATAAATTTTATCAATATTATAATTTTTAAATGTCCCTTCAATTTGATTGGCAAGCGCCTCTGAATATTCAATAAATAAATTTCCGCCTTCATTCTGGTCGTCTGAGACAAAAGTCACCATATTACGCCAGTCATTTTTTACTGTATCGCTATTTGAGCAATAATGAATGACCTTATCCACTGAGGCTCTGGCCTGTTCAGCTGTGTACACCGGGAAGCGTCCGATCCCGATAACCAGGTTTCCGGTGGCCCCCTGCCCTTCATTTGGAGCTAGTTTTCCGAAATAATCATCTGATAAAAAAGAATCGACAGGCGACAATGATTTAACAGATTCATAAGCCGGAACAAAGTTGGTATTGTTCTGAATGCGGTTCTTGAAATCATAGGAAGCATCGCCAAAGAGCAGCAGGTACCTGGGTTCTTTTCCGGGAAGAGCTTTGTTGTACATGAGTCTGACATAATCACGGATAGCGGTAACATCCTGTACCCCCGACGAAAATTCATTGTAAATCATTTCAGGTGTTGTGATGAAGACAGAAAGATTACTGTTTTGCCGGTGAAAATTTGCCAGCCGTTCAGCTTCTGCAAGAAAGGCTGGATGGCTTACGATAAGGTAATCAGCTACTTCAGTGCCATGAAGATCCTGATTTTCAACCTTTCCAATAAATTCAGGCACAAGAAATGAAGTGCCGTCAAAGGCAAGGAATTCACGTAATGAATCTGTTGGAAGCCGGAAAATGTAATCATTTCCCGATTTCGATGTTTCTACATTCAGGATGTTCCCTCCATTGGAAACATCCCAAATTTGAAGATTCTGTCCATTGCCATTCAATGTAAATTCTGAGATTATTCCCGGAGATACGCCAGCAGCTGAACGAAACGGCATTTGCGACCCGCTCATAGTCAGGCGCCTTAATGCATTTACCTCTAAGTAATTCAGGTAGCCCACAGAACTGGCAGTACTTTTATTATAATTCAGCCTCACATCAATTACCGGGCTTGAGGTGATAAAAGATGCCGCACCCAGCTTTTCAACGGCATAATCAGTGTCATAACTGCCCGAAATAGAGGGTAAATTAATCGTCATAATGGCTGTTCCCTGGGCCAAAACGATAAACGAACTGCTGCCGGCAGTCGATCTTGCAGCAACATAAGCAGTAACCGTTACAGGGTTGCTGTTGTCAATGTTTGGAAAACTGAATGAATAGTTTCGAACCGTGGTAATATCAAAAAACTGTCCGTCCCACCATTCCCGTCCTGATTTGATAAGGTTTTTGTCATCTTTTTCATAAAAGGAATAATCGTTGAAGCGGCTGACAGAGAAGGTGGCCGGCTCGGTAATTGATGAAACAGCGTTTACCCGTTTACCACGTCCGATGTCAAAATTCAGGAAATAACAGGTCCGGTCAGAATAGACATTTTTGCGATGGTGAAATAGCAAATCTGTATTGGTAAATATCCATCGGTCGGGCGATTGACCATAAAATATGAGATAATCACCCTGATTAAAAACACCATCTTCTTCACCAAAAACCACAATGGTGTTTTCTCTCAGATCGTCGGTACGTTTGACTGCATTCGCCTCAGGCAACATTCCTCCACCATTGCCATAAATCCGTAAATTACGCGGATCAATTGAACCCACATCTGCACCTGCATTTTTCAGATCGTCGTAGGTGATCCGGTATATTCCATCGCTCCCTGTGGCAAACTTATACCATAACCCCGAAGCCAGAACTGAATTTGGAACGTAATCTCCTGCTGATTTCAATGGCGATTTCTCATGACCCTTAACCAGATCAACAACCAGGGTGAAGGAAATCAATTGTTCGATCATCCCGGTCGCAGGGTTCCTTCTCAAAGGAAGAAAACTTACTTCCAGCGAAGGCTTCTTTTTTTTCAATGTCACCTGAGCAGAAAGGCGCGGGACGGCTAAAATTTCATCCAGCCCCTGTACCAGAGAAAGTGACGGGTCCTCCATGGGCTCGTATATCTGTTGTTCAATGAAAATATTTTCAACTGAATCCTGGTCAGAGGTAAGCGGAAAAGATTTAAGAAATACAGGAAGCATGCCTGATTCCTGCTGCATTACAGAGCCAGTGAATGACAGAAACGCCGATGCAGACCATCCGGGACTGTCATTGACTTGAATTGGATTCCACGAAAGCGTATGCTGAGTTTCCAGATGCACCTTCTGTGCAATCGCTGACAAACCCGGTGTAATGGCCAGGATAACTAGCGTAATGATATAGAAAAACCTGTTTTTAGTATACATGTGCTGGTTTCCGGATTATATAAATATGAGACAGCAACAATAGCAGAAAAGTTGCTGCCGGCAAAAAATAATTATTAAAGCTGAAATCTAATTACAATTTTAACGTTACCTGTTAGTTAATTATTGTAACAGGATGGTTCATGATATTCATATTTTTTGCAATATTGTAAGCTTTATTTAACCAGGATATACCTTTCATCAATGGCCAGGCGATTGGTTATTATTTTATTGCTTCTCTTTCCCTGTTTTATTGGGCGGATTTATGCACAGGATCCTGAGTTTTCTCAGTTCTATGCCAATCCGCTTTACCTTAATCCTGCCATGGCAGGGATGACCTTATGTCCACGGGCCATTGTCAACTACCGGAATCAGTGGCCTGAACTCGGAAATGCATTTGCAACCTACCATGCTTCCTATGATATGTATCTCAGCCCGCTGCATGGCGGGGTTGGCGTTGATATTGTATTTGACCAGGCCGGAGGCGGCAGTATGAACACCTTCGCCATTAGCGGAATGTATGCCTATAAATTCAACATTTCATCACGCATTCAGGCAAGTGGCGCTCTAAAAGCCAGCTATAACTCCAGGTATTTGAATAAGGGAAATCTGACTTTACTTAACCCAAATGACCCCTATTTCAATTCCTTGTCCTCTTCAGCCGGTGTAGCCGATTTTGGAGCCGGGATCTTTTTAAGCTACGATGATCTTGTTTATGGTGGTATCGCGATGGACCACCTGACCCAGCCATACATCGGATTTTCTGCTACAAATCCCTCCCCACTTTATATGAAATTGACTGCACATGCCGGCGCGAATATCAATTTGAGGGGTGGAAGTTCAGATGATGAACATGAATTCTCACTTTCTCCAAATATCCTGTACCAGCAGCAATTTCAATTTCACCAGTTAAATGTTGGTTTGTATCTCACCATCGACCCATTTATCGGAGGAGTTTGGTTCCGGCATAATTTTGAAAATCCAGATGCAGTAATCCCGATGCTGGGATTTCACTGGAAAGAGCTGAGGATCAGCTACAGTTACGATTATTCGCTCAGCAAACTGAAAGATGTTTCGGGAGGGGCCCACGAAGTTTCGGCATCATGGCAATTTGCCTGTGGAGAAAAAAGAAGACACATCAGGGCAATAAAATGTCCGAGTTTTTAGTTATTGATTCACGATGTTATTAAATCCTGTTTCATTGTTCATCGTAAGCCTGTGCTGACATTATAAATATTTGCGATATTTGAGTAATTCACGTAGGTTTGCAAAAATTTTCAACGAATGAAAATTAACAAATTATTTCAGTTAAGTGCCCTCGTTGGTACCATTCTTTTGTTCGGAGCCTGTAAGAAAGAGGGTTCCCGCTCAACTGGCTGGGAATATAATAATCCTAAAAACGGTGGATTTGAAGTCCGGGACTTTGCTGCCCAGCAAACAGGGCCAGGTTTGGTTTTTGTTGAAGGCGGCACTTTTACGATGGGAAACACCCAGGATGATGTTTCGTTCGAATGGAATAACAGTCCGCGCAGAGTATCCGTTGCCAGTTTTTATATGGACGAAACAGAGGTGCGCAATCTTGATTATCTTGAATATCTTTACTGGCTTAGTCGCGTGTATGCCACTGACTATCCTGGCGTTTACCGGAAGGCGCTGCCCGATACGCTTGTTTGGCGTGATAAGTTGTCATATAACGAACCATTGCTGGAGTATTATTTCCGTCATCCTGCATACAGGAATT
>Ga0247840_10011023_pt1 | contig 11121 bp, 9 predicted proteins | sample LaCruzMarch2015__FD_192404 | JGI IMG/M metagenome (GOLD analysis project Ga0247840, IMG submission 192404) | Freshwater microbial communities from meromictic Lake La Cruz, Castile-La Mancha, Spain - LaCruzMarch2015_17m | ecosystem: Environmental > Aquatic > Freshwater > Lake | place: Spain...
TCTTTTCGCTGCCTATCTTTTGTGGCGTCAGGCCGCGACGCCCGATTGGTATGTGGCCCGCGAGGACGCATGGTTGGTGCTTGGTGCGCTCTCGGTCTACCTCACGGTCGCCTGGCAGTTGCGCGGGGACGGCCCGCGCGGGCTCGTGCTCGGCCTCATCCTTGCCCTTGCCCTCGGCCAGGTTGTTCTCGTGGCGGCGCAGTTCACCGCCGCCTCGCCGTTTCATCCGCTGGCCGACCTGGCCCGCGCTCTCGGACTGCCCCGCGGCGATCAGTCGGTGGCCAACCATGGCTGGGTCAGCGGCACGCTGGCCAATCGCGTCGCTCTTTCCGGCGTCCTCGAGGTCACGACGTTCCTCGCCCTTGGACTCCTCGTCTGGGGACGAGGCAACGTCGCGGTGAAACTGCTGCTTCTCTGGGTCGCTGGGGCCGGCTTTGCGGGCTTGGCCCTGGGCCTCTCGCGTTCGGCCTACCTCGGCGTGCCCGCCGGACTCGGCGTTTTTGCCCTCGTCAGCTTCTTCGTCCTCCGCCGCGGGGCCACCGCCCACGCCACGCTGCTCGGTGCGGGGGCCCTGCTCCTCGTCGCCCTGGCTATCGTCTTCGGTCTCCTCGTCGGCAGCGAGAGCACCACCGTGCTGCTAAGGTTCAGTGCGGTCGGGGGTGACGACTACCGCGAGCGCCTGTGGTTCATCACCGTGCCCCCCATGCTCTCGCTCGATCCGTGGTTCGGCGCCGGGGCGGGCATGTTCGACCAGCTCTCGCAGCGCTACCGCCAGCGGGGCTTCGATGCTTTGCCCATCCATGCGCACAATGATTGGCTCCAGCTCCTCGTCGAATACGGCCGCATCGGCTTCGTCCTCGGGGCCGCGGTCTTTGTGGCGCATTTTGCCGCCGGTTGGCGCAATGCCCTGCGCCTGGCCCGCGAGCTCCCGCCCGCCGGACTCCTGCCCCAGGCCACCCCGCTCGGCCTGGCCACCGGATCTCTCGCCGCCCTCACCGCCCTGGGCGTGCATGCCTTTTTCGACTACAGCCTCCACGTGCCGGCCGTGGCTTTGCTGGCCGCACTTTGCGCCGGATGGCTGGCCGCCACGCGGGCCGAGTTGCCCGGCCTTTGGAGCCACCCGCTGCCGCGTTGGCTGCGTCCGCTCGCGCTGTTGCCCGCCCTGCCCGGCGTGGCCCTTGTCTGGTGGGTCGCCCGCGATCTTCCGGCCGAGCGTCTGGCCCTCGAGGGCGACAACGCGTGGGCGGATGAAGACCCCCGCGTCCCCTGGGATCTGGCCAACCGCGGGCTCGCCCTCAGCCCCGCCAATCCCCGCCTCCTCACCCTCGCCGCCGGATCGGCCGCCCTGCGGGCCAATGCTGCCGCCACTCCGGCCGAGCGTTTGGTTTGGACCAAGGTTTCCGCCGATTACTATGGCGACGCGGTCCGCCAGCGTCCCGACGTTCCCTTCCTCCTGCGCGAGCACGCCCTCGGCTTGGATCGCAGCGGCCGTCCGGACGAAGCCCTCCCAATCTACCTCCGCGCCATCGCCCGCGACCCCGACCACGCCCGCGGCTACGAATATCTCGCCCAGCACTATTGGTCGCTCGGACGCCGGGCCGAAGCCATCCGCCTCTTCCGCCTCGCCCAAAAATTCACCGGATCGCAGACCGCGGCGGAGTATCTGCGCAGGGCGGAGGGAAGTGACGAGTGACATGGGAAAATGCTGAAAGGCTGAAACGCTGAGGGAGACAGGCCAGAGCCAAAAGCTGAAAGCGCGCGTCCGCAGCGCAAAGCCCCAGGTGGATCGCGATGTCCCCATCGCGATGCGTCCCGAGCCCGCCCCAGCGACTGCTTTTGCCCCTTGCTTTCGGAACTCTGGAAATCAGGGGGCATGGGCGTCCCGCCCGTGTCGTCGGCCATGCACAGGCGGGACGCCCAATACCGTTTACTTAAGGAGATTTTATCCGCAGATTCACGCAGATGAGCGCAGATTAAAAAAAGTGCAACAGTCTTTTTATAAGCTAGTTATAGATTATATCTGCGAAAATCTGCGGCCATCTGCGGATCAATCTTTTCTGCTAAAGCAACAGTATTGGGCGGGACGCCTGTGCCCCCTGGCCAAACCAAAACTTGGTGCATTGGGTGCGTGCCATGCAGCACCTCCAGTCTCCGCAGGTCTTGCAGGATGCTGCGGACGAAGTAGCCACCGAGCCCGACGTCTTGGCGCTCGTAAAAACTCCAGGCCGCCTCGATATCTGCAGCCGCTTCGGCGAGAACCGCAACCGGCTTCACTGGCCGTTGGCGTTCAAGCGCGCTTCGAGTTCATTGAGAGTCAGAAACTTTCCCCTGCCCTCCTCAACTTTCGCCACCCGCTCCGCCAGCACCTCGCGGTGCCAAGCTGGGGAGTGGACATCCTGCTCGTCAACCGACAAGTCCTGCCAGATTTGCTCCATCAGTCGGACCTTCTCAGGCCGGCTCATTTGCTTGAGATCCAAACTCATTGGCATGCTCGGAATGTTGCAGTCTCGGGGTTCGAGATTAAGCGGATCTGCCCTCAGCCGTAGCTATGCAGTTGAACAGTCGAGCGGCGGCCGGGGACGGCCGCCCTCCAGCGAGGCGGACGTCTGGAGGGCGCGCGTCCCCGCGCGCCGCGAGCCACAGCTTGCCTGCGCAGGAAACTTCTCACCATTCGGTGGGTCGCTCCCAAAACCGGACTCCAGCCGCGGCAGTCTGCGCCGCGCAGACACCGAGGAAAATCCTACTGCATCGTTCCGGCTCAGGTGGATCGCGATGTCCCCATCGCGATGCGTCCCAAACCCGCTCCCAGCGGCTGCTCCTGTCTTCTCCCGTGGGGGTGAGTGACGAGTGACGGGCGAGGAAAAAGCCGAAAACTGAACATTGCCCCGCGCCCGCAGCGTGGCCACCATGAGCGGAGAACGAAGCCCCCGGCCCCGCTCTCTGCCAATTGAGCCGAGTCTGGGAGACAGGCCTTAGCCAAAACTGAAGACTGAAAACTACCAACTCCCTTCTCCCTTCTTTCTTCTTCCCTCTCCCATGCCTCCCGATGATTCTTCCGAACCCCGCGCCGTCCCGCCGCGGCCGGCCAGCAATCAGATCCCGCACGACCCGGGCGCACCCCGTCCGCTGCGCCGCCGATCCTCCCGCCGGCACGATTCGGAGCAGCGCCCGCGCCGCACGTTGCCCATCGCGCCCGTCGCCCCCGGCGTGGCCCGCGGTGCGCACATGTCCGCCGCCGAGATTGCCCGGCACCGCCAGCGCGAGCGCCAGACGCGCGACCGCCGTGCGGCGCGCGACCGTGTTTTCCTCGCCGTCGTTGTTGCCCTGATCCTCGCCGCCTTCGCCGGGGGATTTTTCTGGCAGCGCCGCCCCGCGCCCAAGGCCGCTGCCGCCCCGCCGCCCGTTGCCGTCGCGCCGGACCAGCAGGCCGCCGCCCTCGAGAAACTCGACGCCGCCGTCAAGGCCAAGCACGCCGAGCTTTACGAGGACGCCATCCAGCTCGCCGGCGAGGCCCGCCGTTTCGACCCGGGCATTCACGGAGCTGACCTCCTCGTCGCCGAGTCCGCCCTCCAACTCCAGCAGTCCTACCTCGTCCGCCAGGCCACCCGCGAGTCCCTCCGCCGCGGCGACAATCCTTCCGACGCCATGCTCCTCCAGGGGCTCGACAAATGGATGAGCCGCGGAATCGAAGCCCGCAGCCCCGCCGAGGCCCTCGCGTCCGCAACGCAAAAACTCGACGAGGCCTCCGCCGCCGAACTTTCCAACGGTGCCGTCTGGTTCTTTCGCGGTGACCTCCTGCGTGAAGGCGGACGTCCCCGCGAGGCCCACGCCAGCCTGCTCAGCGCGCTTTACCGTCAGCAGCCGTGGTTCAGCTCGGAAATCATTTCCGCCAAACTTCACCTCGCCTCCGCCGAAGCCCGCGAATCCAGCGCCGGTGCGGGTTCCGCCGCCCTCCTCGCCCCGCCCACGGCCGCGGGTGACGCCGCCGCCGACCTCCGCCGCGCCCTGCGCGAGAAGACCGATCCCCAGGCCGCCCTCGCGGCCCTCGTCGGCAGCCTCACCGCCTGGCAATCGCGGGAACTCCTCCACGATCCCGCCCTGACCGCACCAGTTCTCGATCCCGCGAGGGCCGCCCTCGTCCCCGCCCTCATCCCGCCCTTCGGCGATCGGCCCGCAGTGCGGGCCGATCTGACGAGTGACAGGTGATCCGCCTTCGCGGTCGCCGCGGCGACCGTCTACGGCGTGACTCGTCCGCCTTCTGCGCCGTGAAGATTGGAGGTGGATCGTGATGTCCCCATCGCGATGCGTTCCAACCCCGCCGCCCGGCGGCCACTCCTGCCTTCCCGGAGGGCGGCTGTCCACAGCCGCCGTTTGCCCTGCGCAACCGCAACACGGAAGCCCCAAACTCGAGTGGAGCGGCCCCACGCCAACGTGAAACCCTCCACGTCCGCAACCCAAGGAAATGGCCCGCACACGGGCCATTCGATGTGCACCGCGCACCGCGCGGGAGCAGCATCGGTGTGGGACGAGGGCGTCCCACGTCCTTGAGATTTGTCCTTGAGATTTTCCGGCCGACCGCACTCTCCCGCCTCGATTCATGCATCGCTCCCCTGCGCCTTTGCCCACGTGCCCTCCCGCCCTCACCATCCCTGCTGCCTGCTCTCTGCTCCAAGCTCCCCGCTCGTGGTGCTCCTCAGCATTTCCCCTTCGACTTTTCCCCCTCCACGTCTTACTCTTCTCCTAAGTTTTCGCTCAAAAAATGCCCTCTCTCCGCAGACCCTCGTCACGCTGTAACCGGCCGCCGCACGAACGCGAAAGTGGATGTCACAATTTTTTCACAAATACCTCAAAAAAAACTTTTGACATCCCCACACCTCACGTTACTTTGCCTCCAGTATGAACCTCCTACGAACCACCTTCGCGGCAGTCGCCACCACCGCTCTTGCAGCCTCCGCGCTCCAAGCTCAAACCACTTCAACCACGGATCCGGTCGGCTTCATGACGATCGCCACACCCGCCGGTTCTGACACCATCGTCGCCGCGCCGCTGACCAAGCCGCCGGTCTTTCAGGGTGCCGTTTCCTCGCGCTCCAACTTTGTTATCACCGTCAGCCCGTCGCCCGGGTTTGGTGACCTCACGACCCTCCCGCACTACGTGCAGCCAGTCAGCGGAGCCCAAGCGGGATTTATCTTCGACGTGCTCACTAACAACTCGAACAGCATCACGCTCGTCGACAATGGCGTGACCCCCACTGGGTTGGATGCCAGCAATACGTTCAAGGTTGTTCCCTATTGGACGCTCGGTCAGATTTTCCCGGCGGCGGATCAAAACGTTTCGTTCACCCCTAGCGGCACAAGTCTGCTGAATCGGCGGACGCAAATTCTTACGCCCAACGTTGTCGGAACGGGTGTCAACCGGGCGCCTGGAGCTACATACTTTTTTGCCACAAATGCTGCTGATCCCACTAACCCTGCGGTTTCATACTGGCGCAGCACTGCTTCTGGCGCTACGAATCGCGATAACACAGCAATCCTGCCCGACAGCTATTTTACTGTCCGCCAGACAACCAATTCGGGCACCAACCTCTCGGTGACAATCGCCGGGAATGTGAACACAGGCGCTATGGCTGTCCAACTAGACAGCATCGGAAGCGGCGCAAACGACAACTATGTCTCACTGGGTCGGCCGACTGACATAACTCTCAACGATCTGGGACTAATTTCGAGCGGTGCCTTTCTCCAGAGTGCTAACACAAGCCTTCTAGGACGTCGCGACACGCTTTCCGTGATCAGCAACTCAATCGTTGGATTCAATAAAGCTCCGAGCGTTACTTACTACTACGTGACCAATTCCGGCTGGAAAAGCACGGCTACAGGGACTAATGACGTTGGCGCAACGCCAATTCAGGCTGCAATTGGTTACGTCGTCCGCAAAGCCTCAAATAACCCATCTGGGACAGTGTTCTGGACTAACAACATCACAATTGCTCCCTAACAAGCCTCAAAACAACTCCTCGGCCCAAGCCACAACCAACTAACCAAACATGAAAAAAATCCTCATCACCACCGTGATCGCCGCCGCAGTTGGCATTCAAGCGGCATCAGCCAGCGTTGCCATCAACTTCGGCATGGGCAATATGTATTCGTCCACCAATGTCAGCACAAACACCTTCCCTGTTGGTGGGCTCATCAACCTCCTTTCTCTTGACACGGGAACATGGGCAGGACTCGGTGACCTTAACGCTCTGTTTTCCGGCCTCACCAACGGCTTCACCCCAGCGGGCGTAACTCTCGTTGGTCAAATTGCTAACGATGATTCGGGTGGTGCTGGCAACACCGGCGGCGTTTTCAACTTCAGCTATAGTGGTGGTTTCACTGCTGGCGATCAGCTGATGATCGTTGCATATCCTACTTTGACAATCGGGAGCCTAAATCCTGGGTTGAACACCCGCGGATTTTTCTTCCGCTCAGATTTCGTTCCCCTCGGGTCTGAAATCGCCTACGTTGCGCCCGTGGATGGCTTCGGTTACAACCTTGCATCTTACACCATCGACTACGGCGGTGACCTAGCGAATGGCCAGTTCACCTCGGGAGCGGGCTCCGCTGCTGCCAGCGGCGTGGGCTTCTCGGGCGGCGGTTTCACCACCGTTCCCGAGCCCTCGACCTATGCCTTGCTGGCCATGAGTGGTTTGGCTCTCGGCGGCTACATCATCCGCCGTCGCAGCCGCGCTTAAGCAGGTTCGCAAGACAAATTCACAAAAGGGCGCCTTCGGGCGCCCTTTTTGCGTTAACCATGGAGGGCGGCCGTCCCCGGCCGCAGTCGGCCATGGATCCACGGACACCGCTGAACTGCCAGCAGAACAAAACCCCGATACAAGCCCGAACCCGCAAGACCCACGGTGGCCGAGGACAACCGCCCCCGTCACGGCCCTAGCCGGGCTTCAAGGTGGATCGCGATGTCCCCATCGCGATGAGACCCCCGGCGCTCGCGCGTGCCCAAACTCAAGGCAGCCGCCGGACAGCGGACCTTGTTCGCATCGCGATGAGGACATCACGATCCACCTGGCCTCCTGTCCCCCGTTCGCCTTTCCACCAACTGAGCCGACTCTGGGAGACAGGCCACAGCCAAAACTGAACACTGCCAACGCTCACATCTCTCCGAGCTGCCCCACCTCGAAGCCCTGCGCGAACGGATTCAAGATCTTGAGTGAGTGAACGGCGAGCCCATCCTGCAGGTCCTCCGAAAGAAGAGTCGTCACCCCGCAACCCAGTGCCGAGGCGACAATCAGGCTGTCCCACCAGGACAATTTCCAATGGTCCTCGATCTCCCACGCGCTTTCGAGGACGTCGGCTGTCACCGGACGCGGACTCCAGGCCAGGAGATCGCGGATGTCCTCCCGGGCCATGTCTGGGGGAAGTCCGGGCCTCAGCTTTCGCGTCACTGTCACGTAGTATTCCTGCAACACCTGTGTGCTCAGCCGTCCAGTGCCATGGCGCCAGAGCAACTCCAAGACGGCGATCGCCCGCGCCTGCTTCTCCGGATTGCTGGAATCCCGGGCGTAGACCAGGATATTCGTGTCAACGAAGGTCATCGTAGAAAGAGCGTTGAGAGTTTATGGTTGAGAGCCGGAGCGAGGCGGAGACAGCCGGAGGCAATTGAGAGGTTGAAAGCCACTGACTTGTAGATGCATCTGAACTCATCCCAAGCGCTAGGCAAGCCGACCCCTCAACTCTCATCCCTCAACTTTCAACTACGGATTTAGGTTCATGACGCTCGTGCAGCGAATCACGATCGGGGTAAGGTGCGGGTGCACTCTGCAAGGGCCGGGGACCTCGGCGCAAGAACCGCGTCATGGCCGCGTCATACTTGCCATCCCCCTTGATCTTCTCCGTCACGAGCCGGCAAAGATACTGCGACACACTCGTCTCCGCTTCTGCCGCCAGAATCCGAGTCTTGCGCCCGATCTCGTCTGGAAGGGTGATCGTGATATTCTTCATGACACGAAAATAGTGTCACACAAACTTCGTGTCAACTACGCCCAATACGCTCTTCATTCGTCCCGGTTTGCCCCGGGAGGGCGAGCAGCTTGTCGCGCCGTAGCGGTTTGCGAAGGCGGAGCCCCGCGAGCCTTTTGCCCTGTGCCTAGGCGCCACACGGGTATGGCCGGCATGAATTCGTCCTACGCGCGAACGCCCAACGCCCAAGGCGGCCGAGGACGTCCGCCCTCCAATACAGCCACACCCTTGCCAACTGCTGCCGACAGAATCCGAGTCCTGCGCCCACCCTGACGCCTTGGCCCGGCTTCAAGGTGGATCGCGATGTCCCCATCGCGATGAGACCCCCGGCGCTCGCGCCTGCCCAAACTCAAGGCAACCGCCGGACGGCGGACCTTGTTCGCATCGCGATGAGGGCATCACGATCGACCGGTCCTCTCGGATGGCCCGCCCTGGGGCCATTTGATGTGCGGCGCGCGGAGCGCGGTGGCTTGGGAGTGGGACGAGGGCGTCCCACCTCCTTGCTTGGTAGGGGCGGCTGGCCTCAGCCGACCGGACGGTTGCGCTTTCAACCTATGCAGCGGCCGGCTGAGGCCAGCCAGCCCTACCAACAAATCCGAAAGCGTCCCGCCCCACGCAGGCGCAGGCGGATTTCCTCCCGCTTGTTACGCCGTAGCCGTTCGGGAAAGCGTCTCCGCTCGTCACTCGCCACAAGTCACTCGTCATACCAACGGCCTCCTGCTTCCAGACTCCGGTCTTGGCCAGGGGGCACGGCCGTCCCGGCCGTGATGTCAGGAGGAAAACGGGCGGGACGCCCGTTCCCCCTGATTTTCAGAGGTCCATTTGCAATGGGCCATTGGTATCACAGCGCCGCGCCCACCACTGGCACAAACTCGAACTTGCGCCCGTCAAACAGCCCGAGATCGCTCAACTTCAGTGCGGGAATGACCAGCAGGGCTAGAAAGCTCAGGGTCATGTAAGGCGCATGCAAGCCACTGCCGAGCGCCTTGGCCTGCGCCGTGATCCGCGCATACCCGACCGCGGCATCCTCGGCATAGCCGTCGCTCATCAGCCCCGCCACCGGCAGAGGCAAAACATCCTCCAAGCCGTCCGGGCCGACCACGCTGATCCCGCCCTCGTTCGCGATGAGCAAATTCACCGCCCGCGCCAAATCTTCGTCGCTCGCGCCCACGGCCACAATGTTGTGGCAATCATGCGCCACGCTCGAAGCCATGGCCCCGTGCTTGAGCCCGACCCCCCGGACGAACGCCACGGCCGGCGCTGTATTCGCATAACGATTGACCACCGCAATCTTGAGCAAATCCCGCGACGCATCCGCCAGGACGCACCCATCCTTCACTTCCGCCTCCGCCTCGCCTCCGCCGGTCACAATCTGTCCATCCAAGGCCTCAATCACCCGCACCTTGCAAGCATGTAGCGGCGGTCTATGACCGTCGGTGCCTTGACCGTCGGTGCCTTGACTGTCGGTGCCCCGACCGTCGGCGCCTTGACCTGTTGCGGACGGCTGAGGCCGGCCGTCCCTACCATCGGTCCCATCAACCTTCGGTAGGGCCCGCTGGCCCAGCGGGCCGCTGCCATCCCCCGGCACCGCAATCACAAAATCCTCCGCCTTCTTGGCCGAGACACAAAACTTGTTCGCCCGCGGCGACCGGCTCTTCGGCAGCAGCGGCGCGCCGTTGCGCGCCACGCACACGCCATCGATCCATGTTTCCATGACGCGGAAACCGACCAAGTCATGCAAGCGCACGAAATCCGCCGCGTCGCCCGGCCGCAGCAGCCCGCAGCGCAGTCCGTAGTGCGTCACCGGATTCACGCACGCCGCCTGCAGCACATCGAACAGCGGCACCCCGTGGGCCACGGCGCGGGCACAGAGCTGGTTGATGTGACCCTCGATCAGATCATCCGGATGTTTGTCGTCGCTGCAGAGCATGCACGAGTCCGGATGCTCGGCGAGCAGCGGCCAGAGTTCCTCGAAGTTTTTTGCCGCCGAGCCTTCGCGGATGAGAATTTTCTGCCCGAGCGCGAGTTTCTCCCGCGCCTCGTCGATCTGGAAACATTCGTGGTCGGTCTCGATTCCGGCCGAGACATAGGCCTTCAATTCCTCGCCCCGCAGGCCGGGCGCATGGCCGTCAATGCGCTTCCCGTAACGTTTCGCGATGGCCAGCTTTTCCATCACCACCGGATCACGATGGATCACGCCGGGGAAGTTCATCATCTCGGCGAGATAGACGAGCGATTCGTCGCGGCAGAGTTCCTCGACCTCCGCCGGTCCGAGCGTGGCTCCGGCCGTCTCGAAGTTGGTCGCGGGCACGCACGAGGGGATGCCGAAATGGATCTTCATCGGCGTTTGCTCCGCCAGTTTCTGCATGTAGCGCACACCTTCGAGGCCGAGGACGTTCGCGATTTCATGCGGGTCCGAAACCGTGCCCGTCGTGCCATGGATGACCGCGATGCGGGCAAACTCCGGCGGCGTGAGCATGGAACTCTCGATGTGGACATGGGCATCAATGAACCCCGGACACAAATAGCCGGACTCCGTCACGCTCTGGTCCTCGCGGATCGCGGTGATTTTTCCATCAGTCACCTCGATCACGCCGGGAAAGATGCGGCGGTTGGGGATGTCGAGAATTTGGCCGCGGATGAGCATGGGAGGGGAGGTGTTCAGTGGTTCAGTGTTCAGTTTTCAGCCGGAGCGTTGTGCGGCGTCGGGTGGCTACATGCACAGCAGAAACTGAAAACTGAAACACTGAAAACTTTTCCGGTGTGCGTCAACGAATCACCCGGTCCGTTTCGACCAACCGGTTGTCACAAAACTTCACGCCTTCCGCCGCGAGGAGGCCCAGTTTTCGGGCGCGGGCCGCCCCGCCGGTTTTTCCCTGAAAACCGCCGGGGGTCAGATCCGACGCAATGACCCGGTGGCAGGGGACCTGGGGGGCGAAAGGATTGGCCCGCAGGGCCTGGCCGATGGCCCGCGGCGACCCGCAGCCGATCCGCCGCCCCAGCGCCGCATACGTGATCACCCGGCCAGCCGGAACCTTGACCAATGCCGCATACACCCGGCGGGCGAACGGCGAGACGTCCGAGGATTTCATCACGGAAGCAAACA
>Ga0247840_10011025_pt1 | contig 11120 bp, 7 predicted proteins | sample LaCruzMarch2015__FD_192404 | JGI IMG/M metagenome (GOLD analysis project Ga0247840, IMG submission 192404) | Freshwater microbial communities from meromictic Lake La Cruz, Castile-La Mancha, Spain - LaCruzMarch2015_17m | ecosystem: Environmental > Aquatic > Freshwater > Lake | place: Spain...
TCGTTTATATTTGAAATAAACGGACTTAAAGTATTTGCTAAAGGTGCATGCTGGATTCCAGCCCATAATCTGTTGCCTGACATTACAGTTGATGATTACAAAAAGTATATCAAAGATGCCAAGGATGCCAATATGAATATGCTGAGGGTGTGGGGTGGTGGAATATATGAAGACACTGCATTCTACGAAGCATGTGATGAAGCTGGCATTATGGTTTGGCAGGACTTTATGTATGCATGCTCACAATATCCTGATGATAAGCAGTGGTTTTGTGAATTGGCAGAAAGTGAAGCTAAGTTTATTGTAAAACAGCTTCGTAATCATCCTTCCATTGTTTTATGGTGTGGCAATAATGAAAATAATTGGTTTTATGAGTTGCAATGGGGCTTGAAAGATCCTGATTATTATGGAAATTATATATATAAAACGATTTTGCCAAATATATGCAAGGAGTTGGATTTAAGCCGACCTTATCATATTTCCAGTCCATATGGTGGAGAAGAGCCTAACTCTGAAAATTTTGGAGATCGTCATAATTGGCTGGTATGGAGTGGATATCGTCCTTTTGAAGAATATAAAAAAGATAAGGGAAGGTTTTTAAGTGAATATGGGTTTCAATCTTTACCTGCCAAAAAGACAGTCTATTCTTATACAGAGCCTCAGGATAGGAATATGTTTTCACAGGTAATGCTTTCCCACAATAAACAAATAGATGGTACTGAACGTCTAATGAGGTATTTGATAGGAGAAACTGGTCTGCCTGAGGAATTTGATGGATACATTTATTTGACGCAGTATGTTCAAGCACTTGCGATTAAGGTCGGAACAGAGCATTGGAGAGCACAAAAATATAGAACAGCCGGAGCATTATTCTGGCAATTAAATGACTGCTGGCCTGTTGCAAGTTGGTCATGTATAGATTTTTACAAACGAAAGAAAGCGTTATATTATTATGCACGCCGTTTCTTTGATATTGTAATGCCATATATGTTGAGGAATGAAAATACCTTATGCGTACAAATTGTAAATGATTTCCAAGAATTCATAAGTGGTTCGATTAGGATTACAACATGGAGTTTTAACGGCAAAAAGCTTGGAGAAATAGTAAAAAACATTAATGTCCAATCCGATAGTGTGGAGAAAGTATTAGAGGCAACCTTTGAAGAACTTGGTATAGCAGATATCCCACAAATTAACGTGAAAAATTGCTATCCAGGTACCACCAGACCTCAACAGCAAAATGCAAATCTTTTAAATATAGTAACAGTAGCTGAAGTTATTGTTGATAACAACTCCTATATTAATTATATGGTGTATGATAAAACACGGAATTTAAAGTTGCATCAACCAAAAATAGACATTAAGATTACTGGAAATAAAATTAGATTAGTTAGCGATAAACCTGCCTTGTGTGTATTTATTGAAACTGAAAATGAAGTTGAAATATCAGATAATGGTTTGATGATGGAACCTAATCATGAATATATTATTAATTGTTCTGAAAATCCGGGTGCTGTAAATGTTACTGATATTAGCAGATATATAAAGAGTCTGATCTAATACTATTTCGCATTTGAAATCTTTATAAAAATAATTGGTATTCAAATGCAAAATAGTGGGGCTGTTGGCTTGCTATGCAAGCCTTACACCACCCAATTCCAGTTTTTTAAACCGGAATTGGTATAACATCCTCATTTACCTATATTGTTCAAGTATGTTTTATATTAACTTTGGAGGAATTTTTATGGTTACAAGAGCTTTAGAAAAGAAAGATTTTTTGCGTGCAAATGTAGATTATATTGAGCTTGACTCTATTAGTGAGAATAGTCTTTTATTTAAGACTTTTTCAACATTAAAGAGTAAATCTATTATATCATCCGCTGATTCTAATATGTTTGATCAAAAAAATAAGTTGGTTGGTAATGTGATTGAAGGAGCACTTAGGATTGACATATGTGCCGATGATGTAATTCGTATAAGGTATGCTGAAGGGAATACAGTTTCTGATAATAAAACTCGTATGGTAATAGGGAGTTATGCGGAACCTATAAAATTATGTATTGAAAATATAAAATCACAAGATAAACAAAAAATTGATAAATTAATTATAACTACATCTAAGGTTGAAATAACAATAAATTTCAACCCATATTCTTTGGATATTAAAGATTTAAAACAGGAAAATAGAATAACAACTATAGGTGGTATAGAAAAAAACTATTTTAATGATTGGGATTCTACAAGTACTGGCATATGCTATATTGAAGATGGAAACAGATCTATAGCTGTAGAGAATTTTAGCTTAAATCATAATGAACATATATATGGACTTGGCGAAAAATTTATTAAATTGGACAAGGTTGGACAGACGATAGACCTTAATATGAGCGATGCTCTTGGGGTTCTGTCTCCCAGAGCATACAAAAACATTCCGTTTTATATAAGTAGCAATGGCTATGGAGTGTTTTTTAATCATAGTAGTCTTATGACATTTTGGGTTGGAAGTATGTCTGCATGTGATGTACAGGTTGCAATTGAAGATAATTTTTTAGACTATTACTTTTTCACAGGAAGTATAAAAGAAGTACTTAAAAACTATACAACATTAACAGGTAGAGGTGAGCTGCCACCGAAATGGTCTTTTGGCTATTGGCAGAGTAAAATAAGTTATTCATCGGAGGAAGAAACGATAGAAGTAATAAAAAAAATGAGAAAGCTTAATATTCCTTGTGATGTATTGCATTTAGACACACATTGGTTTAAAAAGAACTGGTATTGTGATCTTGAGTTTGACAAAGAGAGATTCCTAAATCCAGAAGCTTATATTAAAAAACTTTCAGATATGGGTATCAAATTATCATTGTGGCAGCTTCCATATATTCCTGAGGGTAGCAGATTGTTTGAAAGTCTTAAAAATGTGGATGGTTTTGTAAAAGATAAAAATGGCGAAATATATAATTCTGATATTTGTTATGTGGAAGGCTTTAAAGGTACGGCTGGAATTGTGGACTATACAAACCCTAAGGCTGTAGAAGTACATAAGGAGGCTTTTAGAGAATTATTTAAAATGGGTGCAAAGGTAATTAAAACGGATTTTGGCGAAGATGCTCCTTTAGATGGTGTTTACTTTGATGGTACTTCCGGTCATCAGATGCATAATCTATATCCTTTAATATATAATGAAGCTATATATAATGTTACTAAAGAAGAAACAGGTGATGGTATAGTTTGGGCGAGGTCTGCTTGGGCTGGCAACCAACGGTATCCTCTTCATTGGGGAGGAGATAACAGCCCTAACTTTATGAATATGATGCCCCAACTTGCCGGAGGACTTTCTTTTGGTTTATCGGGCTTTCAATTCTGGAGTCAAGATATTGGCGGTTTCCTTTTAGAGACAAATGACCATTTGCTTATAAGGTGGATGCAGTGGGGTGTTTTTATGTCTCATGTAAGAATCCACGGGCTAGGCAAGCGAGAACTATATGAATTCGAGCCGCAAACAATGGAAATTTGCAGAGATTATTTACAGCTACGGTATAAATTATTGCCTTATATATATGGAAGTGCTATGCGGTGTGTAGAGGAATCACTTCCAATGATTATGGCACTTGTGATAGAGTATCAAGATGATGAAAATGTTAAAGGTATCTTTGACCAATATTTATTTGGTGATTCTTTAATGGTTGCACCTATATTCGATGAAGGTACAAAACGAAAAGTCTATCTTCCCAAAGGTATGTGGACTTACTGGTGGACTGGTGAAAGAATTAAGGGTAATCAATGGATAGATGTAGAAGCAGATATTGCGACGATTCCTCTTTATATTAGAGAGGGAGCAATAATTCCTATGTGTCAATTTATGAATTATGTGGATGAATTTAGAACAGAAAAAATCGACTTAATAATTTCATTGTTTGAAAATGAGAATTCAAAAAGTTTTAAAACGACAGTTAATGGGGATTTAGTAACAGTGGAATATAAATATTGTGATGGTAAGCATATCGTAAGTATAGATAAATCAGATGTGGAATTTAATGTTATCTCCTATGGGAGTGGCTCGGTAGAGTTGGTATCCTCGGAATGAAAAAAATGGAGGAAAAAGATCAAATGAGTAAAATTATAGTTAATGAAAATGATATAAATATAATTATAGAAATAACAGAAGAAAAAGATGTGCGTTTATTGCATTTTTCCGCAATGCCTTTTTATACAACCAATGAAAAAAGTGATGAGGAGTATCGTTGGCATAGACTTGTGGAAATTCAAGAGACAGGCGAAAATCAAGATGATCATCATAGTATGAAACATACTGGAACATCACCTGGAAGTTGCTTGAAATATATTGAGCATAAAGATTATAGAAATAATCAAGGCAGAAAACTTGAAATTAAAATGGAAGATGAAGGGCTATTTGTCATATCCCATTTACAACTAATAGACAATATACCAATTGTAAGGTCATGGACAGAAATAATAAATACTGGGGACAGGGAACGTGGAATTGAATATGTATCATCCTTTGCTTTAACTGGTATTGCAAAAGAGGGGCTTCAAAGTCCCGAAAATAAAGCAAGTCTACATATTCCTCATAATACATGGTATGGAGAGGCACAATGGAGAGAGTACTCACTTTCGGAGCTTGGTTTATCTAATGTGAATAAGTTTTCACTTAAAGAGATAGGTATATCAAGTACTGGTACATGGTCTTCATATAAATACTTACCAATGGGGGCATTTGAAAATAAGGAATGCAATAGCGTTTTGTTTTGGCAGATTGAACATAATGGTTCATGGCATTGGGAGATTAGCGATATTGGAGATGAGCATTTATACCTGCAATTAAGCGGACCTACTGAAAGTGAAAATGGATGGTGGAAAAATTTACGGCAAGGAGAATCTTTTGAATCTATTCCTGTTGCAATAGGTAGCGTTACAGGTGATTTTGAAGATGCAATGGGTAAAATCACCCAATATAGAAGAAAAACCCGACGCCCAAATGAAGATAATAAATCATTGAAAATTATTTTTAACGATTATATGAATTGCTTAGAAGGTGATCCAACAACAGAAAAACTTATCCCCCTTATTGATGCTGCTGCAGAAGTAGGGTGTGAATACTTTTGTATTGATTGTGGTTGGTATTCAGATGGCTCATGGTGGACAGGTGTAGGGGAATGGAAACCATCAAAAAGACGTTTTCCAAATGGTATTAACGAACCATTAGAGTATATACGTTCAAAAGGTATGATACCTGGTTTGTGGCTTGAAATAGAAGTGATGGGTATAAATTGTCCGATGGTTTCAGAGATTTCAGATGATTGGTTTTTCAAAAGACATGGCAAGCCAATTATAGACCATGGTAGATATCAGTTAGACTTTAGAAATTCAGAAGTAGTAAAACACGCAGATAGTGTTATTGAACGTTTGGTAAATGAATATGGTATTGGATATATTAAGATGGATTATAATATTAATGCTGGTTTAGGAACTGAAACTGATGCAGATAGCTTTGGTGAAGGGCTTTTAAAACATAACAGAGCATATCTAGCATGGCTTGATAAAATTTTTGAAAAATATCCAGACTTAGTCATTGAAAATTGCGGAAGCGGTGGTTTGCGAATGGATTATGCATTGCTTAGTCGTCATAGTATTCAGTCGAGTAGCGACCAAACAGATTACCGAAAATATGCAACAATTGCAGCATCTGTACCAAGTGCCGTAACGCCAGAACAATGTGCTATATGGTCATACCCATTAAAAGATGGAGATTTAGAAGAGACGGCATTCAATATGGTTAATGCTATGCTGATGCGTGTTCATCAGAGTGGACATTTGGCTGAATTATCAGATGAGAGATTGAGTTTGGTTCGTGAAGGATTAGAATATTACAAGAAGATACGCACTGATATCCCGAAAAGTCTTCCGTTTTGGCCACTCGGGTTGCCTACTTTTGAAGATCAATGGATTAGCTTGGGTCTTAGATGTGGTAATAAGTGTTATATTGCAGTATGGCGAATGGAAAGTCACACAGATACATGTTGCCTAAAAATAAAAGGCTTTGAAGGAAAAACAGCTACAGTCAAATGCACATATCCGCAGAAATTTATTTCGAAAAGCTTATGGAATAAGGAAAGTGGAATTCTTACAGTGAAATTACCGAATAACAATACGGCAAGAATATTTGAAATTGAACTAATTTAATAAAGTTAGTTTTTTGAAATATATAATGAATGATTTGCTAAAAAAACAGAAGGGAATGAATGCACTATGAACAAACAAATAAATGATGAAACAAAAAAATATATAGACATTATACGAAAACATATTTGCGAAGACTATCAAGGAATGTTTCGTGAAGCAGGAGGCAATTTTGAATATCCTTTTCTAACACCTGGAAGCCAGCAATATGATGATGTTTTGTGGGACTGGGATTCTTGGCTCAGTAATATAGCATTAAGGCAGATACTCCTTGAAAATGGTGATGTAAAAGAAATAGAAAAAGCTCAGGACTATGAACAAGGGTGCGTGCTTAATTTTCTTTCGTGGGGCGGAATGGATGGCTGGATGCCCATATCAGTTCATCGAAATATAAATATAGATGAGATAAAACCTAAAGATATTTATAAAGAGAATATGCATAAACCGGTATTGGCTCAGCATGCTGCATTTTTGACAAAGCTGAACAATGGAAATGCTGAATGGTTGAGGGATAAATTCTATTATATGCAAACTTTTGTAAATAACTATCGTAACCACCATAAGCACAGAACAGGGTTATATTTTTGGCAGAATGATAATGCTATCGGTGTGGATAATGATCCTTGTACCTATTTTAGACCTGCAAGAAGCTCGGGCTCTATATATTTAAATTGTTTGATGTATAAGGAACTTGAGGCAATTGCGTATCTGGGTGATTGTCTTAGACTTAATGAAGTAGGAGAGCAATACAGAAAGGATTCACAGAAATTAAAAGAAGCTATATTAGAAAACTGTTGGGATGAAAAGGATGGTTTTTTTTATAGCGTAGATTTAAACTTACTTCCTAATAATGATGTCGCTGGTTGGCATTGGGGACAACTAAGAGATTGGGATTGTCTCATTCAGCGTATTGGTGTATGGTCAGGGTTCATGGTACTTTGGGCAGGAATTGCAACAAAGGAACAAGCCGAGAGGGTAGTGAAAGAAAACTATCGCAACACGAAAACTTTTAATGCACCATTTGGTGTTCGTACCTTATCAAAGTTAGAAAAGATGTATAATCTTCGTGGTTCTGGGAATCCTTCAAGCTGGCTTGGACCTATTTGGGGCATTTCAAATTACATGACCTTTAGAGGTCTTGTTAATTATGGATTTGATGAGGATGCTATAAAGCTTGCCGAAAAAACAATAAAGTTATTTGGAAGAGATTTTGATAGATTTGGTGCACTGCATGAATATTACCAGCCAGAAAATGGAGAACCAATTTTAAATAGAGGATTTCAAAATTGGAATTATATGGTTATGAACATGATTGCTTGGCTAGAGAATAGAGATGTTATTGCTGAGTTTTAATATTTATTTAGGAGGTGTAATAAAGATAATAAAGATAATAAAGATAGTTGGATTGTATTTTTACAAAAAACTTCTTGAATTTCAAAAAAAGTACATAGAAAAGTTGATACAACAATTAAGCATTATGCTGTGCATATTCAGATGATGGGGCAATCACGCTAGCAACGGTGGATGTTCCACGAACAAACGGAATGAACAGTTTTAATACCATTGACTTGGATACGGTAGAACTTATTGAGGGCATGAACAGAATTGCAATAAAGAATGTGGGTGGCTGTTAATGTCAAGTGAAAAACCAGCCAGCGTTCTAATTGAAAAACCAGCCATTTTGGGATGTGAAATTTGCCTTTTAATAAAATGTATGGTAATTGTAATATAATACACATAAAGCGAGTGAATCTGCACGAAAATTACCATATTAAAATGATTATCGTTCTTGACCTACTCGCCATATGTATACTACACTAAATGTGCAGTGGAATTAGAGTGGTGAATTTGGTTTTGTCTTTTGTGCTAGAAAGACTGGGATAGATTTTTGCGATTTTCCATCCACGCTATTGTTTCTTCAAATCTACCACCTCGCTCACGTGAAATGTCTAAAATATGCCCTTTATGAGTAAGCCTATCAACTACCGCTGTGGTTAGTGTTGGATCATGAAAAATCTCTTCCCATCTGTCAAAAGTAAGGTTGGAATTTACAATAATTGAACCCTTTTCATTGCGTGATGAAATGAGGTTGAACAGTAGCTCTGCACCAACTTTATCAAATGAAATGTAACCCAATTCATCTAAAATTACCAGCCCATATCGTTCGAATTTCTGTCTAAATCTGCTGATTTGCATATTGCTCATTGCCTCTTTTAATTCCGTTATTAAATTAGGCACATTTGAATAAAGCACCGAATTTCCTGCCATACATGCGGCTATGCCAAGTGCAATACTGTAATGTGTTTTACCTGCGCCAGGTGTGCCAATTAGTATAACATTCTCATTTTTGTTGATAAATTCAAGGGTTTCAAGTTCTTCAAATTCTGGCAAAAACTCAGCGGAATATTTTGCCCTATCAAAATCCATTAAATATTTTTTCTGAGGAAATTTCGCTTCTTTTTTTCGCCTTGTTATACCATTTTTCAGTCTATTTTCATATTCGCCTGTAAGCAATTCAAGTAAAAATTCCTCATGAGATAGTGAATTATCGTTTGCCAATTCATACCAGTTTTGCTTTATGTATGCAAGCTTAAACACTGATGCTAACTCGCATATCTTCTGGTTTGGTACAAGGTTCATAGGGAAGCACCTCCTCTAATTAGCATTGCATAATTAGCTATCGCTGTGCGGGAGTGCATATCAATTTGGCTAATAGGCTTTACAACAGAAATAGCATTAAATTCAGCTTTGTTAGAAGTTTTTTCCTTGAATAGAGCTACAATTTCGTGGACATCTAAATTCTTATTCTCAGTTAAAATTTCAATAAATTTGCGTGGTATTTTAGTGTAATGCGTGTCAAATATTGCTTTAAGTTTTGGAATTGATTTAAGTGCAACACTACTTGAAACTGCACCGGGTTTGTGTGAAAGTGTATTTAAGTAGTGCATAATATCTATTTGCATTAGTCCATTACCATTAATGCGGCGGTGTCTGCAAACCTCAATATTGTCCATAAAAACACGGATTTCATCATGGTATTTTTTTACTATAACTCTTTTACTTACTAACTCCTCTGGCACACTATATTTAACGGTATCTACGCTAATTAACGAGGTTTTATCAACCTTGGCTGTTGTAATGTCTGCAAGCTCCAGTGGTGGCATATATGGCAACAGATAGGATTTTTCTTCGAGAATTAGGCTATCTTCATTTAGTTTTAACAGCCTGCTTTTTACGTACTCTTGTGCATCATCTAGTCTTGTAAGTCACAGTAGAAATGGATATGCTACTAATGTAGTTGACGCTTCCTATGATAGTTTTGGTGATGGAATCACCACATAACAATGGGCATATAATTTTCAAAAACGCATATAATATATTGACGTACGTTATTGCGTATGTTATAATGCTGTTGAGGTGATAAATAATGTATAATACAAATGTAACACAAGCTAGAACAAATTTATATAATCTAGTTAATATGGCGATAGATAATAATGAAATAATTAACATTAACACTAAAAACGGCAATGCTGTAATCATTAGCGAGGATGACTATAACTCATTGATTGAAACCCTTTATCTGTCATCTAATCCTAATATTAAGAATTCAATTATCGAGGGGTTAAATACACCAATTGAAGAATGTATTGATGAAAGTGACGTGGACTGGTAATGTATAGTATTAAATACACAAAACAGTCCGTGAAGGATATTGAAAAGTTAAAAGGTTCTAAACTTGACGAGAAGGCTAAAAGGCTACTTGAGGTAATTAAAGCAAATCCATTTCAGAATCCGCCACCTTATGAGAAATTACAAGGTGATTTAAATGGTGCATATTCAAGGCGAATTAATATTCAACATCGGTTGGTATATGAAATCTTTGAGGAGCAAAATATTATTAAGGTAATCAGAATGTGGACGCATTATGAGTAATTAAAACTAATAAAATGCGTCCACAAACCTATATGATAGAACTAAAGCAAAGTTACTAAAACTATTGTTGTTTTTTCTAATGAATTTCTAATATTTTGTTTAATATGACACCTTGTTAAAACTATAATGATTATAAGCTTTGTTGAGGTTGATTGGCTAAAAAGCCTTTAATAATGCTGTTTCGAAGAGTTTTAACTAATTCTAATTAATAAACATTAATTGCTAGTAATCAATCGATACAGTGACTTTTAATCAAGGTGTCCCGCGTTCGAATCGCGGATGGGTCACCATTCAGAAAGCCAGTAACCATAGGGGTTGCTGGCTTTTTACTATGTTTTTACAAGACGGATTTTTAGTGTGAATACAGCTACCGTACAGCTACGGAGATAAAACTATATAATTGATAGAAACTAAACTGATATGTCGTGCCTAAAACTTAACGCACTAATAGTTGGAGCAATAGCTAATTTCGCCCCTCTAAATGCTACTTGTAACTCGTCTAACTTATCTGAATATATTTTTGTATGCTGATTTATATTGGTGGACAAACTTTTGCAATCATCACAAATACGCAAAGAATATGTGTAAGAGTTACTCTTATATACTCTGTAAATGCAATATGGATTTTGTGTTGTTGCAATATAATCAATTTCTTGACTGCTGAATATAATTTTCTGTTCGAAGTCATATCCTGTAGTTTTAACATCTAAATATGTAACATTGTTTCTGCTATCTTGGATTGAAAAATCATATGGAAATCCGCTTTCCTTTTCTTGGTTGTACCAAGTATAAGAAAGTAGTTGACCAGATTTCACTAACTTGTCAAAATATAGATTTACAAATTCTTCACCGTCTCTGCCAATTTTCTTATTGGCTTCGCTTGCTTTCTCGATATCATATGCTCTAAATTTTTTGTTTGGAATAATATTATCGGTTTGTGTTATAATTTCTAATTCTTTTAAAATTTCCTCTCCGTTGCTGTTTAT
>Ga0247840_10011026_pt1 | contig 11120 bp, 14 predicted proteins | sample LaCruzMarch2015__FD_192404 | JGI IMG/M metagenome (GOLD analysis project Ga0247840, IMG submission 192404) | Freshwater microbial communities from meromictic Lake La Cruz, Castile-La Mancha, Spain - LaCruzMarch2015_17m | ecosystem: Environmental > Aquatic > Freshwater > Lake | place: Spain...
GGCGCCGCTCACGCGCTGAGGATCACGCTCCACAGCACTGCAGCCTGCCCAGCCCAGATCGGTTTGCGTGGTCATGGCCCTCAGGGCGGCCGGACTCATGAATGGTAGGCAGCACCTCCTACCTGAGCTGCCGGATGACTGGATCTCAGGCAACGGTCAGGTGCTGCACCAGGAAGGCCTCGATCCAGTCGTGGTGTTGCTTCTGGGTAATGCGATCCGCGATGGAGGTGGCCTCCGCTGGCACCTGAAACCGCTTGCGGAAGGCCTTGGTGAAGCCTTCCAGCTGGGGCTGAGGAAGGCTGCGAACGGTGGCGTGAATCTGCCGGATCGTGGCGCCATCGAGGGGGAGCAGGGCCGGGTCCTCGCGGGCTGTGTCGGCGCCATCGGTCGGTGCAGCATCGGATGGCGAACCTGCGGGCCGGTGGTTGGGAGCGTGGCCGTTGCCAGCTGCTGAGCGCCGCACCGTGCCGTTCCCTGCCGCGGTGCTGGAGGTGTTCCCGTTGGAGGGGCGCACGGTGGTGTCGCCCCGTGAGGAGGCCCCGGTGACGCTTGAGGTGACCTCTCGCTGCTGCTTGTCATAGAGCGCGAGTCCGAACGGGTTCCCGAAGGTCATCAGCGCCCGTTTCATGGCATCTGTCTCGGCTTCCTTGAGAGCGGACTCATGGGCTTGGCCCAGGTCGACATCGATGCCGTGGCCGGCGCCGCTGCCTTCCCGCACGATGGCGCCGACAATCACTCGCACCCGGGCGGTGTAGGTGACACCCCAGCCGTCGCGCTGCGGTGGATCGGAGGGCTTGCTCGGCTCACGGCCGATGCGCCGTTCCGCCTGGGAGACGCACCGCAGCGCAACCGTCTCGCGCTGCCAGCCGTCGAACCCGAAGATCCGGTTGGCTTCTGCGATCACCTGCCAGCCTTCGAGATAGCTGACCTTGGCGCGGCCCTGTTCGCGCTGCTTGACCTTGGCGCGATCGAGGGGAGCGGAGAGGGACTGGATCTGCTCGGCGGAGAACGTGCAGGTCATGGCATCGAGGGGATAAGTGGGAACAGGGTTCGGGATCAGTGGGCGGAGGTTTCAGGCGGCAGCGGCTCGATCAGCACCCAGCAGGGCGGTTCGCTGCAGTGGATGTGATCGGGCGAAGGCCGTCGGCCTGGTTTGCGGGTGATGGGCACCACCCAGCTGCTCAGCCGTGTCGACCAGATGTGGCCCCTGGGCCGTGGGCTGGTGGGTGTGGTGTTGGCGGTTGTGCTGCCGTAGGTGGAGAGATCCATGGCTTCTGGTGATCTGGTGTTGGCTCTGAACGGATGACCTGGGCCTGCTCCGACAGCAGGCCATAACGAGACGGCCTGTGGCCGTCAGTGGATGCGCCAGCTGCGATGGGAGAGGAGCTGGGCTCCAGGGATCTGCTGGCCGGCCTTGAGGGCCTGCTTGATGGCGGCCTTATCCGGCTGAGTGGTGGTTTTCACCGTCAGCCACTCGGGCGCGAGCGCGGTCTCGTCCGCGATTTCGACAGCAGAGGACTTGCGGCTGCTCAGCTCGTGATTGGGGAAGCTGAATCGGGTGGCCTGCGGCTGCAACCGGGTGAGCACCAGAACGAGGGATTCCTCCAGGGCATCGGCCCGACCGGCGTCCGAGCGGGCCAACTCCGTGAGGCGCTTGGCCTGCTGCTGGCGGTAGGCGGCCTGGCCGCGCAGATGCTCGATCACCCAGCAGGTGGCATCGGCCTTGGCCGCCAGGGCCGCCTTGTTGCCCTCCTCGGCCAGCAGGGCGGCCTCCAACTCAGCGAGGGCCTGACTGCGGGAGTCGTCGTCATCGGCCTCCAGCTGCTCGGCCAGCTGGCCGATGGCGGTGGTGAGTTCCTGGGCCTCGATGCCCAGCTGCCACAGGGAGCCGGAGCGCTGCAAGGAACAGGCGGGGCCGGCAACATCCGCAGCAACGTGAGCGGACGCCGTGGCAGCAACGGCGGGGGTGGGGGTAAGAACAGGCATGACGGTGATGAGGGAATGGGAACGGAGGGGCCAACAGGCGCGGAAGGCTTCAGGGGCAAGGAGCAGCAGCGGGATCGGCCCAGCGAGCGGCGGATCGGCTGACCTCCACCACGGCGATCGGCACCGGGGAACGGGAGGCCATGCGGCGGGCTTCTCTCACCAGCGAGGCTGTGCCGGACCCACCGGGGAAGGCCACCACCAACACGGAGGTGGAGACACCAGGGGAGGTGTGGGCTTCGGCCCGGGCAACGGCCAGCTCGAGGAGCTCCCGGTTGCGGATCGGCCCGGCGGCCCGGCCATGGCGCCGCCATTCGGCGGGCATGACAAGCGCCGACCAGCCCAGCTGATGGGCGGCCCGGGCGATCGCGGCATCGGCGCCGCGGGCTCCGCCGTGGAGCAACACATGGACCAGCCGGCCGCCGCTGCGGGCCAGCAGCTCAGCGGCAACGCGCTGATGGGGCCAGGCCAGATCACGGCCTCCGCCGGCCGCGATCACAAGGGAGCGACCGGGGCCCATTACGGACCTGGATGACATACAAAGAGCCATGGAATCAGTTGCCGTGGATGACAACTGATCGGGGCATCAATGCCGCTCAGACATATGCGGCCGTGATGGCGAGATCAGGGGATGACGTTGCCGCAGGCGATGGGCTCGGGGCCTTTGGCGCGACCCTTATCCTACCAGTACAAATGCACTTTAGGCACTGCAGAGGCGCTGCTATTGCTTGAATCTGAGGGGTTCTGGCACATGCTCACGGACCTCGATTGAGTGACAGCCAGCTGGCCATCTTTGCGGCCGGCCTGGGGTTCAGGCCTGATGGACTGCCGCGCAGTCGCGCGAGGCAACCCCTGGCCATCGGCGCCCTTCATCCATCACCTGCCGGCCGCGTAAGTGGCGGCACCGCAGCCGCGGGAGAGCCGCCAGGCCCTTCCCCCCCACCAAGGACCGCGGAGGGCGGCGGCGGCTGTCTGACGACAGCCACGGCGCAGCCGTGGCAAGTTCAGGACGGCCGACGATGACCGCAGCCCCTGGTGGCGCTTGCCTATCTCCAGGGGACATCCAGGAACTCCACAAGCAGCACGCCCCGGTGGATGCCGTTCCCCTTCACTGCGCTCTGGCAAAGGCCAGCAGTGCACTTAGGTCACCACGGTCTGCCTGACGCAGCGCCGCGATGTAGTCCTGGCGCAGAGCGGTGAGATTGACCAGGGAACTGCTCCCTCCCCAGGAAAAGCGTGGCGCCCCCAGCTGCTCGATCAGTACGTCAGCGATCAGCCGTGCGTGGCGGCCGTTCCCGTTAGGGAAGGGATGAATGGCTACCAGGCGATGGTGGAACCCCACGGCGATCAGATCAGGCTCCTCCACCAGGTGCTTCACCTGGAAAGCGATGTCACCGAGCAGGGCAGGCAGTTGCATTCGGATCTGGCGCCAGTCGGCGCCGATGCTTTTGTCGCTGCTGCGGTATTGCCCGGCCCAGCGCCAGGTCTGAGCAAACATCTCGCGATGCAAGCGTCGCAGCCAGGCTTCCTCCAGCGGCCGTATTCGGCGCTGCCGCTCGATCCATGCCAGTGCCGCCTGGATGTTGCGCTCCTCCCATTCATTCAGCTGATTCCGGCTCACCAGATGCGTGGGGATCAGGCCATGGAGCTCATCCGCATCGAGCGGGGTTGCTCCGCTCGGCAGATCGTCATTCAGTCCCACAACCTGGCCCCACCGGAGCGCAGGATCTCCTGCGCCATTTCATCGAGTTGCTCCTGCTGAATCGACGATGAGGCCTCGCTCTGCTGGGCTTCCAGTGCCATGGTGCGGCTGGCACGCTGCTGCCAATCGCGGGCTCGCCCGATGGCCTGCTGCCAGCGCATCTGCCGTAGGGACTGACGGGGAACCAGGACGTACTGAAGCTCGCAGTCCAGGGCTGCAGCGACACGACGGAGGGTGGCCAGCGTGATGGCATCGGCAGCCTCGGCTTGCTCCAGCTTGCGCAAGCCGGAGGCCGAGATATCCAGCCGCTGCGCCAGCACAGCCGAGCTCATGCCCAGCGCCTCGCGGATCGCCCGTAACCAGCCCGATAAGGGCCGTGGCGGAATGGGGTGGCTGGCGGCCTCCTGGAGAACCGCATCCACCTGGCGGAGACGCAGCTCCTTGACGTTCATGCCTGAAGGGGAGTGATCAGTCCCTGCTGAACCAGTACAACGCAACCTACCACTCCCGTACAGCTCAGCCAAGAGGGAGCGTTAGGTTGCATCATCCCATCACTTGCGGGAGTGATCACTCCCCCAAGCTGGCCGCAACCTGGCGCACAGGGGGCCTACGTTCAGGGGCTGGGCGCCATGGCGACTGCGGCATTGGCCCGATCGAAGGCCGCAATCGTCCCCGCGACACTGGCCCATGGATAGGAGCGGCAGTGCACCTCGAGGCTGTGGCCCATTGCCTGGGCCATGCTGCCGGCGTCGATCCCGCGTTGGTGCCCGCGCAGGCTGTAGCTGTGCCGGAAGCTGTAAGGCACAGCGCGCTGGACGTTGGCAGCCATCGTCTCTCGCAGGGATCGCCAAGCCTGCTGTCGGTTCAAAAAGGTCTTGATGCAATCAGCGGGACTGTTCCCACCGCCCAGTGGTGGCAGTTCGATCAAGTTGGCCTGCCACCGTTTCAGCAGGTTCCAGCTGGTGGCCTCACCGTCGTCTCCAATCAGTGGCAGAGGAAAGAGCCGGCGCGACTCCGTTGAACCTCCACCACTTCGCTTGCGATAGGTGCACCACCAGTAGGGCTCCCGCGTTGAAGAATCTGTACGGATCGTCAGGTGCAACAGCTCGATCGGGCGTAGACCCAGCTCCGCCATCAGGCGGATGCCATCGGACCAGCGCTGACCTGAGGCACCCTCGGGCAGTGCTGCGAGCAGATTCAGGATCTGCTGGTCGGTGAAGGGATCCCCCTTCTGACTGGCAGACGCTGCCTCTCTGGATTTGATGCCGATGTGCTACCTGAGATTGGTCGGAGGGGCCCAGAGAACAGGCACCCCTGCGCGATGCACGCCGTAGCGCAGGAACTGAGCCAGCGACTGCGCACGGATCTGTCGCGTCCGGCTGCCAGGGGGCCAGGAGCGAATGCACTGATCCATCAGATCAGCTGGGTTCATCGGCGCCTTTCGGCTGGAGAGGAGCTCCACGGCTGCTGAGACAACAGGCAGGTAGTGGGCTTCCCAGGTTTCTGGTTTGACGGTCGTGCCGTGCTACAGCTTCTGGATTCGAAAACCCTCCGCAACCGCAGCCCAGTTGATCGGCGCTGCTGGCGCTTCCCCGGCCGCCAGCAGCGCCGCTGCCTTGAGGGTGTGACCGTCGCAGGCAAAGCGATAGATCGAGCGCACCCGTGCGACCGCATCACCGGTCTGCCCCTTGACCCAGTCGAAGGGGAGGGCGACGGAGGACATCCGTCCGTCGGGGGCCTTCACCTCGAGACGCATCCGGCCGCGGTGCTCGCGCACCCACCAACCCTCACTCGTACTTGTACGAACGGAGGCCCGAAATCCCTTCACCCAGGCCTGGTTATGGCTGACTCTTTCTGCCACAGAGCACCCGGCCCAGGATTGGTACAATTGTACGGAAAAATGGCTCTTTGGGACCTGACAGGCCATGACAGCCTCTGACAAAGTCCCTTGCTGCAACGGGTCTCGGCAGTGGTGATCAGGGTTTGTCTATTGGTTTGAGAGCACTAGGTCGCAGGTTCGAATCCTGTCGCCCCGATTTGAAATGAAGCACACCACTGTGGCCCTGCAAGCAGAGGCCATTTTTTTTGGGCATACGGGGATGGCCTGTTGGCATAGTGCAAGCTTGGCCTAAGCACCGTGCTATGTTCTTGCAATCGTCCCTAAGCCCGTTCCCTGATCGAATCCCAATGGCGCTCCCAACAGAGCTAGCAGGCCTCACACACGAGCTGAAAGAGGCCGTACCCGGCCAGAGGTTCCGCTTCGAGTGGTCGTCGAAGGCTCAAGGCGTCCACCTTCTCCTCTGTGGAGACTGGAACCGAAACGGCCGGCGCAGCAGTCGCACGATCCAAGGCCCCGATGGGCTGGCGATCACCAAGGCCAGGCAGCAGCTCTCCACCACGACCAGGCAGCACGTTTTGGCAACAGCGAGGAAGCTTGTCGACCTATGGAACCAAGGTGGCAGCACGAATTCTCGGCATCGTCCTTGCCACCCCTTGATCACATCTGCGCTCAAGCAGCAGAAGAGAGTTGTCATCGACCACATCAAGGTGAAGCCAAGCCAGGAAAAGTCAAAGCAAAAGCACCTCAGACATGTTCACAGCCTGTTCGATTGGCTAGAGACCAGCAGAAGGGATCTTGATGGTCCTAACTCCCAGCAATGGGCAAGGGAAGGTTGCCGCCTCGACACGGACAACTACAGCGACAAAATCCGTGTAGCCAAATGGGCCTGCGAGCTGCAGGGGTTACCCTGGGTCCTTCCTCCAACCCACAAACCCAAAACGCCCAAAGTCGCCAGGCCCTTTGTCGATCGAGCAACGGATGCTGATGTTCTCAGAGCGATCACACTGGTTACCGATCCAGTTGCAGCGACGTTCTTCCGAGTCGTTGCAGCAACAGGCTGCAGGCCAAGTGAAGTGGCGCTCTACAATTGGGAGGAGTGGGATCGACAAGGCAGACCCAATGTGATTGAGGGATTTTCGCGAAAGTCGCAGGCGCCTCTAACAAGCATTATCCATCCAGTCGCATGGATGAAGCAGATCAACTGGAAGCTCGTCTGCATTGATGGCATCAGCCACATTCCCCGTGAATCTGTAACCGAAGAAGAATCGAGCGAGCTAACCAGGCATTATAGCGATCTGCTCAGAAAGGTTCAAGATGAAACCCAAGCCAAAGGGTTCGAGTGGAGAATTCGCTGGACCGATCTTCGCCATCTCTGGACCTTACGCAGCGATAGTGATGGATTGAATACCAGAACGGCAGCGTTGTCGCAATCTCACTCCGAGCACATGCACAAGCGAGTTTATTTAAGGCATAATCCACGACGGCAAGTAGTGGCTGAAGCGGAGCGTTTCGCACAAACATTATCCCAGCGAGGATTGACCCATGCTTGATGCTGCAATCATGGTTAGGGTTAGCACTGAGACCCATAATCGGCTTAAAGAAGCCTGTCAACAGAATAAGCGCTCGATGCAGAGTGTGGTGGTGGCACTGGTTGAGGGATGGCTTGAGAACGGTGCACCGGAACCCTTCGGGTACGGAGTGCAAAAGCCAGAAAGCATACCCGAGAAATCAGAAAAATCACTCGAAGACCTACAGCGTGAACTGGTTCTACGGAATGCACGAGACATAGAAAGGCAAGGTTTAAGACTTGAGTTGCTTACTCGAGAAGTTGCTGATCTAGAGAAGAACCTTCTAGAAATCTCCAGACTAGAGCAAGAACTAGGAACACTAAAGAGCGAAGTTGGCAGTCTCAGAAGCATCCTAGCCAAAGTAAATGATGAATCAAAAGGCGGAAGCCCGGAGGGCAACCCATCTCTAAAGAAAGCTCCAAAAAAAAGCAACCCGGTTAAGGAGGAAACCCCAGAAATAGACGAATGAACCGATTTCCCTACGTAGGGCCAAATAAGAAATGGCTAAGAGAAAAAGATTCCCCCGATCTCGAACGTGGTCCAGTGTGATGATCAACGGGACGCGATCATCCCAGGCAAATCGTACGCAAGGAGTACTGCAGCGGCAAGCTTAAGCCAGAGGTTCGCAACTGAAATCACTAGCGAGACGAATAAGCATATCCAATAACGTGCTAATTGTGTTCATGCGCAAACGATTATACGAAATTCTTGGTGAGGGAGACAGTTGTCTGCTAATCCATGCTGACCTAGAAGAGCCGATAAGCTTTCACTTGACTGAGGAGAGTCAAGCCCAGCCTTACATCGCTGATTGGGGTGATCGCCTTGTTCCCTACGAAATGTCTTTGGTTCTCACGGCCCAGGCCGTCACGGCTGGAAACAGAACTCATCCTTAGCGACCACCAACGAGCAAGCCATTCATTCGAGCTAAATACTCGTCCTCAAAGAAGTCGGTAATTGATAGCAAAAATGTGATCCTGTTCAATCTGCTTCTCAGGAAGCAGAGTTTTTCCTTGTATTGTAATGATACTGGCTCGATCCATATTCCTTAGTGTGGAATGGCTGAAACCCTCGTGCCGATCCAATCTATGCTCGGTCTTGAAAGTAGTTTATCTCTATGCAAACCTGCTTCATGATCCCCGATTGATTTCTCGGTCAAGGTTTAACAGTGCTAGAAGCCACTACTTCAGCAGAACGTCTTCGTCAACGCCAATCATCACGATCAGGTTCGCTATGGGCCAGCCGGAAAAGCTGGCCCGTCGGCCTTCAGGCCGAGACCTGGTCCCGGAGGGTGGCGAGTGCTCGGTGCTGAGCCCGTTGGACCGTCATGGCGCTGACGCCCAATTGCGCGGCGGCCCGGCGGAGGCTGAGCCCCTGCAACACCGTCAACCTCAACGCTGCCGCCTGGGCTGCTGGCAACTGGTCGATCAGGTGCTCCAGCCCCGGCTCCAGGGGTTCTGGGGCCAGCTCCTGGGCCGGGGCGGGGAGGACATCGAGCCAGGTGTTGGTGCCGCCCGGCAGGGGTTGGTCGAGGCTCTGATGCTGCCAGGGGGTAGCTCCCCGGGCCGAGGCAGGCAGTCTGACCAGCAGAGCCCGGTCCCGGAGGTGGTGCTGCAGCGCGCCCTGAATGCAAACCTTGAGGTACGCGGGAGCGGTGACTGGGTCGGTCACCCGGCTGCAGGCCTGCACGAGCTCCAGACGGGCCACGCCCTGGGCGTCGCCGAGCTCCAGCAGATCGGGGAAGCGGCGATGAAAGCGGTGGGCAATGCCATCGGCGAGGGAAATGAACTGGTGGACAAAGCGATCACGGGTGGAAAGAGGGCGCATCGCGGAGATGGCGAAGGACGCACCCCCCACCCCGCAGGGACAATCGGGGGAAAGACCAAGCCAGCCCCGCGACGCCCACCGACAACCGATCGCTCACTGCGCAGAAGGTGACTGCGAGCCCGATGAGCACCGGGAGAAAGAGCCCCGACCAGCTGGGAGCAAGCGTCACCACCCGAGCCAGATCTCGAGTGGCCAAACCCCAGCGCGACGGGCGGACTGAGCGAAACCCCGAGCAGGCGCGAGCGGGTGCAGCGATGCCCGCAGGCGCTGGCCAGCACCAACAGCTCAGAGAGCTACAGCTTCAGCCGATCGCCTTGCCACAAGACGGTCTGCAACCAGCTCAGCCGGTCACCAGCGCCATGAGCGCCTACCGCAGAACCCCGAGCAGGCGCGAGTGGGTGGAGCGGTAGCCGCAGGCGCGGTAAGCACCAGGAGCTGCTCAACGAGCAGCACGCACCGGCCACAGGCCGGGGAAGGGGCAAGAAGCCCCTCAGGCGCTAAGGCCGTCTCCAACTCCGTTCACATCTGCGCAACTCCAGTTCGATCGCCACCCGTCGCGGCAACTGGTGCAACGGCCAGACCAAAGCCACCAGCCAGTGGAGCCCGCGCGTGTTGCGCTGTACCCAGAACCAGCAGGTGAGTTTCCAAGAGCGGGTTTTCATGGCTGCAGCGCCAAAGAACACCGCTCCCGCAACCCGGGGCCGGGGCCGTCAAGGGGACGGAAGGTCCTTGCAACGCCCTTGACGGGCCTGGCCGCAGCCGGAGCAGGCGCAGCCCGAGAACACACCTGCCCCCGGGTTAGGGTCAGCGGTGTCTGGCGCAGCGGCCAGAAAAAGCCGGGTCAGGACTCCTCGTGGTGGGCAAAGCCCGGCAGTTCCTCCACCTGGGGGTGGTCCAGGTAAGGGTTGGAGGACCAGCTGTCCCAGGCCGAGCCGATCAGAGCTGGTTGGTCGTCAAGCGGGACCGAGGATGCAACAGGGAGATCAACTGGTTCGGGCTCGACCCAGCCTTGGCTGGCTGCCACCTCCCAGGCTTCGATCGTGGCGGCAAGCTGCAGGGCAGCGGGGGAAGAAAGCTGGGCGGCGGGGGACGGCTCCACAGGAGGAACGACGCACTACCCCGTCCCCACCCACCGGCTGCAGCAGCTCAGGCAAGGGGACAGGCAGGTCCCCGCGAAGCCCTTGCCGGCTGCTGCCCCCACCCCCGGAACTGGGTGACGGGCTGGTGGGGTGCTGGTGGACAATCGGGGCGGGGTTTGGCGTTCCGGTGGAGCGAAAGAGTAATCAGCAACGAGTAGAAGCCGGCCGAGAAGCCAGTAGAAATTCAGACAGATCAGGATCCAGGAGTAAACCTGCCCTTAGTAAGTATTGCGTCGTCAACATACCGAGCTAGAATTACCTTAACAAGAGTTGTTGTAAAAGGAAAAAAGAATGATACTTGGACACCGGCAGCAAGAGCATCAGATCTGTCATAGATGATGAATTCTGAATCCGGGAAACTAACTCCATTGTAAGCTGACTTGGCAGTCACCTTTAGTTTTACTTGATGATGAATCCCTAGCTGTTCAAGAAAATGCTCAACGCGAGTTATATCGAGCATGAGAACTCCATGTGAATTATCGACAGAATGGAACTGGAAGCGAGTCTTTGCACCAAAGACATTTCTGAATTGAGCCGAGAGGTTGTCATCATAAGCTTGTGAGCTCTTATCATAAACAAAAAACTGGATAAAGAAATCATTCACACGCTGATCTGTATCGTCAGAAACATTAAAAAAGAATTGCTGGAATATACCTTCTTCTTCTATGTCAATTTTTGGCTTGATGTAAGAATTAGTGATCTCAGAAAACTCTTTAGCAAGAACATGATAATCCGCTGCGGTAGAGACTTGCTTCGCTTTCCTTAAGAGATTAAGTGGCTCCCATGTAGTGGGAAGTGTTGGGTTCCAAGTTTTGGCCTTATTGGGGTCTTTAGGTTTCTTCAGTAAACCGTTATCATTGATAATCCCACAATGATCATAATCACCAAAGATACCAAATGCAATTTGAGCAAACTTTCGTCTTCCTCCATCATCCAGCAACTCGTCGTCCAATTCAACTGGGAGCTGAGGTGGACTGGTTTTTCTGGACAGGGCCCATCGTTAACCTCTGAGGCGGGGCACCGCCCCTGAAAGGGGCTCCCACCAATGAGCAAGCGCCGTACCC
>Ga0247840_10011027_pt1 | contig 11120 bp, 9 predicted proteins | sample LaCruzMarch2015__FD_192404 | JGI IMG/M metagenome (GOLD analysis project Ga0247840, IMG submission 192404) | Freshwater microbial communities from meromictic Lake La Cruz, Castile-La Mancha, Spain - LaCruzMarch2015_17m | ecosystem: Environmental > Aquatic > Freshwater > Lake | place: Spain...
CATCGTGATGTTGGTCTTTCATCACGTTGACGATCCCGCCGCGATGTTGCGCGCTATTGCACCCGGATTTCGCACGGGTGGTGCGCTCTTGGTGGTGGACATGGCAAGCCATGATCGATCGGGTTACCAACAGACGATGGGCCACCGTCATCTTGGATTTTCTGAGCAAGATTTACAGGGATTTGCGCGGGGCAGCGGTTTCACGTTGCGCCGTCATACGCGTCTGCGTCCAGACACCAGCGGCAAGGGCCCCGGTTTGTTTGCAGCGCTCTTTGTTCGTGGGTAGCAGCGTTGGCGAGTCACTCGTCTCGCATGACACCGCGCCCGTGGGGTTCACTTCAAAGTCGATGCACTGTTACTTAGCGCCGGCGTTCGTCCATGCGGCCATCACCGCCGCTTGCTTCTCTTTGGTGAATGCGCGGAACTGATTCGCATCGGACATGCTTGCAAATCCAATGACTGCTCCATCCCATGTCACCGGGGCAGCCAGAGCAGTGAGCGGTTCGCCAGTCAAGGGACAGATGGCATTGTGGATGCCCTTCTTTGGCAACACCTGCGCTGCAGCCAACGTGGCGCGCTTCGCACGGGGCAGCGCCGCAAACTGCGCGGCACTCGCTGCTGAATGAAAGCGAACCTGCCACTGCCCGAAGTAGCCAATGTGGCCCGAACCTTCCACCCGCTCTTGCGTGATCGGGTCGACCACTTCGGTTTCATTGGCGCCACCACGTGCGAGCCGCGCAGCGGTTCGATCAGCACCCTCCGCCGTCCGGCGTGGCGTGTCGCTGCCGTTCGAAGGAACGATGGCCGGGTTGTCCCTCACATCGGAACTGTTTGCCGCCACGCTGCCATCCGCCGGCGGGGCCTGATACAGGTCGGCGTTATTGGAGCCGCAGGCGACCAGCATCATGGTCAGCGTGAGCCCAGTAAGTGGCATGGTGATCCTCATCCGCGCAGGATCGCCACTTTTGTGGCCTGGCGGGGGGTCTTGGGAATAATTTTTGGTTCCACGGACCATTTTTTTGCCTCGGAACCCGATGCCTGCTACTATTCATCCCTTCATCCGGATGAACGGATGAATAGTCGCCCGGACCGCCGGAATCACTCTTAACGGAGCCCCTATGCCTGCTACTGCCACCGCTACCGCCGCCAACCCGTTCCTCACCAACTCGCGCCTCTCCCTCACGGAGTTCCTGCCCTTCAAGGTCAAGGATCTGTCCGCTGACACCGTGCGCTTTGGTCGCAAGGAGATCGAACTCGCCGAGATCGAGATGCCGGGCCTCATGGCCTTGCGCGCTGAGTACAAGGGCAAGAACCCGCTCAAGGGTGCACGCATCATTGGCAGTCTGCACATGACCATTCAGACCGCGGTCCTCATTGAGACCTTGGTTGAGCTCGGCGCTGAAGTGCGCTGGTGCAGCTGCAACATCTTCAGTACGCAAGACCACGCTGCCGCCGCTGTCGCTGTTGGTCCAAACGGTACCCCTGAGAAGCCAGCCGGTATCCCGGTCTTCGCATGGAAGGGCGAGTCGCTCGATGAGTACTGGTGGTGCACTTGGCAGGCGCTGCACTTTGCAGATGGCAAGGGACCGAACATGATCCTCGATGACGGTGGCGATGCCACGCTCCTCATCCACAAGGGTCTTGCCTTTGAGAAGCTCGGATCCGTGCCAACCGCCACCTCCGAGGACAGTGAGGAATACACCGTCATTCTGCAGCTCCTCACCGCGCTGCAGCAGAAGCATGCTGGCTACTGGACCAAGACCGCGCCGAACGTGATTGGCGTGACTGAGGAAACCACCACCGGCGTGCATCGTCTGTACCAGATGCAGGAACTCGGCGAACTGCTGTTCCCGGCGATCAACGTCAATGATGCTGTCACCAAGAGCAAGTTTGACAACCTGTACGGTTGCCGTCACTCATTGGTTGACGGAATCATGCGCGCCACCGACGTCATGCTTGCCGGCAAGGTTGCCGTGGTCTTTGGATACGGCGACGTCGGCAAGGGTTCTTGCCAAAGCCTGCGTGGTCAAGGCTGCCGCGTGAAGGTGACGGAAATCGACCCAATTTGCGCGCTGCAGGCGTGCATGGAGGGCTACGAAGTCGTCACCCTCGCCGATGCAGTTGAAACGGCTGACATCTTCATCACCGCCACCGGCAACAAGGACATCATCCGCGCCGAGGACATCATGAAGATGAAGGACAAGGCGATCATTGGCAACATCGGTCACTTTGACAACGAGATTGATATGGCCGGTCTGAAGAAGACCCCTGGCACCAAGTGCGTCAACATCAAGCCGCAGGTTGATGAGTGGAAGCTTCCGAACGGCAAGAGCATCATCATGCTTGCTGAAGGTCGCCTCTTGAACCTTGGATGCGCTACTGGTCACCCAAGTTTCGTGATGAGTTCCAGCTTCTCCAATCAAGTGATTGCGCAGATTGAACTGTTCCTCAACCACAAGAAGTACGCGAAGCAGGTTTATACGCTTCCGAAGAAGCTTGATGAGAAGGTGGCGCGTCTGCACCTTGGGCAGCTTGGTGCAAAGCTCACCGAACTCCGCAAGGATCAGGCTGAGTACTTGGGCATTCCTGCCGACGGTCCGTACAAGCCAGACCACTACCGCTATTGAGTAGCGGCGGGGTTCGCCCCGCACTGATTGACACTCACAGGGCCCGCGGAGCAATCCGCGGGCCTTGTCGCTTATGAGTGGTACGCAGCGTGGTGTTGCGTGGCTATACCATTGAAGGCATGGCTTTGTCTCCGTCTACACATTCGGCGCTGCCCGACCTGTCTGCGCTCTCTGTCCGAGACCTGCTTGCTGCGCTGATGTCTGCAGACGATGTTGCCGCACACGTTGCGCGCTCGCTCGCTGAAGACCTTGGTGCAGCCGGAGATGTCACCGGCGAAGCAATGATTCCTGCCGATGCGCGTGCCACCGCGGTGGTGCGATTTCGTTCGCCGGGCATTGCATGCGGCGCGCCGCTTGTGGCGGAAGTGCTTCGCCAAGTAGCGCCCGGCACACGCCTTGCACATCACGCCGCCGACGGGGAGCAACTGGCGGCGGGAGCAACCTTCATTTCAATGGAAGGCCCGTTGCGCGGCATCTTGACAGCGGAACGGACGCTCCTCAATTACGTTGGTCATCTCTCCGGCATTGCCACGCTCACTGCGCAGTACGTGGAGCAGGCGCGGGGGACACGTGCATCCATCTGCGATACCCGCAAGACCGTTCCCGGCATGCGCATGCTGGAGAAGTGGGCGGTGCGATGCGGTGGCGGAACCAACCACCGCATTGGGCTCTTTGATGCCATGCTGATCAAGGACAATCATGTGGCCGGACTCAGCCCCATCGATATGGCCACGCGCGTGGCGAGCGCGGCAGCCGCAGCGCGTTCCCGCACGCCACTGCGCTTTGTGGAGGTGGAGTGTGACACGCTCGAGCAGTTGCAAGCGATGCTTGGTCTCCCCAAGAACACGGTCGACATGGTGCTCTTGGACAACATGACGATCGGGCAACTGGCAGAAGCAGTTGGCATGCGTGATGCCGTAGCTTCGGGCGTGCTCCTCGAAGCGTCGGGTGGCGTGCATCTTGAAAGCGTTGCCGCCATCGCAGCAACGGGCGTTGACCGAATTTCTATCGGGGCGTTGACGCACTCCGCTGCGTGTCTTGATGTTGGTCTTGATATCGCGCTGTAACCGCACGTCATTTTTTTAGATATTCTGAATTCATTCAAGTGAATGATTCGCTTCTTCATGCAATTGCCTATGCGTGGAGTGGCTGATATAAAGCATTGATGAGTTTGCCAGCGAAATCGAAGCAGAGCAAGACAAAGAGCCAGCGCAACGTTGCTGTGCCAACAGCGGGAAGCGATTCGGAAACGGAGTATCCCATTGATCGACCGGGTCTCGCTGAAGCGGTGACCAACCCGGAGCACTCATCACTGTGGGAAGTGCTGCGGCATCTTGGACCGGCAGTCTCCGCAGCAGACTTGGCGAAGGTCACGGGACGCAGTCTTCCCGCTGTGCTGAAGTCCATCGATGTACTGAGTGCGGCAGGGCTACTTCGCCGTGTTGCAGCCACTCGCGCATTCTCGGGAGTGCGATATGCGGTAACGAGTAAGCGAATCACCTTGCGATGGGACCCCGAAAACCTCCGCCACGTTGCGATCCATGGCCAGATCGGGCGATCATTTGAAGCACGAAGTACGGCGCATGTGAACGACATTTATGAGCAGTGCCCGCCAAACACGGTCATGGCATACCGCGATCGTCGTTTGCATTGGGAGCACTACACGCCGGAAGACATGAAGGAATTGAGGGCGATCTTTGCGATCTTGGACACTCTGGCGTTGCGCGTCAATCGGCGGCGCAGCGTTGAACTCCCTGCAGAAGATCGCAACGCTCGTATTGCATTGCCGTGCAATTACCATATTGCATGGGCGATCGTCCCGGTGGCTGACGGATTCCCTGCGTTGGCGCCGGTCTTTGCGGACTGCATCAAGGAGACTTCATACGCTGAACGGAGCCCCGCGCCGGCTGCTGCCGCGCGGCTGACCAATCGCGAAAGTCAGGTATTGGAGGGGCTGATGAAGGGCCAGTCCTTGGCAGCCATCGGCACATCCCTGAAAGTCAGTCGGGCCACGGTTGCCACGCTGGCGTCGCATTGCTATCGGCAGTTCGGCGTCTCGGGTCGGCAGCAGCTTGCAGCCGTGGTCATGGGTGGGCAGTCGAGCAAGTGATCAGTCACCCTTTCTGCCACTTCCGTGCATGCGGGGCGATTGTTATGAGCCGGACAACATTGGGTTTTTGGTGATTTTCACGATCATGGAACCTGACCGGAACGGGCAGGCTCCTATACAACGTATAACCATAAAGTTGGGTTTCGTCCTGACCGCGTGCTCGTTACGTCAACCAATCTGAAGGAGTCCCGTATGCGCCTTGATCGAACCGTGTTGTCTGTGTTGTGTGCGGTTGTGTCGGCAAGCCCCTGCTACGCCGAGCGTCGGAACGATGATGGCACCGGCACCCGTGATGATTCTCTTTGGTCTGAGACCGAGTCTCGTGACAGTTCGAGATCAGGAAAGTCCAAGTGCGGCATTTCCGAGAGTGCCGGGAAGATTCGTATCGACAGCAAGAAGGGCAAGGGCGGCTCGGCTGCCTACCAATCGACGTGGGACGTGGATTGGACGGACAGCTTTGTCATGGAGTTCGAGCATGAGCTCAAGAGCGGTCGCCCGAGCAAGACCTCGCAGAGCGCCACCAGTGGCATCGCTCTTGGGTTTGGGGATATCAATCCGGCATCCGGTTTCCCAGATGGCGTGAATGTAGTGGTGTCTCGGACCAAGACCGCGCGTACTGTGACCGCCTCTGTTCGAGTCGCCGGTGTCCAAGTGGATTCACAGACCGCCACCCTCGCGACCGGCGCACACGACTTCAAGCTCGTCTGGACGAGTTTCGGTGGCGCAGTGTCGCTGGACGTTCAACTTGATGGATCCAGTTCGCCGCTCGTGACCCTGAGTGGACTGGAATCGCGCTTTGCTGGGCGTGAGGCGGAGGGCATGGGCGTGTCACTGTTTGGCACGTCCGCCGGAAACTTCAAGTTTGAAGCGAGTTTCGATGACGTTTCCTTCTCCGGCGACGATTACGACGACGACGACGACAGCGGCTTTGATGACGACGATGGAGCAGATGACGCCGACGAGGACGGCGATCGCGACGGCGACGACACCGCATCGGCCGCGACGTTCAACTCCGCGTTGGATGACATCATCGCCTACAGCAATCTTCCCTTACTTGAAGCCGAATCTGACGTTGAGTCAGGAATTCTGGTTGTCAAAGCACTGCAGTGGAATGCCGCGGATGACAAACTAGTGCAAGTGGTTGCGAATGCCAACACCGGGGCGATCGTGAGCACCCGCAGTTGGACTCCCACCGCTAGCCAGCGGGACAAGTATGAAGATTCCATTTCCGTCATCAACTTGGTTGTATTGAGCGCACAGGATGCCGTTCTTGAGGCATTGGGGATGTATCCAGGCGCTACCGTTCATTCGATTGAACTCGAAGAGGAGAGCGGAAGACCACAGTGGCAGGTAGAGCTGACCACTGCATCCGGCGAGCGTGAAGTACCTATCTGGGCGGATTGAGTCGCAGCACCTCGCTGTGTGCCCGCGCGCTTGATTGAATTGGGTTACCCTTGCTAAAACACACGGTCTCGGTGTCGAAGGTCGACACCGAGACCGTGGTCTTTCCGAAAGCAAGTTCACTATGAATCGCTCAGTCATTAATTCACTCATCGTGGCTAGTTTGTCTATGGCCTTTATCGCTTGTGAAGCAGCCGGTCCCAAGCGCATTGACACCGCTACCGCCAGCATGTCGGACACCAAGGACATGCTGACGCGCGGCGGTACCGAGGTCACCGGGGCATTGGCCGCCGCCGAGGCGATCGGTGTCACCCCTGACTTGAAGGCAAGTTACGAATCGTTCTCCAAGTCACTTGAAACACTCGAAAAGACGGCAGACCAGGTTCGCGATCGTTGGGCATCGCTGACGGCCAAGGCGCAGACCTACACCGACACATGGCAGAAGGAAGCGGATCTCCTGAAGAGTGAAGCAGCGCGCACGGCTGCTGCAACCCGCCGCGATTCGTTCACGGCCCGTATCACCGCCATCCGCACTTCGATGGGTGAAGTCAAGACCTCCTACGAGGCCTTTGTGGCTGACATGTCCGACATCCATGTGTTGCTTGCAAACGACCTCACTGCTGATGGAATCAAGTCCGTGAAGCCACTCCTTGCCAAGGCAAAGAAGGACGCAGATACCGTTCAAGCCAAGGCGACCGCAGCAACCAAGCTGCTTGAAGATGCCATCGCCAGCTCAGCAACCACGTTGCCAACGCCGCCTGCCGCTGCTCCGGCCGCTGCGAAGTAAATCATTATTGCTTGAATGCACAGGTGCAATGCGCGGCGTGGCCGTGATGAACTCGTTCATCACAGTCACGCCGCGATCTTCATTGTGCTGGCTGATTTACACGCTGGCGCAATGCAGTTAGCTCACTAACTCCCGCACCGATCGCCGCATCAGTGCGCGCACAGCGGGCATGGCGCTAGCAACAGTCATGATCAATAGGACTGCCCATCCGATAGCAAGCGGTGCAAGCGGCGGTTCAAACACAATCTCCTGCCCGCCCAATTCTTTATGCCACAGAACCCCCATGCGTGCCAGGTGTAGGCCAAGGGCCGTCCCGATGCCCGCGCCGGCAATGGTCAACAAGAGGACTTCGCCAAGAACCAGTCGCGCCAGCAGTCCAGGGGTTGCACCAGTGGCACGCAACACGCCGAATTCAAACGTACGCGCACCGATATTGGCGGCCACCACATTGCCAACACCAAAGCATGCAAGTGCCAGCGCTGCAAACGCAATGGCACTGGTGATCATCAGAATGCGGTCGCCAACTTCCAGGATGGTCTTGCGGATCGCGCGTCCACTTGCAAACACTGCGCCCGGCACGCGGTCGGTGACGGCATCGCTCAACTGCGCGTCCAATTCCGGCGGGCTGGCATCATCAATATCAACCTGCAAGATGAATGCTTCGCGGCTACCGAAACTGCGAGCCACCTCATCAAAGTCCATGAACACGCAACTAACGGCGTTCTCTGTATAGACACTGCGAATACCGAAGAACTGCACGGCCACATCCAGGCCGGCGGCACCAACGACCCCAACGATTTCATAGTCCTTTTCCGTCTTCCCGCCACCCAGACGAATGTGGTCGCCTGGTTTCTTGCCCCGCGCCACCAAGAACTCCTTCGCCACCAAAATCCCGGCGCCGCTCTTCAGTTTCGGCAGCGCGCTCTCCGGTGTGCCTTGTATCCAGTCGAGGCGATTGATTGCCAAGAATTCTTCGGGCGGGAATCCAATGCACACCACATTCGGTGTGCCAATGCCCTCCACGCCAAACACCGTTTCGCCGATCACTTTCAACGGCAGATACCCGATCGGCACCGTGCCTTGCACGCCAGGGATCGCCTTGATGCGATCTTGTTCAGCCACGCTCATGCCGTTTGCTTTGAATACGAATCCGTCGGAGATGCGCACGCGCTCACTGATATCGCGCACGACCGCGGTTCCGTTGGTCCAGGTGCTGGTCAGGATGGAGACGCCCACCATCAGTGCGCCCGCGGTGAATCCCAGTCGATACGGCGCCTGTTGCACGGCGCCGGAAAGCAATCCGCGCGGAACGCGTAGTGCGCGCTCGATGCCGCCACTCAGCGCAGTGGCCACCAACCACAGCGCTGGCACCGAAAGCATGAACCATCCGGCATGCAGTAACGGAATCCCCAGCAATGCGTATGTCCAGAATCGCGCCCCGCCATCCGGTACCAGTAAGAGCGCTACTTGCGCCGCGAGACAGGCGAGGCCAGCAACGCCAAGCCACGCAATGCCGGCGCGCCGTGGAGCGCGCACGCGTGGCGCCAAGGCTGCCAGCGGGCTGGTGCTTGATGCTTGCCACGCAGGCCAGAGTGATCCACCGATTCCTGCCAGGAGGCTGCCACCCATGGCCAGCCCGATGCCTGCCCAACTCATGAAGAATCCATCGGAAAGCCATTCGCGGAACCACCAACGGAGCAGGGCGGCAAGGGCCACTCCCAGCGGAACGCCGGCAATTCCCCCCGCGCCGCACAGCGCTGCGCCCGCCCACACCTGGCTCATGAACACCTGTCGGCGGCTTGCACCAACACAGCGTGCAATCGCCAATTCCTTCTGCTGCTCCGCCACGGCGGTGGTCATACCGGTGCCCACAATGAACGCGCAGCTCATAAATGCAATCGCGCTGATCAGTACGAACCCCAGCCGCAATGCCAACATTTGCTTGTCGAACCCGCTGGTGTACAGCTCGCTTGGCTCCAGCGACAACGGCTCCTTGAATTCCGGCGCATGCAGCGCCACCCACGCATTCACGTCGGTTCCGGCCTTCAAAGCCACCATGACGGTGGTGACTTGATCACTTCCGTTTGCATCAACCAGCGTGGAGCGATCCACCACTACGTAGGGTCGCTGTAACGCCCCCAGTGCGGCGCGGTCAATGATGCCAGTTACGGTCAGTGCAATCGGATCGCCGAAGCGCTGCACTTGCAATTGATCGCCGACTGCACATGCCAGTGCCTTGGCAGTGAGCGGATCAACCGCAATTTCACCAGCCTGCGCGGGCAATCGTCCAACCCGCATCTCTTGCATGCGGAAGCGAGCGTCCGTTCCTGCCTCAAGGCCGCGCGTTTGCGCTACCACGCGACGCGGTTTGCCGTCCTCGCCGCGCCCGCCATCAGCGCGGACCAGTGAGAGCGATCCACCGAGGCTCGTTGCCACAGCATCAATTTCTGGAAGCGCCCGAACGCGCTCCGCTTCGCTGGCGTCGAACGCCGCGCCGAAACGATTGACGAGGCGCGCGTCGGTGGCGCCGATCGAGCGCCGCAGGCTTGCTTCCGCATTTCCGCGCGCCGATTCCAGTCCACAGGCAACCGCTGCCACGAGCGCGCTCGAAAGCATGACGGCAATGGCTAAGAGCGCGGTTCTACCGCGTCTCGCTGCCAAGCCCTGACGCGCGAACCACCAGGTCGCTCGCATGCATGCCTTTCGTATCAAAGCCGCCGGCGACGATGCCGTCGCGAATCACAAACACATGTTTGCAGTGCGCAGCCGCGGCGGGCTCATGCGTCACCATCAGAACCACCATCTGTCGTTCATGGGCCAGCGTGTCCAGCATCTTCCACATGCGTTCGCTGTTGGCGCTATCAAGTGCGCCGGTTGGTTCATCAGCAAACAAGACCGACGGTTCAAAGAGCAGCGCACGCGCAATCGCCACGCGCTGTTGCTCACCGCCAGAGAGTGCTTCAGGTCGATGCGTGGCGCGTTCAGCAAGGCCGAGCGTTCCAAGGAGTTCGCGCGCACGCTTCTCGAGCGGACCGCGCGCGGCGCCGTCCAAGATGCCCGGAAGCATGACATTATCAATGGCGTTGAGCGTCGGAAGCAGGTTGTACTGCTGAAATACCACGCCGATTCGCTTGCGACGGTGCAGGGTCAGTTCCCGCTCATTCATCTGATCGATGCGCGCGCCCGCAACTTCAATCTCCCCAGCATCCGGGCGATCAAGTCCCGCTAAGAGGTAGAGGAGCGTGCTCTTGCCGCTTCCCGATGAACCCATGATTCCATAGAAGCCCGGTTCGCGAATCTCCAAACTCGCGCCGCGCAGCGCTTCCACTGGACGCTCGCCGGTGCGGTAGGTCTTGCGCACCGCTCGGGCGCAGATAAATGCTGCGCCAGACGGCTTCGGAGCCGCAGCACCGGACGAGAGATTCATCTGGCTCGTGTTCATGTGCCATCACTCGCGCGCGGTTGGCTCGGGGTAGCGAGCGCCTTGTCGGGCTTGGCCCGCATCACGGATTAGTGACCGTTCTTTGCGTCGTACGTCTTGGCATCCATCAAGTCGGCAGCCTTGGAGAGGTCGCAATCAGAGAGCCGCACCAGCCAACCCTTGCCGTATGGATCACTGTTCAAGAGCGACGGATCCTTGTGCGCGGCTTCATTGCTGGCCACCACTGTTCCGGCGCATGGAACATAGATCTCACTGCTGGTCTTCACACTCTCTACCTCGCCGACCGTTCCGCCCGCGGTGATCTTCGTTCCATCGGCCTTCATTTCCACGAAGGTGATATCCGTGAGTGCGTCGGCGGCGTGCTGGGTGATGCCCATGGTGACCGTTCCGTCCGTCTCCTCACGGAACCACTCATGCGTCTCGCTGAACCGGCAGTTGGCGGGGGTAGACATCAATCTTCTCCTGAATGCGGTGGGTCGGGGCTGATTCGCACATGCGGATCCTCCGTCGAGGCGGGAATCATAGCCGTGCGTGTAGACTCTGAGTCGCGGCTCGTTGGCCGTCCCCCACCACATGCTCCTCACTCTTTCTTCCCGATCCCTGCAGTACGTGAAGCGTGCCAAGCGCGCACTTGAGCCGATGGAGATTCCGGACTTCGCGGCCGAGGAATTGGGCGTAAAGGGAATCAACGCCAATACGGCGCTGCTGCGCGGAATGGTCGCCAAGGATCTTGAGCGCCTGCGCGATCGCGCC
>Ga0247840_10011028_pt1 | contig 11120 bp, 15 predicted proteins | sample LaCruzMarch2015__FD_192404 | JGI IMG/M metagenome (GOLD analysis project Ga0247840, IMG submission 192404) | Freshwater microbial communities from meromictic Lake La Cruz, Castile-La Mancha, Spain - LaCruzMarch2015_17m | ecosystem: Environmental > Aquatic > Freshwater > Lake | place: Spain...
CGCCCTTTGCCTACCCCAATTTCCATCGAATTTCGGGCATCCGACCATGAGCACCTTGCCTTGCAGAAAATCACGATGGAAATTGGGGTAGGCAAAGGGCGTGCAGTCGGCGGCAACGAGCAGATCCGCCCCCTTCAGGAATGGCGCGGTGTGCGGCACCAGCTTGATCTGTACCGGCCAATGGGAGAGAGCAGAGACGCCGCCCTGGTGAGAAGCAGGTTTGTTAGCAGCTTCACAGGCGGTCATTGGCTTGGCAAAGCTCTGCATCCGGGTCGAAGGGCAGCCGCAGGCCAGGGTTGGCTCAGCCTGAGGCAGCGCAATCGCCGTTTTCAGGTGATGCTCCACGGCCTTTTCATCAAAATCTTCCGCTTCCCGTTCCTCGATATGGAGAGCATCCTGGGGACATTCTCCAAGACAGGCGCCGAGGCCATCGCAATACTTTTCCGCCGCCAGACGGGCCTTGCCGTCAACAATCTGAATGGCGCCTTCCGCGCAGGATGGCACGCACTGCCCGCAACCGTCACATTTTTCCTCATCAATCCTTATGATCTTGCGCTTGATTATCATGATGCACTCCTTTTCGTTTTATCTGAATTTTCTCCCCTGGCTTAAGCACCTCGCCTGCCAGTTTACGACCGCCGATCGTCAAAAAAGATTCTTCGACCCTGCCGGCCAACCTTTCTTTCTCCATCGATTCTTCCTGTTCCTCAAGATTTGTTATCAGGTCAGCGTCATAGACAATCCTGAAATTGACGCTTTCCTCGGCACGGGGATGATGATGGCGGCCGATGATGTCGCAGACCTCATCAATGATCTCCCGGCTTGCCGAAAGTTTTGCCAAAATCTCCCTGGCGACCGGCGGCCCCTCCTCTTCCTGATATTTCGCCTCGGCGCTGCCATGCTTGCGCTCGGCTTCGGGGATGCCGATGTCGTGGAGATAGGCGGCACAGAGAACGACCACCATGTCTCCCCGCTCCTCTTTGGCAATCCGTTCCGCGTACCTGGCCACTTTCGTGGCATGGCCGATGCGGCGAAAGTCCCGTTTGAAGTAGCGTTTCATTTCAATGGCCACGCGGTCTTTCAGAAGATCCCGCCTCTGGGCGAGCAGCTCGGGCGGAAGCTCGCCCAGGCACTGCTCGGCATGCTGGCAATAGGAGGCGCAGCCAAAATCCATCCTGGGGTTGACCATCTTGTGGCCGCAATGATGGCACCTGCGGGTGGACTCATCCTTGAAAAACTCAACAGACCCTCCACATTTGGGGCAGGGGGCGTCGAAAATGGCCCCCGGCTTCCAGTAGCGCATATCCTGTCCCGGGCATTGCATGGTCTGACTCCTTTTTAACTTCCTGTGAATTGAGAGATCGTTTCTTGCACCGATCTTGTCTCCACCATAATCGCGAAAGAAGGATAAATCCTTGACCCAAGTCAAATCAGAGAAATATTATCTATTCAAACACAACCTGTTTTTTAACCGGCATCTTGCGGTGATATTCTATGTCGACCACTGTAATCTGAATGAGAAGGGTGGTCAACCTCTGGTTATGAGGGGTGCTGAAAAGATTCCCATCCTTTCTGGTTCATCGTGCCATGATGGGAAAAAAATCCGCACCTCGCGACCGTTCACGATCGTCGATATCCTCCGCGGCTAAAACAAATAAAACAATGCAAATTATACGATTTCCAGAATCGACATATTTACAATGGCCGGAAACAAGCGTAAAGGAAATGCCCAACGCGGGGCGCGCCGACTTTTGCCGGTAAAAGCATGCCTTACGACCAGACACGCGAGGTCTCTAGGAAAAAACGATGGAACTCATTCTGATCAGGCATGGAGAAACCACCTGGAATAAAGACGGTAGAGTTCAAGGGCTAAGTGACATTGAGCTAAGCGATGTCGGATTAAATCAGGCCCAGAAGCTTGCTTTGTCGATTCAAGATATTAATATAAAAGCTGTTTACTCAAGTCCTTTGAAAAGGGCTTATCAAACGGCACAGATCATTAACAAGATGCATCATGCCCCCATTTATTTGGAACCTGGATTGATGGAAATGGACCAAGGCGATTTTGAAGGACTCTCCTTTCAAGAGCTGAAGGCTTCTAATAAAGATTTTCTTCAACGGTGGATTCAGGATCCTGCCTTTGTCACAATGCCGAACGGTGAGTCATTGGCCGGATTGCAGAAAAGAGCATGGTCTGTGGTAGCGGAGATCATAGACAAAGCTGAGAATGCCTTGATCGTCTCCCACAGTTTCACCATCGCCGCGATCCTCTGCAAGATCCAGAATATTAGCTTATCCCAATTCCGGAAGGTCTGTGTGGGTACAGCTTCAAAGAGTGTTGTGAGTTTTCAGAATGGGTCAGCGATGATTGACGTGCTGAATGACCGGACCCACCTGAATATGGATGGTTTATAGAAAGATCTCGCCGCTGAGAAAGATTGAATTTCAGAGAGCGGATCTGCAACGTATATCTTTCCAGAGTTGGAGGGCGAGAAAATAGAAACCACACCGATCATCGAGAAGATTAAAAAATTGTTGGCACTGGCCAATTCCAGCAACGAGTTTGAGGCCGCACTCGCAGCGTCCCACGCTCAACGGCTGCTATCAGCGCATAATCTGGGTATGGCCGACATCGAAGCTTCCCACAAACCGGACAAAGCCGACAAGATCGAGATGGGGGCAGCCAAAACACTGCCCAAATGGGTCAGACATCTCAGCGCAGGAGTCTGCAATGCCTTCGATTGTCAAGCGATCCATAATACCACAAAAGGCGTGCTGACTTTTATCGGCGTTGGGGCAGACGCACAGATTGCCGCCTATACCTTTGCCTATCTGGACAGGACCGTCAGAAAGCTCTGCGGAACATACATGAAGAGCCATGTCAGCGATACGATAACCGGAAGAAAACGAGAGCTGAGGCGACAGTCCTACTATCTGGGAGCAGTATCTACCATCTCGACACGCTTGCGAGAGCAGAAGGTTTGCACACCTGTTACCCCCGGCGCATTGGTCCCGCTCAAAGAAGCGTTAATCAAGCAGACCATAGACGAGATTGGAAAAACCAGGACGATGCACAGCCGCAGGAGCTACATCCATTCCGATGCTTACTCCAAGGGGCAGAACGACGGCAGGCAGGTGGGTATTCATCAAGGTGTGGAGCATGCAAGATCGGCGCATAAGGGGCTGCCACAGGATCATCATTCCTTTATCGGTGAAACGGCATGTTAAATCTATCCGCACTTGCACTCGGTCTCATCCTCTTGGCTTCACCCGCATTGGCTTTGGCACAGGAACAGATCCTGAGAGTTGGAGTTGTGGATGGATCACAGCCATGTAGTTATCAGGAGGAAAAAGCTTGGCGTGGAATTGCCATTGATCTTTGGCGACTTATTGCTGCAAATGAGCGCTTACCCTACACTGTCTCTGAGTGGCCATCAATCAATGAGATGCTGGAGGCGACCCGCGACGGCAAAGTTGATCTCGCAGTCTCATGTATCAACATTTCTCCTGATCGCTTGGCACGCTATCGATTTTCGATTCCATTTCAGGAAGACGGCCAAGCCGTGATGACAGCAACCAATTCTTTTAACTACATCCAGGGATTGCTAAAAAGTGTTTTTTCTCTGACTCTTTTGAAGTTGTTGGCGGCATATTTTATTGTAATAACCCTGATAGCGGCATCGCTGTGGAAAATAGAGGGATATGCCATCGCATCCACTACAAGAAAAATCAGTGCTGCACGAAGCTTTTCAAAGCTCTTCCTCAGTATTTTTGCGGGGCCAGGTAGTGACAACGCGGCAAAAAAGGTCCGCGGGATTGCTATCGTGGGTCTTGTCTTTTTAATCCGAACTGTATTCGTATCACTTCTGGTGGGTTACATCACCGTCAGCGCTGTTCGCGAATCCCCTGATAAACTGACAGGAGAGGTATCCCATATCAAGGATCTTCTTGGTCTTCGTGTTGGTCTTCGCCCTGGCACTGTGAGCGAGTTACTCATAACAGAGTTAAATGCCGTTTCCATTGGCAAAAAAGCAGTCATTGTGCCACTTCAAAGCATCAGCTCTGCAATAGAGCTCTTGGAAAGTAAGCGAGTCGACGCTATTCTTGCCGATGAGCGTGAAATAATGTACCTGAGAACGCATCAAGCATCAAAAACGCTCGTGACAGGTGTCCCCATTAAGCGTATTCGACCGGAATCCCAATCTTTTGCATATTCTCCCGGTCTTCAGCCAGAAATAATCTCTCGTATTAATCACTCGATCGTTTCTTTCAAACGCAGTGGCGCGGTCTCCTCCCTGAATGAAATCTACCTGGGGCCACCGCGATGATAAAAGGTTAGAAGTTCAATCGGAAGACCTGTGGTTACTTTAACCCCTCAATAACCTTGAACAGCTCATTATTCTTCGCAATATCAGCCATATTCTTTGAATATTGTGAGAAAGTTATGGAGCCTTTCTGCTCAATGATAAACAATGCCGGCATGCGTCCCAGCTTGATCAGGTTCCACTCCTGACCGTAGAGCTTTCCCAATCTTCCATCGGGATCAGGGATACCAATAAAGGGAAGCTTTTCGCTTTCCCAGTAGGTCTTGACCTTTTCAGTGCCATGAGGTGCGATTATCACGATCTGGGCCTTCCTGTCTGAAAAATTCTTGATATCTTTTTTCATCTGCCCCAGATGATTTCTGGCAAATGGTCAACTGAAACCCCTCAGAAAAACAAGCACGACCGGTCCATTGTTGAGCAGGGAAGATAAGTTGATGGTGTGTCCATCAACTGCTGTGGCTTCAAATTCAGGAGCTTTATCAGCGATTTTCAGAAAAGATGACATGGTCAGTCTCCATCGTCAGAATTCTCATTATCTGTCAATTATCTTGATTTATTGCATATGATATGATCATATCGAAGCGCATGTCAACAGAAATTGAGCGTCAACCTGTTCCTTGAGAGGATGGCGGCACTTACGGCGCAATCACGAAGGGCATCCAACTGGCCCGCCGGATGGTGTACGAAGCATCGAAGCTGCGTCGTGAAAAAGTCGAAGACAGTCACCTCTGCATCGGTGTGAAATGCGGTTATTCTGACACGACCTCGGGAATTGCCGGGAACCCGGCGGTTGGATATCTGTTCGACAAAATCGTTGCCGGTGGAAAAAAGGAGAAGAATTATGAAAAGAAATCTCTTGAAACTTGTTTTCACCTTTGTTTTTGTCGTTTTATCTTCAACATCGGTATTCGCTCAACAATCTCAATCGATTGTCGCTCCCTCACCGGTTGTTTCCAAGCAGGTCGAGCCTGACATCTACATATTCACCGGCGGGAGGGGCGCGAATACAGGTGCATACATCGGCGAAAAGGAAGTGCTGCTCATCGACTCGAAACAGGATCCGGAATCGGTCGGGCAGGTGCTTTCTGCAATAAAGAAATTGACGAACAACCCGATCACTCGTCTGGTGAACACCCATGCGGATGGCGATCATGTGTTCGGCAATCGGTTCCAGCCTGTTGGCGTGACCTTCATTGCACACGAAAACTGCCTGAAAGAGTTTTTCCTCTCCTCCTCGAACGGCACCCCATCAGATTGGAACAATCCAGCGCTTAAGGCATTCCTGCCCTCGGTCACATACAAAGACAGAATGGATCTTCAGATTGGCTCGAAACGTATTCAGCTCTACTATTTCGGAGTAGGTCACACCACCGGAGACACGGTAGTCTATTTTCCTGACGAGAAAGTGGCGTTTATAGGCGACCAGATATTCACCACCCGGGTGCAGCTTATCCATTCCTACAAGGGCGGAAGCTCCTTCGGTGAAGTGGCGGTACTTGAAAAGATGCTTGCTTCAATAGATGCCCAGAAATTTGTGTGCGGGCACAATGACGTGATCGACCGCTCTGCGGTCCGGAATCATATCGACCAGATGAAAGCGCTGCAGGATAAAGTGCGCGGTCTCAAGGTGAAAGGCCAGAGCATCGAGGAGGTTCAAAAACAGTTTGAACAGAACCAGTCGGCGCTGGTCCGGACAATTTATAGCGAGATAAAGTGAGGTCGGGTTCAAATACAACTGTTGAATTTAGAATGATATGCCGTAACTGGGAAATAGCTGAAATGGAGGGAATCATGAAGACGATTAAAGTTTTAGGAATTTGCGGCAGCTTGCGCCGCCAGTCCACCAACATGAATCTGTTGCGTTATGCCCAGGAGAATGCTCCTTTGGGAATGCAAATTGAGATTGCCGACCTGTCTGCTGTCCCTTTTTACAATGCAGATATTGCTGAAAAGCCGGTGGCCGTTCAAACTCTGCTGTCCCAAATTGGACAGGCAGATGCGCTGTTGCTGGCCTGCCCGGAGTATAATTATTCTATGGCACCGGCACTGAAGAATGTGTTGGATTGGGCATCACGAGAACCGGATAATCATCTGATGGCTGGCAAACCGGCGGCCATTATGGGAGCTGGTGGCGGGATGGGCACTTCGCGTGCGCAATATCATCTCCGGCAGGTTTGCGTGTTTCTTGATCTGCACCTCCTGAACAAACCGGAAGTGTTTTGCAACGCTTTTTCGGACAGTTTTGATCAAAACGGCAAGCTGGTGGATGAGCAAATTCAGGTACTGATCTCAAGACAGCTTTCGGCACTCCAAACATGTGCCAACAGAATCTGTACAACTTCATGAGGCTCCACGTGAGTGAGGCAAGGAAAATCCTCCGGATCGTGCCGGCTCCCACCTGATGGATGGCGCAGGCGTAAAGCTGGTACATGTGATCAGGACGAATGGCTTGAAGCCCAAGAAGGTGATCGAGGGAGATCCCGGAATGCCGTTGCGGGGAAGATATTATTCCTGGACGCTTGCCATGGCGCACAAGAGGGGCGGAGAATTCAGGGGTGCACGGGAGGGGCTGGAATGATTGACGCAGAATACGTTGCATAATGCAGATCTGTTTTGTTTTTATATCCGGCGAAAAAAAACCTTGCAATAAAATCCACCGCCGGATTGGCAATCCCGTTCAGGAAAGTATAGCTCACATTGTCTTCCAAGTGGTGCCTGGCATGCTCACGCTTCGGCAGTAGCAGTTTGATTCGCGCCAGAAACATCACGGCTGCCGAATTGGAATTGTGGCACAGATAATGTGAAACCTCTGCTACAGAGGATAGAATGCCTACGTAGGTAAGTGTATATAAAAGAACAGGATTACCTTTCTGCAGATGCAGCAAGACAGCAATGGTCATAAGGTAGAAAATCAGCCATATTTTCGATCCGGTTTCATTAAAATATACGACGAGTAAATTATTGTTCTGGTACCTCGGTGTCCTGTGATGCAGGTGAAAATTTGCGATTAAAGGACCTGCCAATGAATCATAATTGTCATTGGTATCCATGTATACATGCACAAGACCGTTAATCAAGTCCGTTATGAAGTAAGCTATGGCTACAGATACGATTTGCCACCCAATCCCCATGGCAAGCGTGAGCACTTGTGACAAAATGTATATTTGCAATGAGATATTTGTAATCGAAACAACCTTGCCAAGCAATTTATAACTCCTCTTGCTTTCATACAATGCCATTGCCGCATTAAACTGCTTTTGTCTTATCTCTAAGGTCATGTATTTGTTAATCTATACCGGTCATGTCTCGAAACAGAGAGACGGAGGCAGACAACAAAGGCTGGTACGGATTCCGGCCGTTGTTTATTCTAATACTGCTTCATCAGGTCACTTCTTCTCACGGATCTTGTCGTGGCACTCGCCGCACTTACTCTTGATCTCTCCCAGTTTAACCTTGATGGTGTCGCCATCCTTCTTGGCAGCCGCAGCGGAGATCTCCTTTGCAAGCGATGAAATTGCCAGGTTAAGCTCTTTGCCGAGAGGATTGGGGGAATTTTCGCCAACTTTCTTGGTCTGGGATGCCAATTCGTCGGCATCACTGGTAACGGCCTCAAACTTTTGGGTGCCAAGGTTTTCGCTGATTGCAGTGAGCCAGTTCAATCGGGCCTGCATTAGTTTCTGGGCAGGACGCAGTTCCGGCTTAGCATCACCGGCAGCAAAAGCGAAAACAGCAATTGAAAAAAATACAACGGACAGCAAGCCAATGATCTTTTTCATGAGACGTTCCTTTCAAAGTCATGATGGGTGATTTACGCGGAGTCAATGTAAAAGGTAATTGGCAAGAAAGCAATGGGAATTTTCGAGATTTCTGTCAAGGACGGCAAGCCGGGTCGGGGCGAGTCATGGGCGGGAGAGACGGGGATCGTTGGCCCTGCGCGAATCTGTGAGGCCAAAGGGGCGATTATGCTCACCTGCGGGATGAAACCTTGCGGAAGGCTTCTACGCTGGCGGGGAGTGTCATCGAACAGGCGGCGCAAAACAAGGAACAAAAATTAGAAACGGCAACGGCATAAAGATTGATCCTTGACGATGTAACCCGTTTGCTATACAGTAAGAAAAAATGAATCGAGGTAAGCAAGATGGCAAGGACAGCGCAAATCAACGCCCGAACGGAAGCGGAACTCAAATCGGAAGTGGAAGGCATTTTGAAAAGCCTCGGTTTGTCCACTTCGGAAGCGATCAATATCTTTTTCCGGCAAGTAAGGTTGCGGCGTGGTCTGCCCTTTCCCGTGGAAATGCCGAATGACGAAACCTTGGAAGTGGTTCGGGACAGCGAAGAGGGCAGGGGGCTTGTGAAGTGTAAAGACGCCGACGATATGTTCAAGAGACTGGGTGTCGGAGGGACGAAGGGAAAGAGATGACTAAACCCGTATTGAAAAAGATCGACGCTCTGAAGGCAAAGATTGACGCTCACAGACCGATTGACGCACACATGCGCAAACAGATCCGGGAGTATTTCCGAATCGGCATGGCCTATTCAAGCAATGCTCTGGAGGGGAACTCGTTGACCGAGACGGAAACGAAGATCGTCATCGAGGACGGCATCACCATTGGAGGAAAGCCAGTCCGGGATCACCTTGAAGCCCTCGGGCATTCGGAAGCGTATGACCTTCTCTTCCGTCTGGCAAAGCATCAGGAGATCACAGAGGCAAACGTCAAGGAACTTCACCGGCTGTTCTACTACCGGATCGATGCGAAACAGGCGGGGAGGTATCGAAAGAGCCGGGTTATCATCACTGGGACGGATTTCATTCCGCCGGCGCCGGATTGGATACCGGATTTGATGAGGTCATTCATCAACGAATTGCCGGAAAGCAGAGCGAAACATCACCCGGTAGAATTTTGCGCGATCCTCCACAAGGAGCTGGTGACGATTCATCCTTTCATCGATGGCAACGGGCGGGCGGCGCGGTTGCTGATGAATCTTGCCTTGCTTCAAGCCGGTTATCCTCTGGCGATTATTCCCCCGGTCTTGCGCCGGGACTACCTCGACACCCTGAACAAGACCCACAAGGGTGATGACGGGCCGTTCATCAGCTTCATTGCCGGAGTGTGTTACGAATCGGCAAAGGAATATCTGAGACTTCTGGAAGGCTGAAGGATAAACCTGAGAGTAGAGATCCAAAATTAAGCCATCATTGACTTATCACTTGAAATATTATACAAAAATCCCGTTCTTTGTGATGGATGAAGGCGGTGGACAGGCTTTCCGGGCGGAGGATATAAAGGCTATGTAAGACCGCCAGAATAGTCTTGTTTTGACTGGCGTTTTTTTACCGGCATTCGTGCCGATGGCTCCAGACCTTTTGGTTAAAATCGGGGCCCCGAGCAGCGATCTTTTGGCGCTGATTTCAAGTATCATACTCTCCGGACACGTGACCGATGTTAGCCCTCTTTCCACTATTGGGGCCATTTTCATCGCCAACGCCGGAACTTGTCAATGAAAATGAGACACTTCCGGCAACAATTTAGTGTAGCGCCGGATCGCCACTTGGTGACGCCGGTTTGTTGATCCAGACGGCCGTTGGAAGGGCCGCCGGTTGCGGTATTTTTCCCTTGAACCGTTTTGGATGTATTTCATAGGCAGCGATCAATACTGCTTGGCGCTCTTTGATAATTTGATCAGCCCGTCCGTAATGGACATCCTCTGGAGTCAGAAACCCGACACCGGAGTGGTAATGCTCGCTGTTGTACCAACGGAAGAAAGGCTGACAGAATAATCTGGCATCCACGATAGCACCGAACCGTTCCGGAAACTCGGGCCGATATTTGAGGGTCTTGAACTGGGATTCAGAATAGGGATTGTCATTACTCACATAGGGCCGTGAATGGCTCTTGGTGATTCCCATATCAGCCATCAAAAAAGCGACCGGCTTGGACTTCATGCTGGAACCTCGATCGGCATGGATCGTCAGTTGTCCCGGCTGAATCTTCTGTTTTTCACAAGTCTGTTCAATCAGTTTCTAGCGCCAGGGAGGACAGTTCCCGGTGGGCGACCATCCATCCCACCACGTACCGGCTGAAGACATCGAGGATCACGTAAAGGTAATAGTACGTCCATTTTGCCGGCCCTTTGAGTTTCGTGATGTCCCATGTCCAGAGTTGATTGGGCGCCTCGGCAAGCAGCTCGGGCTTCTGGTAATGGGGGTGAGAAAGCTGATTTCGCCGTTCCTTCACTTCCTTATGTTTCTCCAGAATCCGATACATGGTCCTCACGGAGCACAGGTAATGGCCTTCATCCAGAAGGGTGTTATAGATCTCTTGGGGTGCCTGATCGACAAAGCGATCTGCGTGGAGAATCTCCAGAACAGCCATTTCCTCAGCACCGGACAAAGCCAGGGGCGGGGCCGACCGCTGAGATCCCTCTCCATCATCTTCCCCCGGATTCTGCCAGCGGTAGAAACTGGCCCGGGAGACTGCTAAAGCAGCACAGGCCTGTTGGACATTCACATCTTTGGCGAGAGATTCGGTTATCTTCATGAGTTCGTCTCGTCCGTGGGATCGGGGGACATCTGGAAAATCTCGGCGATTTTTTTTTGAGCCGCTATGATCAATTCTGCCTGCCGGAGCTTATGCTCTAACTTCTGGGTTACCTTCTCCAGTTCGGCAATCCGGCGGAGAGAGGGATCGGGTTTCTTTTCTTTCGGACCCCGTTTTTTCGGTGAAAGCGCCTCTAATGTTCCCCGTTCTGCTTGTCCCTGCCAGGTGATCAGGTTGGAGGCGTACAACCCCTCCC
>Ga0247840_10011029_pt1 | contig 11119 bp, 6 predicted proteins | sample LaCruzMarch2015__FD_192404 | JGI IMG/M metagenome (GOLD analysis project Ga0247840, IMG submission 192404) | Freshwater microbial communities from meromictic Lake La Cruz, Castile-La Mancha, Spain - LaCruzMarch2015_17m | ecosystem: Environmental > Aquatic > Freshwater > Lake | place: Spain...
TTTCAGTCTGGCCTCGCGGCTTCCACCTTGGGTTTCGCTACGCTTCTTGTCACTCGCTGCGGTTACCTCCTTTCAGGTAACAAGTACATGCCCATGTCGGGCACACTAGGGTCCGCTGTGCGGACCAACCGCTTCGCGGGCAGCGCGGTAGCGCGGTAGGTTGGGGTGAGGAACGAACCCCAACGATCGGCGGCCGGGATGTTGGGGTTCGTTCCTGACACTGGTGGCGAATTCACCGGTCCCCTCAGGCAGGCTGATGGCGCGTTGGATAGCGCTTTCTGGCTCCCACGCTCCTGCGTGGGAGCACGTGCGGTCGCTCCGCGTCCGGCGCCAAGACCGGACGCGGAGCGCCCGCCCGGCATTCCCACGCGGAGCGTGGGAACGAGGAGCCGCGCCGTCGGCGCTTCACTTAATGGCATTGACGCTGGAGCGTGGGAGCCAGAGTAAAGAACGTATCTCACGCCAAGGCGCCAAGCACGCCAAGCACGCCAAGAAGAGCGCAATCCTGTGGTGACCCCCGTCACCCCGCGAGCGCCTCCGGTTTCGATAGCGCCTTGAAGAACCTTGGCGCCTTGGCGTGAGACACTCCGGATCTGAGCCAAGCCGGTGCGGCGGATACGCCCGTTTGAGCGCAATTCGTGGCTGAGTGTTGATTGGAACCGCCGGCAGGTTCGGGGAAAATATTTCGGACGGGGGGTTCCTTCGTACTCTGGCTCCCACGCTCCAGCGTGGGAGCAGGTGCGGGCGCTCTGCGTCCAGTGCGCAGACCGGACGCGGAGCGCCCGCACGACACTCCCACGCTGGAGCGTGGGAGCGAGCGAACGAACCCCAACGATCGGCGGCCGGGATGTTGGGGTTCGTTCCTCACCCCAACCTACGGGCTCACCGCACCGTCCGGATTCGCGCCGGCCGGGAGCCGGCGCCACCAGGGGCTAGAAATCCAACCGGCTGATTTCCGCCTGGGTCGCGCTATCCTTGATCAGAACCTGTGCCCCACCCGCCGCCGGCACGCCGAGCACGGCCACTTCCGGGCTGCCGTTGCCGTTCTGGTCGGGCAACACCGCCAGGTCCAGCGGGGCGAGCTGATCGAACCAGAGGTTACGCACCAGCGCACCGGTGACGGCATCACGCAGTTCGGTCTTGAGCTGACCGGCGGCATCGCGGCTCAACACCGCCAGTTCGGCTACGCCATTGGCATTGAGGTCGGGCAGCGCGGCGACCTGGCGCGGCGTGAAGTTCGGGTTGTAGTAAACGAACCCGAGTTGGTCGCCGGTGCCCGTATCCGCGGTCTTGACCAGGACGGCCGATCCGCTGCGTCCCAGCACCGCCACTTCCGGCGTCCCGTTGCCGTTGGCATCCGGCAGTTCGGCCAGGTTCAGCGGGGTCGTCCACTTCGGCGACCACAGGACCTTCACCAGGGCCGCGCTGCCGCTGTCGCGCAGTTCGACTCGCGGCTGACCGGCGGCATCGACCCCAAGCACGGCGAGTTCCGCGGCCCCGTTGCTGTTGGCGTCGGCGACCGCGGCGAAATCCACGGGTTGAAAGGCCTTGGCGAAGAACACCTGCCCCAGCCGGGCGCCGGTGGCGGCGTCCTTGATCTCGGCGGCAATTGCGCCGTTACCGGCCTTGATGCCGAGCACCGCCAGTTCCGCCGCGCCGTTGCCGTTGCGATCAGGCAACACCGCCAGTCGCTGGGGCGCGAAGACGGGGTTGAAGGCGACCGCGCTCAATCGCTCGCCCGTGCGGGTGTCGCGCAGTTCGACCTGCACGTTGTTGTTCGCGACATGGCGGCCCAGCAACGCCAACTCCGGAGCGCCGTTGCTATTCTGGTCGGGGACCACGGCGAGGTCGAGCGGTGTATAGCCTTGATCAAAGGCGAAGGTCTGGATCAGGGTGCCGGTTGTGACCTGCTTGATCCGGGCGGTCACCGTCCCCGCCACGGCATCATCGAACAAGACCGCGAGGTGCTGGGAACCATCACCCGTCAGATCGCCGAGGGCGGCGAGCCAGGGCAAGGCTACCACGGGTCCGGTCGGCACGTCCGCGATCTTGATGACAAAGCCATCTTCGGGTCCGCTCAAATCAGGCTGAAAGGCATGGCTGATCGGGAAGTCGGTTGAGCTGGTTGTTCCAGTCAGGTAGGCATTCCCAGCGCCGTCCACGGCGATGCCGGATCCATAGTCGTGGCTACCCCCGCCAAAGTAGGTGGCGTAGATTAATGTGGAGCCATCGCCACTGAGCTTGGCGATAAAGGCGTCGAAGTTCCATCCGCGGCCGTGGTTAGGCTGCAGGGCTTGGTGTGTTGGAAAATCGGGGGAGTAGGTAGATCCCGAGACATAGGCATTCCCGGCACCGTCCACGGCGATGCCGGCGCCATAATCGTCTTCGCGACCGCCGAGGCAGGTGGCGGAGACGCGTGTCGCCCCATCGGCACTGAGCTTGGTGACAAAGGCGTCGTTGTTTCTGCCGCAGTCAGACTGCAAGGGATCGCCTGTCGGGAAGTTGGGGGAGTCGGTAGTCCCGGTCACGTAGAGATTCCCAGCGCCGTCCACGGCGATGCTACCGCCCTGGTCCTGCTGGCTGCCGCCGAGGAAGGTCGAGTAGACCAGCGTGGCACCATCTGCACTGAGCTTGGCGACAAAGGCATCCTCAAGTCCGCCGAAGCCGGGCTGTAGGGCATGGCGGGTCGGGAAGTCGCTGGAGTCGGCGGTACCCGACAGGTAGGCATTCCCAGCGCCGTCTACGGTGATGTCAGAACCATAGTCGTTACTGCCACCGCCGAGATAGGTCGAGTAGATCAGCGTGGCGCCATTGGCACTGAGCTTGGCGACATAGGCGTCGCACTGTCCGCCACCAAAGTCGGGCTGCGGGGCTTGGCGGGTAGGGAAGTCGGTGGATTCTGTAGTTCCCGTCAGGTAGGCATTCCCGGCGCCGTCCACGGCGATGTTACCGCCGCGGTCGACCCCGCCGCCGCCGAGGTAGGTGGCGTAGACCAGCGAGGCGCCATCGACACTCAGTTTGGCGACAAAGGCATCGAACTGTCCACCACCGAAGTCGGGCTGCAGGGCCTGACGGGTTGGGAAGTCGGTAGACCAGGTAGAACCCGTCACATGGGCATTCCCGGCGCCGTCGACGGCGATGTCAGAGCCATAATCGAAGCTGCCGCCGCCGAGGTAGGTGGCGTAGACCAGCGAGGCGCCATCGGCACTGAGCTTGGCGACAAAGGCATCAAGGTCTCCGCCGAAGTCAGGCTGCAATGCCTGGTGTGTGGGGAAGTCGGTGGACCAGGTCGTTCCCGTCAGGTAGGCATTCCCGGCGCCGTCCACGGCGATACCTCCGCTTTCATCAAGGCTGCGGCCGCCGAGATAGGTGGAATACACCAACACGGGATCGATCACCAGCGCCCTTTCAGCGTCATAGTCGCCAATAGCAAGACTCACCTGCCGGTTATCCGCCAGCACATAACGGGTCGGGATCGGCGTGCGCTTCCCATTGGTCTCCTGATAGACCCGCGGGGTCTGCTGGATGACCTGCTGCGCACCCAGTGTCAGCACCAGATTGCCGGTGTCATCAAGCCGCATCTGATCCGCCCCCGCAAAGGCGAGCCGGATGACCGTGGGGTCCGCTCCCGGAGCCAGCACCAGGTCATACTCCAGTTGCCCCTGAGTGCCGTAATAGACCAGATCGACGCCGGGATAGACGCCCTCGTAGCGGACCTTGGCATAGGTGGACAACCCGGTGCGCCAGGCCGCGGGGTCTTTGCCGCGCAGGTAGTTGACCTTGCCCGGCAGGGCCGCCTCGCCGTGGATGACCGGCTCGGGATTGGCGCCGACCAGGCTCAGGCGCAGCACCGCCGGGGGCGTCACCACGGCGGTCGGTTCCGAAGCGGCGGCCGGCGTCGGCGCGGACACCGCCTCCGGCCGGGCGCCGGGCCGGGGCCGCGGCGCCGGGTTCGGTTGACTGGTGTGCAGTGACAGCACCGCCTCACCGGGCGTCAGGAACAGGCTGTAGCCGGGGCCGCGGGCGAGGAACTTCACCGCGGCATCAGCCTGGCCGCCGTTGGCCTCGAAGGTGTAGGGCAACTTGCCGTAGTCGGCCTGAATCCGCGCCTGGGCCGGGGCGGCTGGGGCGGTCGCCGCACTGGCCGGCGGTGCAGCCGGTTGGATCAGTGGGACCGCGAGGCCGGTCACACCCGCCCCACCGGCAGGCGGCATGGGATCGGGTGCGGCGGCGGCCAGCAGGCCGCTGCCGAGCGCCAGCAGGGCGGGAATCAGGCGTAGTCGGGGCGGGATCTTGAACATACCGAGGCTCCTTGGGTGAGATGGGTGTACCTGAATCCGGCAATTGCTCGCATGAAGACACGAGGGACACAAACGGCTGCCGGGCGTTGTCCCGGCGGCTTTGGTCATGAACATCGCAACATCAGGTTTTTGCGAGGTCGGCGGTCCGCAAAGCGGACCCTACGGCGCTTGGTGTTTCGTATGCCTTAGGCGATTTCCGGGAAAGGGTCTATCGATGTGGAGGGGCGACTGAAGTCACCCCGACAGTCGCCTCTACAAGGTGTCACCGATGGCTGCCGACGCGGGGCATTTACAGAGATAACCGTGATGCGCTTCACAGTTTTCGCAACTGCACTGTAGCGCCCCGAACGCCGCGAGGAAAACCTCCGTTAGTCACTCGCCAACGACCGTTCGGCGGAAATAGCCAACCGGTTGTCCGCCGGAACCCGACAGGATGACAGTCAGCCGATCCTCGCGCGGATCAGGCCCGCTCGACCGGAAAGGCCAGCACGGCATCGATGTGCCGGACATTCAGCACCGCCATCAACAGCCGGTCGAGGCCCACGGCGACTCCGGAGGTCTCCGGCATCCCCGCGTCCAGGGCGGCGAGGAAGGCCGTGTCGAGCGGCGGAACAGCGCGGCCCTGGCGGCGGCGCGTTTCAAGGTCCGACTGCAACCGCGCACGTTGCGCCGCGGCATCGGTCAACTCCTGGAAGCCGTTCGCCAACTCCACTCCTTCGAGATAGAGTTCGAAGCGCTCCGCCACCTCCACGTCATCCTGCCGCAGCCGGGCCAGCGCCGCCTGGCTGGGCGGATAGTCACACAGGAAGGTCAGACGACCGCGGCCCAACTGCCCTTGCAGACACTGAGTCAGCAGCAGGTCCAGCCAGCCGTCCCGGTCGAGGTCCAGGGATACGGCATCGGGAATGCCCAGCGTCGCGGCCCTGGCACGCAGGTCATCACATCCGGCCGTCCAGGGATCGATCCCCAACCGCTCGCGAAACAACCCACGATAGGTCACCCGCTCGGTCGGTAAATCCGGGCGCCCGAGCACGACCCGGACCACCGCGGTCACCTCGTCCATCAGGCGCCGATAGTCCCAGCCCGGCCGGTACCACTCCAGCAGGCTGAACTCGGGATGGTGGAGCCGGCCCCGTTCGCCGTCACGAAACACTTTGCAGATCTGATAGATAGGTCCCAGGCCGGCGGCCACCAGCCGCTTCATGGGAAACTCGGGGGACGTGTGCAGATAGAGTGGCTGGCCCGCGGCGTCGCTGCCCCAGTGCCAGCGCGTGACCAGGCTGTCCAAGGCCGGGTCGGACCCGGCACACCGGGAGGCGATCGGTGTCTCGACTTCCAGGACGCCGGCGCGGGCGAAAAAGTCGCGCACCGCGGCGAGCATGGCGGCACGCGCCAGCAGGGCCCTTGGCGACGCGCTGGGTCGCCAGTCCGAGTTCACTCCTTGGCGCGCGAGACGTATTCGCCGATGCGGGTGTCGACGCGGATCAGTTCCCCACTCTGAACGAACAGCGGCACCCGCACCACGGCACCGGTTTCCAGGGTGGCGGGCTTGCCGCCGCCGCCGGACGTGTCCCCCTTGAGCCCGGGGTCGGTCTCGATAATCTTGAGCACCACAAAGTTCGGCGGCTCCACGGCCAGCGGCAGGCCGTTCCACAGGGTCACATTGCAGATATCGTTATCTTTGATCCACTTGGCCGTATCACCCACGATGGTGGCATCGGCGGTCATCTGCTCGAAACTGGCCGGGTCCATGAAGTGCCACTGCTCGCCGTCGTTGTACAGATACTGCATGTCGGTATCATGCACATCGGCCGCCTCGACGGTGTCGCCCGACTTGAAGGTCTTTTCCACGGTGCGCCCGGTTTTGAGGTTGCGCACGCGCACGCGGCTGAACGCCTGACCTTTGCCGGGTTTGACGAACTCGTTCTCGACGATGTTGTACGGATCCCCGTCCAGCATGATCTTGAGTCCGCTCTTGAATTCACTGGTGCTGTAGCTCGCCATGTCGTACCCGGTGCCTATGTGTTTGAAGCTCTAAATGAAGCTGGAATTGACGCTGAACGCCAAACCGCCAATGGTAACGCGAAGCATCGCGCAATGTCATAGCCAGGACTGGCGGACTGAGCTCGCCCAGGCCTTCACGCGGGTACCCGACCTGCTCGCGTTCCTCCACCTGCGGGCCGATCAGATCGCCGACCTCGACCCGGATCCCGGCCCGTTCCGGCTGCTGGTGCCGCGCGGTTTCGCGGCCTTGATGACGCCGGGCGATCCCCAGGATCCGCTGCTGCGGCAGGTGCTGCCGCGGCGCGACGAACGCCTCGACTGCCCCGGTTTCAGCCGGGACCCGGTCGGCGACGGGCCGGCGGTCTGCGTCCCCGGACTCCTGCGCAAATACGCGGGGCGCGCCCTGCTGATCGCCCACGGCGCTTGTGCCGTCCATTGCCGATACTGTTTTCGTCGCCACTTTCCCTATGCGGAGTTGGGCCCCCACCGTGCCCGGATCGCGGCGGCGATCGACCAGATCCAAACCGACCACAGCCTGTCGGAAGTCATTCTGAGCGGGGGTGATCCCTTGCTGCTGAGTGACGACGCCCTAGCGGCGCTGCTCGCCCGACTCGCCGCGATCCCGCACCTGCGGCGGCTGCGCCTGCATACCCGGCTGCCGACGGTGCTGCCCGCGCGGGTCACCGAGGCCTTGTGTGCCCTCCTGACCGGGCTGCGCCTCACGCCGGTGCTGGTGGTTCACGTCAACCATGCCGCCGAACTCGGCGCCGGAGCACGGGCGGCCTTGCGCAGACTGCATGCGGGCGGTATCACGCTGCTGAATCAGAGCGTCTTACTGCGCGGGGTCAACGACACCGCGGACGCGCTCGGCGCGCTGAGCGAACGACTCTTCGACTGCGCTGTCTTGCCTTATTATCTACACCAATTGGACTTGGTGCAGGGGGCCGCCCATTTTGAGGTGACCGACCGCGACGCCGGCGCCCTGATGGAAAGTCTCAGAGCCCGACTGCCGGGTTATCTGGTGCCCCGTCTGGTCCGCGAGGTCGCGGGCGCACCCTGCAAAGTCCCGGTTGCATTCCGCGGTTCCCTAACCGACCCCGTACGCCGATAATCGCCACGCAGACCCTATCGCCGGACCTTAGTAGAGAAGCATGCCCGCGCAAGCCCAACCCGTCATCCTGCTGGTCATGACCTCCCAGCCCAACGAGGCGGAACGCCTGATCACGTCCCTGCGCAACGGCGGACTGCCCGTGCGCGGGATGTACACCGCCACCGCGGACCGGATCGATGAACTGGTCGAGCGCCGGGCTTGCGATCTGATCATCTGTTGCAGCTATGACCCCAGCGTGGATCTCGATGCCGTGCTGACCCGCCACCGCGAGTTGGCGGCCGATGTCCCATTGATCGTCGTGGCCGACCACCATGGCGATCAAGAATCCGTGATCAAGGCCTTGCGCGCCGGGGCGCGCGACGTCACCGACCGCGAGGACGCTGAACACCTGCAACTCGTGGTGGGCCGCGAATTGGCCGATCTGCGCGCGCGCCGCCAGGTCAGACACCTGACCCACCAACTCCAGCAATGCGAGTCGCGCGCCCGTGAATTGGTCGAAACCACCGGCGAAGCAGTCGCCTTCATCCAGGACGGGATGCATGTGCATGCCAACCCCGCCTATCTGAGCCTGTTTCGCTTCCCCACGGTCGACGACCTCCAGTCCGCCGCGTTCCTGGACCTGATCGCGACCGACCAGCGCGCGGCGGTGCGCGACTTCCTGCGCACGCGCACCACCCCCGAGGCCCAGGGTTTGGCCGAAATCCCGACCATTTTCGTGCGGGCCGACGCCGGCAACTTCCGCGGAATCCTGTTCGCCGCGCCCGCCGAGCGCGACGGCGAGCCCTGTTTGCGTCTGATCGTCCGCACCGCCGACCGCTCGACCGATCCCGCCGCGGACAGCGCCGACCAACTGCACGAGATCACGGGAACCGCCACCCTGATCGCGGCCATCGCGACGGCCCTCGGGAACGAGGGTCGGCCAGCGACACCCTTCACACTCTTCTATATCCGCCTGCGCGGTGCCGCCGACCTGCTCCGCACCCTCGGCCTGACCCAGGGACAGGCAGTGATCGACTCAGTCGCCACGCCGCTTGCCCTGGTGTGTGGTGAACTCGGCGTGCTGGCGCGGGTCAGCGACGACGGTTACGGACTCCTGGTCCCGGAGCTTGACGAAACCGCCGCGCACACCCTGGCTGAACGCATCCGTGCCGAGGTGCGTCTACCCGAGGCCCAAACCGCCAACACCCGCATCGAGGCCGATTGCGACGTGGGCTATGTGGTCGTCTCCGGACCCTCCGCCGACCCCACGGAGGTGCTTGACGATGCCTATCGCGCCTGCCTTGGCGGCACCGTGCTGATCACCCGTGCGGGGATGCAGGAACCCACATCCCTGGCCGCCCGCGACAAACAACCAACGATCGAGGGCGAAGATCCCTTGACCAGCAAGATCGAGTCCGCCCTGGACAACGATCGCTTCATCCTGGTCTATCAGCCGATCGTCAGTCTGATGGGCGACAACCAGGAAAACTACACTGTCCTGGTGCGCCTGATCGATGAATCCGGGGACCTGCTCGAGGCCAAAGACTTCATCGTCCCCGCGATTCGCAGCGGATTGATCGAGCGGATCGACAAATGGGCCATCCGCAACGCCGTCAAGACCATGCACGAACACCGTCAGGCCGGCCGGAATTTCAATTTTTTCATCAATCTGGCGGAAGACACGTTCCGCGATCCGGGCGCCGTCATCTGGATCTGCGATTGCCTGCAGGAATTCGACGTCCGCGGGAACTGGCTGACGTTCGTCATTCAGGAGGAACTGGTGGACGGTAACCTGGGGAGTCTGAGTCGACTCGTCGAAAGCCTTAAGAAAATCAAATGCCGGATCGCGATCAATCGCTTCGGCGGCACCGACCACCCGCAGATGCTGCTGCAGGGACTCCCCCTGGATTTCATTTTGTTGCGTCCTGAGTTCACCCAGGATCTCGCCGACGACAAGGACAAACAACAACGCCTGCTGGCCTTGGCGAATCTGGCACGCGAATTCAACGTGAAAAGTGTGGTGACCGGAGTCGAGGACGCCCGCGCACTCACCATCCTCTGGACCGCGGGGGTGGATTATGTTCAGGGTAATTTCCTGCAACGCCCCTCGACCAACCTGGAGATGGCGACTTGAGAAAGCGCCGTTTTCCATCGGCGCGCCGAACCGCCACCGGGCGCCCGGCCTGCCGCACCGCCCCAGTTCCGCGACCGGATGCAGAACCGGATTGACCCGACTAAAACGACAGGACATTGGCCGAGTCGCTGCAAACACGTGTATTCTATCTACCTGACAACGAGCGATGCGAGTCGGCCCCTACCGATCCGACCCAGTCGGGTACGCGATCGACCCCCTGTTCGGCGATGACGCCAAGCATTTTCTACGAGGCGAGCGACATGGCAAACGAGAAGATCGTGACCAAGAAGACTGCGGCCAAGCCGGCCGCACCCACTCCGCAGACACCCGCGGCCACTCCGGTGGCCAAGAAGTCGGTCGCGAAGAAAACTGCCGCGACCGCGGCGACGCCGTCCGCGCCAGCCCCGGCACCCGCGCTGACCAAGGCCGCGGCGGCGGCCGCCGCCGCCAAGTCCGCGGCCGCCGCGGCACCCGCGAAAGCCGCAACGCAGCCGGCCGCCGCGTCATCCAAGACAGCGCCGAAAAAACCCGCCAAGCGGGCCGAGCCGACCGCGGGCAAACCCCAACCACCGCTGGAAGATAAGCCGGTCAGTCTTCAGCACTTAGCCAACGTCACGCCGGAACAACGGCTCGACATGATCCGTGAAGCCGCGTATTACCGGTCTGAGAAACGCAATTTCGCGGAAGGCTACGACGCGCAGGATTGGGCCGATGCGGAACGCGAGATCGATGAGTTAACGGCGAAGGCCAAAGAGATCTTCGGGAGTCGATAAGTAACGCGTCAAGAACACGTTCAACACAGTCGTTGTCGTTGTCGTTGTCGTAATCGGAGCAGCGCCGGCAATTGGCTTGCGAGAGAATCCGACGCGCGGCGATAACCTCGATTACGATAACGACAACGATGCTATAGCCTTCGTACCGGATATCCGGACAGACACGCATGTAGGGGCGGGTTTTAAACCCGCCCCTAGCCGCCTGTCGGACTTTCGGCGATTTCCGAATAAGACGCTATCAAGAATCAAGCTCCGTAGGAGCCCGCTTGCGGGCGACGTGACCTGCCGGAATCGCGTCATTGTGCCCCCACCCGTCGCCCGCAAGCGGGCTCCTACGGGTTGGATTTTTCGCGGAAATCACCTTACGGTGCGCCTCAGATCTCCGCGGCCAAGGCCGTCAGGAACGACTGATTCTCTTGCGCTGATCCGACCGTGACGCGCAGGCAGTCGTGCAGCAGGGGGTGGGCTCCATTGAGGTTCTTGACCAGTACGCCGCGCCGCTTGAGGCCTGAAAAAACGGTGTCCGCGCAACCCGCGGCCAGGCGAATCAGGATGAAGTTGGCATCGCTTGGATACGGATGCACCCTGGGCAGCGCGGTCAGGGCGCTGAACAGACGGTCGCGCTCCGCGCGGATCAATTGGGTCTGGGCATCGAGCACGTCGCGATGGCGCAACGCAAAGGCCGCCGACGCCTGGGTCAACACATTGATGTTATAGGGCAAACGGGTCTTGTCGAACTCGTGGAGCCAGGCCGGTGGTCCGGCCAGATAGCCCAGGCGCAGACCCGCCAGACCCATCTTCGAGACCGTCCGCAGGA
>Ga0247840_10011031_pt1 | contig 11119 bp, 6 predicted proteins | sample LaCruzMarch2015__FD_192404 | JGI IMG/M metagenome (GOLD analysis project Ga0247840, IMG submission 192404) | Freshwater microbial communities from meromictic Lake La Cruz, Castile-La Mancha, Spain - LaCruzMarch2015_17m | ecosystem: Environmental > Aquatic > Freshwater > Lake | place: Spain...
TGGACAGCAGGACATGGACCTTGAGCGGCCAGCCGGCCGCCGGGCTCATGAAGGCGATCTCGCCGAAGCGCGCCTCCAGCCCTACGGTGAGGGCGGCCACCGGGAGCAGGATCAGGCCCAGGTTCTCCACCGGCTTGGTCAGGCTGGAGACCAGCAGCAGGGTGACCACGGTCCAGGAGGTCAGCGCCAGGGCGTTGAAAAAGGCCAGGTTCAAGCCGGTGTGGCTGAAAATGCTGTCCCACAGCAGCCAGGTATGCAGGATCAGCCCGGCAAAACCGAGCGATAGCCCCAGATCCCGGTTCGGCGTCCAGGACTCCCCCCGGCGGAACAGGCGCAGCCCGATCGCGCCGGTGGCGGACAGGTAGAAGAGGATGGCGGCGACGGCGAGCAGGGTGTGTTTCATAGTCAGGCATAATCTCATAAACGGCCGATCGGGAAAACGCCGCGGCGGCGTTATACTCACGGATTCGGTGCCGGGCCGCGCCGCAGGCCGGGCCGCGGGTGGCGGTCGCCGCAGGGCGGGTGCGGCCCGCGTGCCGGGCGGCGATCACCGGGGCGATCATCAGGGGGCAAGTATGTTTGAGAATCTCCAGGAGCGTTTCGGGCGCGTCCTCAAAGACCTGCGTGGTCAGGGACGCCTGACCGAGGACAACATCAAGGACACGATGCGCGAGGTACGCATGGCGCTGCTGGAGGCGGACGTGGCCCTGCCGGTGGTGCGGGCCTTCGTCGAGCAGGTGCGCGAGAAGGCCCTGGGCGAGGAGGTGATGAAGAGCCTCACACCCGGTCAGGTGCTGATCAAGATCGTCAACGACGAACTGGTGGCCCTGATGGGGGCGGCCAACGAGCGTCTTGACCTCTCGGCCCAACCCCCCGCGGTGGTGCTGATGGCGGGGCTCCAGGGTTCGGGCAAGACCACCAGCGTGGCGAAGCTCGCCCGCTGGCTCCAGGAGAAGCAGAAGAAGACGGTGCTGGTGGTAAGCTGCGACGTCTACCGCCCGGCTGCCATCGAGCAGTTGCGCACCGTGGCGGCGGAGGTGGGCGCCGGGTTCATCCCGAGCAGCAGCGACCAGAACCCGGTCGACATCGCCCGCCACGCGCTCGACACCGCGCGCAAGCAGTTCAAGGACGTGCTGATCGTGGATACCGCCGGCCGACTGCATGTGGACGCGGCCATGATGGATGAGATCAAGGCCATCCACGCCGCCATCCACCCGGTCGAGACCCTGTTCGTGGTCGACGCCATGACCGGTCAGGACGCGGCCAACACCGCCCGCGCCTTCGACGAGGCCCTGCCGCTGACGGGCATCATCCTCACCAAGACCGACGGCGACGCCCGCGGCGGCGCCGCCCTGTCGATCCGTCAGATCACCGGCAAGCCGATCAAGTTCTTGGGCACCGGTGAGAAGGTCACGGCCCTGGAGCCCTTCCATCCGGAGCGGGTCGCCTCGCGCATCCTGGGGATGGGGGACGTGCTCTCCCTGGTGGAGGAGGTCCAGTCCAAGGTCGACCGCGAGCAGGCCGAGCGCCTGGTCAAGAAGCTCAAGAAGGGCAAGGACTTCGATCTGGCGGACTTCCGGGAGCAGTTGGTCCAGATGACCAAGATGGGCGGCATGGCGAGTCTGATGGACAAGCTCCCGGGTATGAGCCAGGTGCCGGAGCACATGAAGAATCAGGTCAACGACAAGGAGATGGGCAAGCTGGCCGCGATCATCGACTCCATGACGCGCCAGGAGCGGCAGTTCCCCGCCATCATCAAGGGGTCGCGCCGACGGCGCATCGCCTTGGGCTCGGGGACCCAGGTGCAGGACGTGAACAAGCTGCTCAAACAATTCACCCAGATGCAGAAGGTCATGAAAAAGATGAAGGGCGGCGGCATGGCGAAGATGATGCGGGCCCTGGGCGCGCGGATGCCCGGGGGCTTTCCCGGCGGCTTCCCGGGCGGCGGTATGCCCCCGGGCGGATTCGGACTCTAGGGCGCCGATCATGCACTATCGCGTCTACTACCTCTTCTCCCGCTTCGGTGAGTCCATCTCCTCGGCCAGTGCCGTGGAGATGAGCGCGCGCAATATCTGTGAACAGTTGCTGCCGCGGCTCCAGTCGGAGGACGACTTCCTGGGCATCATGGACCCCGCCGAGCGCACGCTCCAGATCCTGTGCGAACGCGAGGCCGACCGCTATTGGGTCGAACTGCCGGTGGAGGCGGCCAAGGCCTCCTACGGGACCTACATGAATCTGGAGCAACTGCGCGCCTTCGTCGCCAAGATGCCCGCGCTGTTCGATTCGCAACTGATCCCGGGAATGGTCTACCGCCCCTGGTAAAAAAAGGAGCCGGGGCGTCCCGCCCCGAGTTCTTTGGTTACCGGGGCGGGACGCCCCGGCTCCTTTAACGGCGGCGGTAGGCGATAACCAGAAACAGGCTGCCACACAGGATCATGGGGATGGATAGTAGCTGCCCCATCGTGAGCCAACCAAAGGCGAGATAGCCCAACTGGGCGTCCGGGGTGCGGACAAACTCGATGAGGAAGCGGAAACAGCCGTACAACAGCAGGAAGAGCCCGGACACTGCCATCAGCGGCCGCGGGCGGCTGGAGTAGGTCCACAGGATCAGGAACAGGACCAAGCCCTCCAGGCCCGCCTCGTAGAGTTGGGACGGGTGCACCGCCGGACTCAGCAGGGCGTCCGCACCCTGGTCCGCGCACTGACCCGGGAACTGGGCACAGGGCAATTGCACCCCCCAGGGCAGGTCCGTGCGGTGCCCCCAGAGTTCCCCGTTGATGAAGTTGCCGATGCGCCCGAACAGCAGCCCCGTGGGCACCAGCGGGACGATGAAGTCGGCCACCTGGAAGAAGCGCAGCCCCTGCCGACGCGCGAACAGGGCCATCGCCACGATGACCCCGAGCAGGCCCCCGTGGAAGGACATGCCGCCCTCCCAGACCTTAAAGAGATTCAGCGGGTTCGCCAGGATCTGGTCGAACCCGTAGAAGAGCATGTAGCCCAGCCGGCCGCCCGCGATGACGCCGATGACGCAGTAGAAGATCAGGTCGTCCACCATGTCGGCCGTCCAGCCCGAGCCCGGGCGCGCGGCGCGCCAGCGCCCCAGCCCCCAAGAGCAGGCGAAGCCGGCGAGATACATGAGCCCGTACCAGTGGACCCGCAGTGGTCCGATGGCAACGGCGATGGGGTCGAGGTCGGGGTAGGTCAGCATAGATGTGAATGGTATCACGGACGCCTCACCGTGCTCTGGGCCGACCCTCGCGTCGGGTGCGATCCAGACTGGTGTCATCTCTCCCGCGGCTCGCGCTGTGCCCTTGTGGTGAACTGTCCTGCGGTGTTAAGTTTCCCGCGACTTCAGCCGCGGTGCGGTTAGACTTTACTAATCCCTCGGCGGACCCCTGAGTACGCCGATCCCTTGACAACGGACCAACCGCCAACCCAGGGGGGACTTATGCGGCTCGCGAATCACAGACCCGGACCCTGGTACCTGCTGCCGTTGGCTTTGCTCATTGCCCTGTTGGCGCCCCTGTCGGCGCAGGCCGCGACCCTGACCCTGACCAAGGAGGCGCCGGCCTCGGTCCTGACGGGCGCGACCTTCGAGTACCGGCTCTCCTATTCCTGCACCGCGGTGACCCAGGGCGAGAACTGTCTCGCCGCCTCGGTCACGGATGTGATGCCGGCCGGGGTGGAGATCGTGAGTTGCCTGGGCAACGCGGCCCATCAGCAGCTTCCGGGCGGCGTCAGTTGCCTCACCGGACTCAACCGCACCGCCAGATTCTATTTCAGCCAGTCGCCGCAGACCGCCAGTGCACCAGGAACGCTGCCGGCCGGGTCGACGGGCACCTTGGTGATCCAGGCGAAGTTCACCTCGGGCAGCACCCCCAACGGCTTCCAGGCCACCAATAGCGCGACCATCATTTCAAGCACCGCCACCACGGTTATCAGCAACCCGGTGACTACCACAGCGGCGGCCACGGATCAGCTCTATATCACCAAGGCCCGGTTGGCGGCGAACAGCGCCAAGGGCCAGGAGACGGCCTACAGGGTCGATTTCTGCCAGCCCCCCGCCAACACCATCGGTGCACTGAACGCCACCAATATCAGCTTCGTCGAGACCATCCCGGCCGGAGCATCCTACGTGGCCGGCTCGGCGAGTACGGGCGGGGTCTACACACCGGGCACACCGGACCGGATCATCTGGGCCGGGCCCTACACCCGCAACGTCAACGCGGCGGCGAGCGCGGCCTGCACCACGGTCACCTTCTCCATCCTGTACCCAAGTGACTTCGCCCCGACCTCGGTGACCAACACCGCCCAAGCCACTTACACCCCGGCCGGGGCCATCCAGAAGACCATCGACGGGTCCGTCACGCACGGATTTGTGACCGGCGCGGCGGCGGGGGTCCTGAGCAAGAGCAACTCCGGTGCCGTAACCGGCAGCCCCAATAACACCTATCCCATCGCCCAGCAGCCCGGGTTCGATTGGCGTGTCTATCTGACCAACACCGGCTCGGAGGCGCAGCAAAACGTTGTGGTTGAAGACGCGGTACCAGTCCAGGCGCTGGTCAACCAGATCTCGGTCGGGAATTTTATCCCGTATTTCTCCATCTCCGTCCAGTACCAACTGAAGAACAACGGGAACGTCTGGTACGATCTGCCCGGCAATCCCTATAGGGCTCCGGCGGACGTCCCCATCGCCAACCTGACCCCGACCCCCGACGACACCAATCCGGTGACCCGGGTACGTTGGAGCTTCGGCACTATCCCCCCAGGATTCCAGCGATTCGACACGACTGCCGCCTCCTACAACCGCATCCGGGTCACTTTCCAGAACCCGGATCGCAACGGCAGCCCGGTGGCGGTGGGCACCCTGGTCCAGAATGTGGCGACCTACAGCGCCACCAACCTGACGCTTCCGAACGCGACGAACACGGTCACGACCTCGGCCGGCCTGCCCGCAGGGCCCCGGATGGACAAGAGCGGCGACGTCAGCTCCTTTCCCACCGGCCAGAACTTCACCCCTGGTACCCAGACGACGTATACCCTGACGCTGACCAATAGCAGTACGACCGGGGGGCCTGACCTGCGCAACCCGGTGCTCCTGGATACCTTACCCGCGACCATGCAGTACGTGAGCCAGACGGTCGCCTACGGGACCGGCGTCACGCCGCCCGCCGCCGAGGATGCCCCGGTCTTTTCCCAATACCCCAATCCGACCGGCAGCGGCACCGTGCTGCGCTGGACCTGGCCGAACCTGGCCATCCCGGCCGCCACGGCCACCACCCCGGCCCGTACCATCACTGTGACCATCACCGTCAAGGTGCGCAGCGGCGCGTCCGGGCTCCCCGGGCAGTACACGAATCTCGGCATGTTGGCGGGTCTGAGCAACGGCGACGTCGTCACCACGAACTGCCGCCAGACGGCGGTGGACACCAATGACCTGGACCAGGACGGCAACCGCACCGAGACTTTGTGTGTCTCACGCAACGCCCTATACAACATCCTGCCCAACGCCAGCCTGAACTCCGTGAAGCTGGTGAAGGGTGCCTGCGCGGGCAACACGGATTACGCCTCCACCGCAACGACCTATGGCAACGGGCCGCTCAGCTACCGGCTCACCGTCAGCAACCCGGGCAACGTCCCGGTGAACCGCGCCATCTTCTACGACATCTTTCCCTATGCGGGGGACCGCGGCGTGATCTCCGCCGATGCACGGGGCTCGGAGTGGGCCCCGGCGCTGACCGGCGCGGTCAGCGTGCCCTCGGGGGCGACCGTGGAATACAGTCAGAGCACCAACCCCTGCCGTCCGGAGCTGTTCGGCGGGACCGCGGGTCAGGCCCTGCCCTCCGGCTGCACCAACGACTGGACCGGCATCGCACCCACGGACATCACCTCGGTCAAGGCGCTGAAGGTGAGCTTTGGTACCAATATCACCATCGCCCCGGAGGACGCCCTGCGCTTCTCCTGGCCCATGCGCGCACCCGTCAGCGCCCAGATCGCGGAACTGGGCAACAACTCATTCGGCTATCTCGCCACCCGCACGGACGGACTCACCCCGGCCCTGCAGGCGGCGGAGCCCAATCTGGTCCAGACCACCATCGACTGTATCGAGGCCCCGCCCTTCATCGGCGACTACGTTTGGCATGACGCGAACCGAGACGGGATTCAGGACACGGGCGAGGTCGGGATCAACGGTGTGGTGGTAGAGCTGTGGAGCCCGGGCGCGGATGGCCAGGCGGGCGGAATCGACGACACCCTCGTCTCCGCAACCCTCAGCGCCGCGGATGGCGCCGGTTACAACGGTTTCTACCGTTTCGGGGACCTCCTGCCCGGCAGCTACTACGTCCGCTTCACGCCGCCCGCGGGCTATTCCATCTCGCCGCAAGAGCAGGGCTCGGATCCGGAGAAGGACTCTGACCCGGACCCCCTCACCGGAGAGACCGCGGTCCTGACGGTGGCGCTCGGAGGCGGGCGCCTGGACATCGACATGGGCCTGGTCGAGGCGACCACGGCAACCGTGGGCAACTATGTCTGGATCGATCGCAACGGCAACGGGGTCCAGGACGAATCCCCAAGCGACGGGCTCAACGGGGTGCCCGTCGATCTGCTCGACGACGGCGGCCAGGTGGTCCTGTCGACAGTCACCGCAGACGACAGCTTTGGCAACCCCGGCTACTACCTGTTCCGCGATGTGTCCCCCGGCACCTACAGCCTCCAGGTCGACCGTCGGGGGACCTTCGCCAGCGGCTTCACCACGGCCAATGCAGGCACCGGGTCCAACGACTCCCGCATCGCCACCGATGTGTCTGGACTCGGTACCGCGGCTCAGTTCGCCCTGGCCGCGGGGTCGGTCGTCCTTAATCAGGACGCGGGGCTTGATTTCCCCACCGGCCCACTGAGCCTGGGCGACCGCATCTGGCTCGACCTCAACAATAACGGTATTTACGAGCCCGCGACCGAGTCCGGGATCGACGGCGTGACGCTCGATCTCTATGCCGACACGAATGGCGACGACCTCTACACCCCGGGTACGGATCGCTTTGTGGCCTCCACCACCAGCTTTACCAAGACGGGCTTTCCTGGCTTCTACGAATTTACCGGCCTGCCGGCAGGCAGCTATGTGCTCCAGGTGATCTCCGCCAACTTCGCCGCCGGCGGAGCCCTGGCCGGCACCATCCCCTCCACCGGCAGCGGCAGCCCGGCACCGGACCCGGATAACGATCTGAACGACAATCTCGACCAAAACGCCTATACGGACGCCCAGGGGACCGTGGTTACCAAGGCGATCACCCTCAGCGTCGGCGGCGAGCCCGCGGGCGACCACAACCCAACCCTGGACGCCGGGTTCGTCACGTTCGACACCCTGGTTGCCATCGGCAATCTGGTCTTCTACGACGTGAACGCCAATGGGAGATTCGACCCTTCCCTGGGCGACACCGGGGTCGACGGGGTCGCGGTGAAGCTCTTCCAGCAGGGTCAGAACCCCCTGACGGCGACTCCGGCGCGCACCACGCTCACCAGCGGCGGGGGCTTCTATCTCTTCGACCTGGTGCCTCAGGGCAACTGGTTCGTTTATGTCCCGAAGGAAGAGTTTGGGGCCGGGGGTCATCTGGCGGCCATGGCGTCCTCGCCGGGCAACGGCGGCGACAACGCCTACGACGACAATTTAGACGAGAACGGTCAGGACGGCGGCACCCCGACTACCCAGGGAGTGAGCACCCATGTCTTCGCACTGGCATCCGGCACCGAGCCAACCGGTGAAGTCGGCGCCGGCGCCCACGACTATCAGGGGCTGCTGCCCGACGACAGCGTCAACCTCACCGCGGACCTGGGGTTCATGGACACCTGCACGACCATCTGCGATGTGAACAGCAACGGGCGGGTCGACGTCACCGATCTGAACCTGATCGGGGCTCGACGCGGTACCCTTGTCAGTCCGCGGGGGCGGCCCAATTCGGGCGACTGCAATCGGGACGGGCTCCTGAGTATCAACGACCAACGGGCTTGCCTGCCCTTTAAGACGCCCTAGACCTGGGGCCAACGATCGCCCGTGACCCCGTGGTCCTCGCCATGGAGTTCCTCGGGTCCGGGCACACGCCAAGCGATCAACCGGTGGGGCACGACGACATGAAGACTGATTGGGCCAGACGACTGCTCGGGGCCGCGGCACTCGCGCTCTTGCCCGCTACGAACGCGCTTGCGATCCCCGAGTTGCGGCTTGTTCCCGATTCTTACAGCTTCGCCCCAGGCTCCGGGGGCGGGACGGAGACCATCAGCGTCGATGTTACGATCACCGGCCTGGACACCGTCACCGCGGTCGCCGGTTACGATTTCGGCATCATCTATGACCCGGCGCGCATGGTGCTGACCAACTTCAGCGGCTTCACCGACAAGCTTGGCGACCCCGCCAACTTTGAAGCGTACAACGAGGATTACCTGGGCGACGTGAACAGCCTGTGGGACTACCGGGCGCCCCATCCAGACCTGGGGGCCTACACGGGGCCGGTGCTCGGCACCCCGGGCATCACGGGGCAGGGGCAGATCAACCAAGGGTCGCTGCGTTTCACCCAACTCTCGTACCTCGACCGGGCCGCCCTGATGGCGCTGCAGGATTACGCGGCCAATTCAAATCTCCTCCTCTTTACCCTGACCTTTCAGGTCGACACCCGTTTGAAATGGAGCAGTTCAATCCTATTCGTCGATGACCGCGACTATGCCGGCTATCCGGGCACCGGCAGCCTGTTGGACATCAAGCTCAGCACCTCGACCGATCCCAACGCCGAGACCCCGAGCTATCTGACCCGAACGGGAGTCAGCGTCGAGGTACCCGAACCCGCGAGCCTGATCCTTGCCCTAGTCGGCCTTGGCGTATTGGGCGCTGGGCGCGCGAAGTCGGCGCCAATAAGCAGGCTGCGAGTAAGGCGATGAGGACGTAGGCTCGGTGTAAACCTGGAAGAGGCATCTGTTTCACGCAAAGACGCAAAGTCTTTCAATGCGATATCTCTGTCGCACGTTCACCCGCCAGATGGCGGGACCATCGCCTGCAAGGCGCACTCGCCGACCGCGTCGCCGCTGCCTGGAGTCCAAGGCTTCAGCCTTGGCGCGCTCCAAGGCTGAAGCCTTGGACTCCAGGGGCTTGGGCTGCGGCGCTTGACTCAACGGCAGTGAGCCGTGTCCCGCCGTCCCAGTCTGGTTACCTTACGGCAGGCCCAAGTCGACCTCCCGGCGTCCTCCCACTCCCACCGCGCCCCTTCGCCCGGCTATCATCAAATCCCTTTGCCGGCTGCCGCGCCGCCTACGCCGCCTTCGCCCTGGCATTGAACCTGCTGATTCCGGCCGGGGCAGCCGACGCGCGCCCCACGGAGGAGGCCCCCGCGGTCACCGCGGCGCGTGCAGCCCTGGAGCGGCGGGAGCACCCCCGGGCCCTGGACCTGCTTCAGGAGCGGCTCCGGCAGGAACCCGGGGACCAGGGGGCGCGGCGCCTGCTGGTGCGCACGTACCTGGATCTGGGCCAGGGGCGCGCGGCGGAGGAGGCGCTCGAGCCCCTGCGCGGCCCCGGCGCTGCCGCGGTGGCCGCGCCGGTGCTGGCGCCCGCGGACCTGGCGGACCTGGGGCAGGCCCTGCTCCTGCAAGGTCAGTTCCTGCGCCTGATCGGGTCCATCGATCCGGGGGCGGCCAAGGGGAAGGACCCGCGACCGCGGGCCGAATTGAGCGCCTTGGTGGGCGAGGCGCACCTGAATCTGGGCGAGCTCAAGGCCGCCCGGGTGCGGCTCGCCGAGGCCCGGACCCTGGACCCGGCGAACACCCGCGCCCTCTACGGCCTCGCGCGGCTCGCCCTGGCGGACAAGGACCGGGCGGGGGCCGCGGCCCTGGTGGAGCAAGCCCTGGCGGTGACCCCCACGGACCCCAAGGGCCTCGAATTGAAAGGGGATCTCGCCTTTCTCGCCGGGGAGCGCGCGACCGCCGAAGAGGCGTTCGGTCAGGCGATCACGCACCGGCCCAACCCCGGGACCCTTTACTACAAGCGCGCCATGGTGCGCATCGATCTGAACGCGTTCCCGGGGGCCGCCGCCGATCTGCGCGAGGCGCGCGCGCAAGTCCCCGATTTCCTGGGGCTGGACCTGGCGGAGGGGATGCTCGCCCTGCGCCGCGGTGACCCGCAGGCAGCGGTTCCCCACCTGGAGGCATTCCTGACATCCGCCCCCGCAACCCGCAGGGGATCTATCTCGCGAGCCTGGCCTTGGCCCAGACCGGGCGCCACGCGGAGGCCCTGCGTCAGTTGCGCCCCCTGCTGGAAGCCAAGGAGACGACCGCCGAGGTCGCCATACTCCAGGCCGAGATCCTGCTCGCGCAGGGCCGGGCGCGGGAGGCGGAGACGGCTGCTGGCAGCCGCTCCCGGCAACCTGGAGGCGGGGTTGACCCTGGCGCAGTTGGATCTGCTGGAGGGCGCGGGCGCGGCGGCCCTGACCCGGGTCCTGGCCCTGGCGCAGGCGCAGCCGCGTGACGCCCGGGTCCAGACACTCCTGGCGAACGCACTGGCCGCCACCGGCGATCTCCCGGGGGCCCGCGCCGCCGCCGAGCGCGCCCTGGCCAGTGACCCGCGTGCCGCCGGCGCGGCCCTGACCCTGGCCCGGCTCGCGCTGCAGGCCGGGGACCTCAAGGCCGCCCGCGCGCCCCTGGAGACCCTGCTGCGCGCCAACGCCACGGACAGCGTTGCCCTGGTCCTCTGGCGGCCCTGGACGTCCAGGACGGCAAACCCGAGGCCGCGACCGCGCGGCTGCGTCAGGGGCTGGCCGCCGCACCCCAAGACCTGCAACTGCGCCTGGCCCTGACCCGCCTGCTGGTCGAGCGCCAGGACCCCGCCGCGGCCCTGGCCGTCCTGGCCGCGGCGCCGGAGGATCAGGCGGCGGGCGCCCCGCTGCTGCGCGCCCGCGGCGCGCATGTCGCTCGCATCACGCCTGACCAAGGTCGCCCCCCAGGCGCCCGCGCTCGCCTTCGAACAGGCCCGGCTGGCCGCCGCGCGGGGGGATCGACAGGCGGTGCTGGAGTTTGCGCGGGCCGCGGCCACGCAGGCGCCCGCCGACCCCGTCTATCGGCGCGCCCTGATCCAGGCCCTGTACGG
>Ga0247840_10011033_pt1 | contig 11117 bp, 7 predicted proteins | sample LaCruzMarch2015__FD_192404 | JGI IMG/M metagenome (GOLD analysis project Ga0247840, IMG submission 192404) | Freshwater microbial communities from meromictic Lake La Cruz, Castile-La Mancha, Spain - LaCruzMarch2015_17m | ecosystem: Environmental > Aquatic > Freshwater > Lake | place: Spain...
TTGAAACATTCCAAGTACCGTCGTATGGATACTTTGATATCAGTTTGATTTAGGAACGGCGATATAATCTTTGATTTTTTTGATCAGTGGCGTGTAGTATTTGTGGATAATTCACAAAATCATATAACAGTCAGCCACTGATGTTGTGATCACTCTAAATGCGAGCAAATCCATTACTTCTCAAATATCGCTAGCTTGATATTTCTTTTCTAACTTTTCGTAAATTCTGTATGGACTCTTTATTCTTCCTTTGATCGTAAATTCTTTGATACCTTCTTTGTGAAGCATACTTGTAAGCATTTCTATTCCCTTGTTTGTATACTTCTCTTCGTTTTTGAAATACTTTTTGAGATAATTGAAAATCTTGGTAAATTCAGGTTCATTGATATGTCTAAATGATCCATTTTCTAAATATAATTGAAAATAATAGAGTCCAAGTCTTCTGGCGATTGGCACATAAATTTTTAGGGTTTCTTGAGCAATTTTTTCAATCTTTATAGGATTTGGATGATATTGAAGTGTCTGAATATTGTGAATACGATCACAGAGTTTTATAAAAATCACTCTCAAATCATTGGCCATCGCCAAAAACGTTTTTTTGAGCGTTTCAATATGTCTATCTTCTCACTTATATTTAATTTTAGATACTTTGACTAATCCTTCACAAAGGACAGCAATTTCTTCACCAAATTCTTTTTTGATATCTTCCTGAGTGACATCAGTATCTTCAATCACATCATGCAACAAACATGCTTGGATACTTGCAACATCTGGATTAATTTCCATCAAAAATTCTGTCGCTTTGATGGTATGAATAATATATTCTTCACCTGAAAGTCTTACTTGTCCGTCATGTTTTTCTTTGGCATATTCATAAGTTTTTTGAATAAGTGGAATCTGATCAGCTGGCAGATAGACTTTTGCTCTTGTCACAATACCGTCTATCAATACTTGAGGATCTCACAAATAGAGATGATAATTCAGATATTGATCTAAGTTTTTGATATCCATAGACAGATCAGATTAAGAAATAAAAGCATTATTTTACACCTGGAACTGGAAATTTACTACAAAATTCTACAACCTTTTGTCTCAATTGATCAAGTATTTCTGGCTGATCTTTGTGGTTAATCGCTTCGTGAATAACATCCACAACTCGTTTTGCATCAGCTTCTTTTATCCCTCTGGTCGTCATAGCTGGCGTCCCTATTCTCAAACCACTTGGTTTAAATGGTGGATTTGGATCATCTGGGATCGTAGATTTTGACGTAGAAATTCCAACTTTATCCAAAATTTCCTGCACTTCTCATCCGTGCATACCTGTAGACGTAAGATCTAGCACCATCATATGATTATCTGTACCTCCTGTGACAAGGGTATATCATTTTTCAAGAAACGATTCTGACATAGCTTTGGCGTTTAGGATAGTTTGTTGGGCGTAAGCTTTGAATTGTGGTGTGGCTGCTTCGTGTAATGCCACGGCAATAGCGGCAATTGTATTCATATGTGGTCATCACTGAACACCTGGAAATACTGCTCTATCGATTCTTGTAGGAATATTTTCTATCGTATCTTCTGGTTTTTTGAGTGGATTTGAGACGATTCATTTACTTAGAATAAGTGCTCATCTTGGTCCTCTGAGTGATTTGTGAGTCGTAGTCATCATCGCGTGAAATCCGTGATCAAGTGGATTTTGAAGGACACCTGCAGCGATGAGTCCTCAGATATGAGAGACATCTGCGTATGCTATCGCTCAGACTTCGTTTGCTATTTCGACAAATTTAGCATAATCCAATTCTCTTGGATACGCACTAAATCCCGCCAAAATCACCTTTGGACGATGTTGTAGAGCCAAACTGCGGACTTGATCAAAATCTATGCTTCCATCTGGAAGTGTTTTATATCTTTCAAAACGAAATACTTTGGACAAAAATGTCACTGGTGCTCCATGAGTTAAGTGACCTCCATGTGACAAATCCATACCGAGAATCACATCACCTGGTTCCATAAATGCTGCGTATGCACACACATTTGCAGCTGCTCCAGAAAGAGCTTGCACATTGGCGTGATCAGCGTGAAAAATTTCTTTTGCTCTATCGATTGCAAGTTGTTCTACTTGATCAGTAAATTCTTGACCACCATAATATCTTCTACCTGGTGTTCATTCGGCGTATTTGTTCGCAATGAGGGATGCCTGGGCTTCCAAAACTGCTTGAGATTGATAATTTTCACTAGCGATAAGTTCCATACCATGTGATTGACGACGTTCTTCTGCCAAAAGAAATTGAGCAATAGTTGGGTCTGTAGTCAATAGAGATGCTGAGATCATAGGCTTTTTGGCTATGGACTAAATATATGTAATAATAGATTAACTATACAGTTTTGTACTTTACTATCAAGTGTTTTATATGGTCTAAAATTTGCATAAAAAAGAAATCTGACTACAATTATTATATATTTTTTATTTATTGCCTGAGTTTTTATGGATGCATCATTACTCATCACATTACAAAACTATGGATTTAGCGAAAAAGAAGCTAAAGTCTATTTGACTACCTTGGAACTTGGTAGCTCCCCTGCTAGTACGATTGCGAGAAGAAGTGAGATCAAGAGAGTCACTGTGTACACTATTTTAGATGATCTCAAAAAGAAAGGTATTGCTAGTGATACAAACAAAGAAGATGTAAAATATTACAGCGTAATAAGTCCTGATACCCTTCTTAGGCAACTTGAACAAAAATATGAATCATTCAAAGAGAAAGTCCCTGAGCTATTAGCTCTAGCAGATAAATTTGGGAATAGACCGAAAATTCAATTTTTTGAAGGATTGGAAGGTATGAAGAAAATGTATGATGAACTATTAACATCCAAAGAACATATAATTCGTTCTTTTCTTTGAAGTCACGAAACACAACCCATATTGAAAGAATATCTTAACGAACATTTTGTGCAACAAAGAGTGAAATACAAAATCAAAGCTAATGTCATCTGCTGTGAATCTGAAGACAATAAATCCTATCATAAGATTAATAAAAAGAATTTAGTGGAAGTTAAATTCATCAAAGAAGATATTTTTCATCTTTCTTGTTGAATAGATATCTATGCAGGCAACAAGGTTTCTATTGTGTTATTTAGTCATGATGAGATGTCTGGGATCATTATCAATAGCGAGAAATTACATGATACCTTAGCAAGCATCTTTGATTTACTTTGGATTAGATAGATAATGGATAAGATTAGTAATATAAATGCTATTTCTAGAAATACATCTATCGAAGTATGAGATGGGACAGATGATTTTGATATCAATAAATTTTTAAAACAGTATTCGCGTGATTATAAATATTTTTCAGATCGCAATAAAGAATTAGGGGGTAATTTTCATGTACAATATGGTATACCAGTCTTTATGTTACCAATAGTATATTATGATATCAATTGACAAAAACATACTACAATGGCTGTTCTTGAAACTTGGATTGATGGGAAGTTCTTAGATAAAGATATATTATATAATATAAAAGAAGCTCAAAATATAGACTTATTAGATCTCAAGTATTCAGAAACTGGATTACAAGTACAAGATATTGAGCAATCTATATTTGAAAAATATATTAAAAAATATATCAAAGAGCATCCTCAATGTATTGATGTGATTATAGAAAATTATTGTTATACACAGCAGCAAAAATTAGATTTTTATACTTCTCAAAAAACAGAATTAACAAAACTAAAATCCTTATGAAAGAATATTCTTACTGATTTACAGTGTCCTTTAACTACAAATAGAGATCTGATATCTCCAAAATATTTAGAAGATATGATATGGTCGACAAAACTGATGACATGAAAGACATATTTTCAAATTAATGAATATAAGAATACAATATTCGATCTTTTGCGTATAGAGAAAGATAGAGAATATATTATTAATATGCCTTTAATGAATCAGTTATTACAAAATTTGTGTGATGTAGATACTATGATAGAAAATATATGAAAACAAAAAAGTGAATTCAAGAGAGAGATAATAGATAAGATAAACCTATTTAATGAGAACCCTACTCATGTACTAGAAATAGACTCAAAATACTTATTTTTTGAAAATGGAAATGATTTATACAATAATATCCTGCTGGAGAGCAGCTATAAAGATTATTATTTATGAGAATGTGATAATCTAGAACATAATTTTGAAAAAATAAAACAATATTGTCATCCTTTTTTCATAGATCTCTGATGTGGTGCTGGAACTAAAGATGAAATTATAATGAGACAATATGATAAACATAAGCTACCTTTAACAAAAGCAATTTTCATAGATTCAAGCATTACATCATTAAAAAATTGTAATTATAAACTAAGCAAAAACACAAAACAGAAAGATCTTTACAATTTTTCTACAGATCGAATCAACAACATGAATCCTGACTCCAATTCTTGGGATTGAAAATGATTTCATGTATTTAAAAATCCAAATATACCAAGCGATAATCAAACCGTGATATGATATAATACTTTAAGTGAATGGCCATGTACATTTTCAATGCGATGATGAACATTGTGATGTTTTTGATCATATAAAAATGAATTTCTTAAAACAATATGAAATGCCATGAAAAAATGAGATACATTTTTGGTTTCTATATTTGAAAAACCGACATCAACAAATGGAATTCCCGAAATTATATCAAAATACAACAATACTGAATCTGAAAGATTTGTAATGAATTTTTTACAGAAAATTTGAATACCCAAAAATGCTATGAAATTTAGTGTGGAATATAATCATGATGCAATAGAAATATTTATTGATATATCAAATCCAAGATGAGATATGGTTAAAATAAATGCTTTCTGAGAAACCACAAACCTGAAGAACGGAACTAGATTAAGAATTCATGAATCAGAAAGATTTAATAAGGCATCTTTTGTTAGTTTACTAAGAGATTCAAGTTCGGGATTAGATATAGTTGATATTATCCCGAATCACTATTGAGGTCCGGTTCTTTATGTATTAAAAAAGCAATAATTTGTAAATCAATCAATCCAATAATAAGAAATCAGGACGCCCATCACGTTCTGGTTTTTTTCTGTGTTGTAAATTTCTGACAACAGGTTTTACCAGTTATGACTTGATATCTTTACTATAATCATTATATTCAAATTGTCAATGAGGTCATTAATACATATACCCAAATTAAAAAAAGAAAACACATGCTTTGCAATACTATCTTGGACATACGAACACCAAGATATAGCAATTTTAGCGTAAGCGTCCGGATGTTAATGCGGTTCGTCTTGCCGGGCTTCATGCCACAAGCGCAACGTATCTATAGGACGTCCTGATGATGTATTCATTGGGGGCAGTTATTGGTAGTATTTTAACTCCCTGCTAGTTAAAGAAATCAGAGTACCGAAGACTTATTCACTCTGGAAGTTTGCACCAAACAAAAAATAAGACAAGCGATTCGGTGCTTGTCTACTATATATATCACTCATAAATATTATGTCTAATTTAATTGTTTACTAGTATGCATACAGCAGATACTTTCCCGATAAATATTCTTTTGGTTGCTGAAAGACAAGTTAGCAAACCATGTCAACAAAAAATTTCAAACCTTTTTGCTGAAATAGGAATTTGTGTTGATTTTAGTGAAAAGCGATCAAATGGATATTTTGATCATGTTGCCGTACTTGTACCTTGTATGTATAAACATACAACTACAAGATATTATGAAAAACAGTATGGCAAAGTCTTTAAGATTCTTTCACAAAATCCTACAAGGATTTTATCGGAATTTAGAACTGTTATAAAATGTTAGTATCAACTAAAACCGTGGACAGGGGCTTAATACTGAACACCTTTTATTATGAAGACAATTATCTCTACAATTAAGGCTATGCTCCTTTTGGTTATTGGAATGATATGTTTATATATTATTACCTTTAGCATCACTGTTCTGCTGGGTAGTGAACCATTTCAAGAAGCTATTCCAATCCTCAACGAAGGCGGATTTCTTTTTGCTATTTGGCTCATTATTAGTATGGCATTTGCTGGTTTCATATCATCTATTGTGATATGCAAACACAATGGAACCTTTCTTGATTTATCGATCTATCTTGGGATTATTAGTATCGCCGGTATGATAAGTCTTTCTTATTTGGGTGGAAGTAAAGGTTTTGAAAATACAGCATATTGGGTAAATGATATTGTTCTTTTATTTGCTTGTATATGTGTTATTATTCATATTAGACAAGTATTACAATATAAACATAATTCCATATCTGAGTAAAATCAATCATAGGCTATTGTGGATCTCTATGCCACAAGGAGTTGTGTGAAGACGCTCCAATGTATACTACAGCACTTTAGAAATCCATAAATTCATCGCTACACTTGAATTTATGGTTTCTGTAGGCTTAAGCATAACTGAATCATCCAATAAAATTTCGTTTCACTTATTTTATTGGCGGTTCAGTATAAGTTCTTCACAACCATTGACGATTGATAGCATTCTATCAATAAAAAAACCGCTCTGTTTTTCAGGCGGTTTTTTTGGTAATTAAATATTTTCGTTTAAGCGGTTCAATTCATAATCGCCAAGATTTCATCTAAGATTTTTCTATCATTGGAAAGTTTTGGAACTTTGTGTTGGTTGCTGAGATTTTTTTTGGTTTTGAATCGAGAATAGAAAGTCCCTGCTTGTGCAGCATGCACAATGGGAGAACCAAGAACTTTGGTAGTCAGTCTCTCATCTTCATAAAATATATTTGCTGCGAGAAGTTCTTGGTCTAGAATCTGCGTAAATGATTCCATAGATTCTGGTTTCTTTACAAATTCAATGATTCGTTCATGTGCTCATCTGTGGTCAGATTCTGTGGTATAGACATGTGGTCATACTGTATATTCTGCGATAATTGTGTCGGTCTTTTTGCATGTCTCAAAAACTGCCTTTTCTATGTGTTCTAAGAACACACGTTCTCCAAGCATATCAATAAAATATTTGGTCCTTCCTGCAACTTTGATTTTTCGAGGTTCAAGTGCTGTAAATACGATAATATCTCCAAGCACATATCTTCGCAAACCAGAATAATTGGTGATTAGCATGACATATTCTTTGCCTATCTCGACTTGGTCCAAGGTCAATACTTTGGGATTCTGTTTACCATATTCTTCGATAGGAATCCATTCATAAAATGTACCATGATCCGTCAACAACAGCATATCATCTACATCGTTTTCACATTGAATACCAAAAAATCATTCAGACGCATTATAAATCTGATAATATTTCATATTTTGGTTTGGAATTAACGTTTCAAATTGGCTTTTGTATAAAGTAATAGGAAGCCCTCCTCGATAAAACAATTCCAAATGTGGTCGTACTTCCAGAATTGTTTTTTTGCCAGTATATTCCAATACTTTGTACATTACATTAAGCAACCATCCTGGAGACCCATTGATAAATGTAATATCTTTATCTACGGTGTGTTTGATAATAGCATCAAGCTTGTCTTCCCATGGTTCAATAGATGACACATCATCACCCGGTTCTTTTAAAATTTTCCCAATCCAAGGCGTTTCCTTTTGGAGGATTGCAGAAATAAATCCGATATTTTCTTCGCCTGTGTAGGGATTTTTGCTAAATCAACCACCGATTACAAGTCATTTCCCTTTGATAAATTGCGTTCTTGGATTAGCTTTGAGATAATATCCAAAAACTTCGGTACTTGGTCTAAAATGAGACTTTTTGAGTCATTCTTTGGTAATTGGAATATATTTACTATCTGCAGTAGTCCCAGATGATGTAGCAAATCGGTCGATTTTACCTGGATATGTTACATTGGGTTCCCCTTTGAGCATATAGTGAATTCGTGGTTCAAAATCATGATAATGCGAGATTGGCACTTGATTTTGAAAATCTTCAATCGTCTTGATATAACGAAATCCATATCTCTGACCAAACATCGTATCCTGACACTTATCAAGTAAGTCTGAAAGAATATCTTCTTGTTGTTCAAAAGAACTGGATTGCATATTTGCATACACAATAAAATACGTTTTTACAAATTTATTGAGTGTGCGATTTGGAAGTCATAAGAAAAGTTTTGTAAGTTCAACAATCTTTTCTGGATTCTCAAAAATATCGAATGAAAGATTTACTAAATTCACCGGCAAATCCATCGCCATTTTGGGCAATTCCAAAAGGAGATTAGAGAGATCCTCTAATCATTTTTTCATATTTTGTACTCTTTCTTTGGCTGTTTTTGATGGAATATTTTTCATCAGTAGTGTAATATAAATTATTCTTCTGTGTTCTATATATTAGTGTTCACTTTGCAAGAATTAATCATTGCAAGGATATTTTTTATTTTCTTATTTTTTCTTCTTTACTGTCTTTTAGGCTGGGTATTTTTTTATTTTCTACCACCTCAAGCCGGTGGGGCTTTTGTACTTTTGTTTCGCCAAAAGTACCCAAAGCATTGTCGCCAAGCAAAGCGTTGAGCTTCCGGTCGTATTCCATATCATCTTTATAATTCATCCAACCTTGGCCCTTGCCTACGGCAAAACAGGCGGACCACATTATTCCATATTTTCTTCAGTTTGAAGAATACGCGTGCTGGCGACGAGCTGTTTAGCTTTTTGCCATTATAAAGAACCAAAATCATTGACTAATTTTACTTAGTTATCCCTCTTTTTACTACTTTTCTCAGCTTATGTAATTACAAAATTAATCATTGCAAGTATTCGTCAAATACATATATAATTAGTATCATTTTAGCTTATAAAGCACTTTATGATAACGATAGAATCGCTTTTAAATAGATATATAGTAAAATACACACAAAGAGAATTTTTACCAACATGGATTACCTTGTTTCCTGTGTTTTTTTATATTGCGTATTTGGCAGTCAAAGCTAAATCACCCTTATTTTTTTCAGCTACAAACCCGGGGATACCGCTCTGAGGACTCACGTGAGATAGCAAGACACCTGTCTTGAAACAAGTACCCAAAGAATTTATCCCTCACACACTCTACATCTCAGCGGGAACCTCAGCAACTGAGATAATTAAACATATTGAATTTGCAAATATGGAATATCCGCTCATCATCAAACCTGACATCTGAGAAGGTGGAATCGGTGTCGAGAAATTAGATAATGATGCAGATTTGATTAAGTATATTCACCACTACGACGAAGATGTTTTGGTTCAAGAGTATATTGAGGGAACCAATGAACTTACACTCCTCTATTATCGTTTCCCCCACAAGGAGAACTGACATATCTCATTTATTTCTACCAAAGAATTTTTGGCTGTAACTGGTGATGGAGAATCTACCCTTGAAGAACTTGTCAAAGATGGTAAGAGAACTAAGTTATTTGAGCATATTTTCAAGAAAGAACACATAGATGAGCGAGATAGAATTATCCCAGCGTGAGAAGAATATCTCCTTCAATTTAAGTGAAATAATCATCATGGGACTGCTTTTGTAAATTCAAATCACCTTATCACACCTGAAATTCATAAAATATTCAATCATATCGCAGATGAAATCGAAGGATTTCATTATGGACGTTTTGACATCAAATACCAAGATATCAATGAATTTGTAAAAGGTACATGATTTAAAATTCTGGACGTAAACGGAGTTTGAGCTGGACTTCATCAAGGGACTGGACGTGACTATCCAATCTGGAGAGTACGATCTATCTGGTTTCATCATTGGAAAATCATCTATGATATAGCTAAGATCAATCACGACAATTGAGTCCCATATGCGAGTATCAAAGAATTTAATGCTATTGTAAAGAATTTTAAAGAGAAAATTGGGAAGTTTAAGTAAAAGGAATAGTGGCTCGTCCACTATTTTCTTTTTTTCTCTTTTTTTTTGACTCGAAATACCTATATTTGACGACAGTATTGCATTCAAAGATCTTTATACTCTATTGTTGTCCGTATGAAATATCATTCATCTTTGCTCAAAAAATACATCTCAGTTCAGGAAACACCTGAAGATATAGCTAAAGAACTCACGCTCAAGACCTGTGAAATCGAAGAAATTATTGAAAGAAAAATTACCGATAGTATCGTAATCTGATATACTAAATCTTGTGAAAAACACCCAGAGGCAGATAGACTTTCTGTATGTATTGTAAATTGTGGAGATAAAGGTGAATATCAAATTATCTGTGGAGGTAGTAATATCGCAGCAGGTCTCTATGTGCCAGTTGCTCTACCTGGGACCTATTTCGCCAAGGCAGATATGAAGATCGAAAAGAGAAAAATGAGATGAATTGAATCAAATGGAATGATCTGTTCTAAAGAAGAATTGGATATTTTGGAAGATTTAGATTTACACAGCATCTGGGATTTGAAAGAAGATTTTGATGATATTAGTGATGCTGATTTGGGTACTCCTTTGGGAAACAAATACCCACGACTCAATAGTTATGTCTTAGATGTAGATAATAAATGTCTCACAAACAGACCAGATTTGACTGGGCATTTTGGTGCTGCTATAGAATTACATGCGATCTATCAGACACTTGGTAAGACTAGCTCTATCGCTTATGATAAGACGCCTATTTGGACAGAAAGTTTCTATACAAATGATATGCGTACTATCTTGGACAATGCTACCCCAGCACTGAGATCAGTGAGAGTAGAAAGTCCTGCAGCTCGTACATATACACTTATTGAAATCAATAATATCACGCTTCAAAAGACAAGTTTCTTCACAAGATTGCAAATGGTTGATATGGGAGCCAATCCTAGAAACAACTGGGTAGACTTCTCAAATCTCTTTATGCTTTTGTCTGGACAGCCAATTCATTTTTTCGATGCAGACAAAGTAAATGGAGATATCATTGTGAGAAATGCCAAAGATGGTGAACAATTTGTAGATCTTTTTGAAGCTACACATACATTGAAACATACTGACCTCGTAATAGCTGATCAAGACAAAATCTTGGCATTGGCTGGAGTGGTAGGAGGTTTGGATAGCGGAATATCTGATAGTACCAAAAATATCTTGGTGGAAATCGCAAACTTTGATCCTGTTTCCGTTAGAAAGACTGGAGTCAGATTAGGATTGAGAACGGATGCAGAG
>Ga0247840_10011034_pt1 | contig 11116 bp, 19 predicted proteins | sample LaCruzMarch2015__FD_192404 | JGI IMG/M metagenome (GOLD analysis project Ga0247840, IMG submission 192404) | Freshwater microbial communities from meromictic Lake La Cruz, Castile-La Mancha, Spain - LaCruzMarch2015_17m | ecosystem: Environmental > Aquatic > Freshwater > Lake | place: Spain...
CCATGCATATTCATAAAACGGAGTACGGTTAGTCTTGTAATCATAGATAGTAGCAATGGTACCATCTTCAAATGTAAGTGCCCATTCGCAAGTGGTTTTGTCTAGGTCGGCATTAGGACCATATTTGGGCTTGCCAAAGATTTCAACAAGCTCTGCAAAGGTAATTGGAAACTCGCCTTTGAGTCCGGTCATATTCGAATTGGCATCAGTGGTAAATTTCATACCAACCCCAATTCTTTTTCTAATGAGATAAACCCGTCTTCGATGCCGTCTTGCAAATCGCAAGTTTCAAGACTATATTCATGAACTAGTACACGGCCTAATCTGACTCGCTCGTCTGCGGTTAAGTCAGAAATCTTATCGGCAATTTTAATTAAGTCTACTGTGGTTTTCATATCTGCTCCTTATTAAAAATACTGGTTTTTATTTAGAGTCAAAAACCAGTAAAAAGTGACTGCAAGTTTCTGGGGTATCAAGGCTCCCCAAGGACCGCACGGCCCCATCACAGCCTTATCTGGTCAAGTTAATGATACGACCTTGATATTCCATAAAGCTCGTTCTCCAAGGAACAAACATTTCAATACCGACACGGTTGTCTGGTCCAGCTTCTGTTGAAATACGATCGTTGCCAAAATGATCTTTGGTAACCAAAATCTTGTATGCTTGGTAACCGTTTTCGGTATTATGAGCGTCAACTACACGACCTTCAATGTAGCAATCGTCACGGCCTAACATCGGCTTAAAATCATAGGCTCTAATTGTATCACCTTGTTGCACTGTAAGTTCGCTCATTTTTGCTCCTTTATTTTCACTATACATATATTATAGCAAAATAGCCATTTTGGGTCAACCGTTTTCCCCGAAAAAAAACCTGCATTTTTGGTGCCGCAAACCTAATATTTTTTACTAAATCTGTTGTTTTTTTGCTAAATATCGTTATGTTGTCCTATTATGTTTATTCCTATATTCGCAAGAACGGAACACCTTACTATATCGGTAAAGGTAAAAATGACCGTGCTTGGCGTAAACATCAGAATATTCCTGTTCCAACTGATAAACGCCGCATTATTATTATAGAAAATAATTTAACTGAAGTAGGAGCATTTGCTATTGAGCGTAGAATGATTCGGTGGTATGGTCGTAAAGATTTAAGCACAGGAATATTGCTTAATAGAACCGATGGTGGCGAAGGTGTTCGATTGCTTGGCGCTAATAATGGAATGTATAATCGCAAGCACACAGATGCTACTAGAAAAAAACAAAGTGCAAAAAGAAAAGGAAAGACCTGGGAAGAAATTTACGGAGTCGAAGGTGCTACCAAACTTAGACAAAAGAAAACGGGTCAACAGATAATTCGTAAAGATTATACCCCTACTAAACATTCAAGATTTGATCCTACCGAATATAAATTTTTTAACTACAATACCGGCGAGCTTTTAATTTGCACCAAATACCATTTCAGAACTCAAGTGTTTAATAATGGCACCAGCATTAATGATATGTTCTCAAAAGGTTGGTGCCAGCACAACTGGGGCGTGTTATTTGCTTAATTAAGCAACAGGCAAGGGTGTTTTTTCTATTAAGTCGTGAGCTAAATTTGCCATGAGCATAGCACCATACCAAGCCATGCGTTGTTCTTCTTTAGATCCACACTCGTTTAGGAGTCTGGTAAGATGATCCATGTCTGCCGGGGTCATCCAGAGACCACTGGTTGGAATTGGGTTGCTCATTATACCGTCTCCTTAAGTACAACATCATCAATTTCAAAGTTGGCGCTGTCGTAGGGCTCGCCAAGTTCTACCATACCGCTTTCGACTAACTCGCGGGCGTCATCTTCTGATTCGGCTTCTACCTCAACACGATAGATAACTGTTTCACTACACAGTACTTGAAATTTAGACATACGCAACCTCCCAATTGGCGATACGGCGTTCGATTTCGTTTTCAAGAATGTTCATAATTAAATCATCCTTAACGCCACGACTCTGACAATTCATATACGTTTCAAACAGGCCTTCAACTTCTTTGAAGGGCATGTTACGAACAATTTCTTTATACTCTGATGCTGTACGATATTGTGACATGCTATCTCCTTAGTTTGCTTCGTAGGCCGCTTTAACCTGACGGTTAAATTCGGCACGGATCTTGCGGGCTTCTTTGGCAGTCAATGGCTCTTCTTCAATCCGAGCACCAACTAATTGTTGCATGGCCACTGACGGAACTTTTAACTTAACCACACAGAAGGGATTTTCGTCACGAACTTGAGCGGTATAGAACTTCTCAAGTTCTTTGGCACCGTTTGCATGATTGATACGGAGCAATTCTTTGGCCGCGGCTGATTTAGTGTAAACACCGTTGATGAGAATCATATGAACTTCTTCACCAAATGCCACTAACTGATTAACCCGGGCTTCGTTTGTAGCAGTGCGAAACTTCATAGTGCCATCTACCAAACGGCTGTAACCTGCGTATACGATTGCATCTTTCATACTTGCTCCTTTTTATTTACTATACAACTATTATAGCAAAAGAAGCATTTCTGGTCAACCGTTTTACCCTATGAATTTTGCGTGATATTTAATTAAATTTGGTAGATTTTCTTTACTATTATGATTTTTATATTTGCTTAGATAATCAATAATATTAGGATTATAATTGATAATTAAATCTTTAGATAATCGACCATCGAGAAACTGTGGGAGTAACTCGTTAATAGGGCATTGTAATAATATTCTTGCAATTTCAATATCCTTATATGGGGTCCAAGTTAATGTATTTCCCAAATGCCAATGCTGATGATCATTAATTAATATATTCATTATCTGAGAATGTAATAACTCAATAGTTGGATATTCTTCTTGTAATTGATGTCGATTATTCCAAGAATCGGCCCATAATTCAGGATACTTATTAAAGTAATGATAATGATAACAGTTGAGATTATCAGCAAGTAACTCGCCAAAATTAATATTGTGCCATGCAGTTAACATAGCAATCACAGCCGGCCCTCTGAGAAAGTACTCGTCGCCGTGACTACCTGTGGCTAACCATGTAGGTTGAGTCCAGTGATGAATTTGTTTATACCCCCAAAAACTATTCAATGCCAGTTGATTTTCTTTTGTGAATTGATCTTGTTTGTAGTAGTAGTCTATGATTAATGCAAATGGTTTTCTACCGGCTAGCATACTGTATAAAAGTAAAGTGTCAACTCCGCCAGAACAAAATAATTTTAAATTGCTAGGTGCTTGTTTTACTTTTTCATCTAAGAGTTGACGTATTTGTTGCTGAGCTTGAGCGATAGTCAGTGGTGTAGATCTTACTGTAAGATCTATTGGACTTTTATCTAATGTAATATATCCTAGATTATCAATAGTAACTGTATCATCAGACCATGCTTGTGCTACTGTCGATTCAAGATTAGTAACTAGTCCAGCTTGATAATATAGTGGGAAACTTCTGGGACGGCTGTGTTCAATACTAGCACCAGCGGCATTGACAACGATTTTGCAGTAATTATCAGTGTATCCTTTGTAGAATGTGTTGTCGGTCCTTTGCCAACCATTATCACAATTGATCCATAGATTTCCTGCTTGATAGTTGTTTGGAAATCTAGGATCAGATGTATAAGTGCTAATACTAAAAAACATTAATCTCTTTTTGTAATAATCTTATCTGCTAGGCCGTATTTTTTGCATTTGTTAAAATGATATCTATTCATGTTAGCTTTATTAGTTCCAATTAAATTGCAGTGCGGACAGGTGATTTCTTTGCGATTAAGAGCTAATGTTTCTTTGCGTTTTCTTTTTGCTTCGGCCCGTTGTTCAACTGTTTTAGTTAATAACGTATTTGATATTTTGCTGGCAAGTTTTTGTATTTCATCATCAGTTCGAGTAGCCCATTGTTTTTTTGCTGACTGCGTATTTGCGTTTATTCTACTTTCTTCTTGCCAACTTTGTTTAACATTTTTTGATTTGCGAGCATTAATATTGGCTAACTTATCTTTTGGCATATAACCAAACTTATCACCACCATCTAGCCCATTTTCTGGACATAAATTTGCCCACTCATCAGACTTAACAATATTATTTTCTGCTGAAAATTTTATAGCAAACTCAGATCGTTCATTAATATTATCAAATTCCCATACTTGAACTGTCTCAATTAGTTTACCATGTTTCCGTAAATGAGAATTCCAATATACCCCAGACCCATTATAGTTGATAGGATCGTTATCGGTTTTACCAAAATAATTTAGTCCGGTGATTTTGTGTTTTTTGTGATACAGATATAACGACATAATACTTACTTAGCCGTGTTAAACCCTTTTAGACACAATTTTATCTGCCAATCCATAGGCAATAGATTCTTCAGCTGTCATGATATTATCACGGTCCATATCTCGTTCCAGCTGTTCATAACTTTTGCCAGTATTAGCAACATAAATTTCAATAAGTTGTTTTTTCATTCGTAAAATTTCGTTTACTTGGATTTCCATGTCGGATGCTTGACCTTGAGCTCCGCCCAATGGCTGATGGATAAGATGTCTAGCCCTGGGCAAAATAAGTCGTTTTCCTTTAGTGCCAGATGATGCCAACAGGCTACCCATACTTGCGGCTTGTCCCATTACGATGGTGCTGACATCACATTTAATAAACTGCATGGTATCAAGAATGCTAAGTCCACTGATCACGGAACCACCTGGGCTGTTGATATAAAACAAGATGTCCTTGTCTGGATCTTCTGATTCTAAAAACAGCAGCTGAGCTACTACTAAACTGGCTGTATGCTCGTTTACGTCTGCCATTAACATAATGATCCTGTCTCTAAGCAGTCTGGACTGAATATCCATTGCCCGTTCGCCATTTGCGGTTTTTTCGATTACCATCGGAACTAAATTCATGTTATTTGCCTTTTGAAAGAGTGTGTTGTCTGTGTAATAAATAGTATATATGAAAACAATACAAAGGTCTATAGATTCTGGTATCTACCAAATTATATTAAAAGAAGATAAGCGATCCTATGTTGGTAGCGCATTGAATATAAAAGAACGGTGGTATAATCATCGCAAGGCGGCTATTTCTTCTGGCCCTAAACAAGTTATCGCTCGGGCCCTGGCAAAATATGGTCCTGATAATTTTGATTGGATAATACTGGAACAGTGCGATCCAGATTCAGAATTATTGCTAGAAAAAGAACAGGCATGGCTGAATAAAATCCGCCCGTTTGCCGATGAAGGTCGTGGATTCAATGTTCGTAAGATTGCTAATTCAAATGCCGGTATCAAACGGACTATGGAATCAAGACAAAAACAAAGCAAAACAATGACTGGTGTTTCTAAAAGCCCAGAACATCGTGCAAATTTATCAAAAGATTGGGCTAAAAAGCGCAACCCAGAATATTTCCAATATGCTAGCGAAAGAATGAAGGGGGTTAAAAATCCTGCCAGGCGGCCAGAAGTAGCAGCCAAGATATCAGCAAAGATGAAAGGCAAAACTTGGAAAGACGACAAAGCACGAGTTGAAAACCATATTGCACAACGCAAAGGCAAAAAACAAACAGAAAAAGCTCGGGCAAATATGAAACTAGCTCAACAAAAAAATAAAACCAGATCCGCCGAAGCTAAAGAAAAATTTTACCTAGCACAAAGAGTATTGTATAAAATCATTGATCCAATAGGAAATCAGACTGAAATCTACAGTCGTGAATTAAAACTATTTTGCAAAGAACACAATTTACAATATGCTAATTTAATAACCACTGCAAAAACCAACAAAACCTACAAGGACTGGAAAGCAATAGTGTTATCTCCTAGTAATGATAAGTAAACAATATGCGTGATATTCTAAACTTACTTGATTCTGTACTAAACGAAGCTGCCGGCGGTATGAGCAAAAGATGGCTGGAAAGTCAGCAAAATCCAATCTATTTTCTTGATGAAAAAGGAAATAGATATACTATTGATAATCTCCTACTGTTTCCTACTGAATCTCCATCGGCACCCATTGAAGAACTGGGCGTTGAATTAGAAAATTCAATTACTCAATTAGGGCTAGGAACACAAAACATACATTTTGTAAATCGCATGCCTGCCAAAAAAGGTGCCGGTATGCTGATCATCATGAAAGATCAAACGGGTAAATTGTTTCCGTTTTTTAAGTTTTTCAATAAACGCGACATGGATGCCTTGGGCATGCACTGGGCACCAGCTGAGTTTAAAAGAGAAACTGGACTGGAATGGGAACAAACTCGTGTTACTGGCACAGGTAAAGATCGCAAAGAAGAAGTTATTTCCAGAGTTGATCTAAAACCAAAGGCTGCTGTGCCCACCAACACAAACATGAGTATTACGGCTGTGCCCGCACAGTCTGGGCAGATGTTGGCCGCTGATGAAAAAGTAGGCCCAGAGCTGGCTGCAAAATTAGAGCAACTATTGAAAAATACCCTTGCTGGTAGCGATGCGACGGTGCCAGGATTAGAACCATACGAAAGAGATATACAAGTTGACTACGGTGAAGTTGCTACTCCATTGGGCCTGGTTGCTGGTCGATTTGTCGGTGGCAGTTTTGCCAAAGTGGAATCTGAGTTGTTGGCCCCATTGGGGGTAAGTTGGAGTACAGCCACACAGGTGTTTTATCCCGAAGCTGGAAATGAACCCTTGTATGACAGCCAAATCATGTGGCCCAATGGTGAAAAGTTACGCATCAGCAACAAGGCCAAAGGCCAGGGTGGGGCAGCCAGCACCACCAGTATTTTAGAAATTATTGACAAATATCCAGAACGCTTCAGCGACAAAGACAAGGCCATGCTGGAACCAGGAGGCAAGTATGGCGATTTTATCACGGCATTAAGAACCATTAGTGGAACAATGAGTTACATGGGTCCAGTGGAACTAGCCGTTGAATTTGGATACATTGATTCAACTGATGCAACAAACGCCTTGGAAAATCTAAAAAACAAAACCAACAATATAAATTTGTTGACGACAAAACTACAAGAAATCGTCAATGATAAAAGCATCTTTAATGCACAAACAGACAAGCCCGACTACAAGGTCTGTTATAATGCAATTGCAAGTCTAGCAAGACTTGTGGTCAAGCATCTAAACGCCGACATAGGGCTGACTACAGAATTTTTCAAGTTTATGTTGAGTCGTGCCAACCTAGTACAAGTAAATCAGTTTACCACAAGAAAAGATGGTGGTGTGGCATTCAGCAAATTTGACGTGATATGGCCACCAGTGTTTACTGGCAAGATTAAATTCAGTGCAAGTGATTTCCAAAGCAATAAAAAAGCCACTTCACGTCTGGCATTTAGTGTGGGCAATGAGCGCGGTTCCAAGACTGCAGACACAGATCAACCAACCCAAGAACCACTTAGTGGAGCCACTGATCCAGAAAAACTGGACCAGGTTACTCAAAAAAGAAGTGGCGTCAAGGCCAGTACAGGTGGAATTGCTCCTGAAAAATTAGGCACTGAAAAAACTCTAGGGCGTCGACGTCAGCGTTAGTAAGTCAAATGCGTTGTAGTCTTAAACGGACGGCCAATAGCGGCGTATTCTAACTGTTTGAGAATCTTCTGCTTCATCTGCCGAACTTTGACATGATCGTGGTCCCAATCAAAAGCAGTTAAAAATTTGCAATAGCTGGAACTCTTGTGGCGTTTGGCTCGCATGGTGGCCATATAATGTTTTATTTCTACAGGATCGTAGCCAAATCGATCTAACATATCACAGGCAATGTTAAAACTAAACGCACCCATTTCGTCACGGTGTCCATAATATTCCTGGTCTATTCGTTGCTTATGATAGTGGGCGGTGCTTTCGTACCCGGGTATGTCTTTAAAATTTCTACTACGATACTGTCGCATATGGATTATTTCGTGTAGGATAGTATCAGCAAATAAACTACACAATCTGCGCCAACGATACTCGGTCATTCGAATTTCCTTGGCATCGGGATGATAACTCAGGACTATTTCCATAAAACCAGAGCATCCTACTTGATCAAGGGTGCCGTAATATGTGCCGCCCATGTAGACCAATTTAGGATTGTGTTTACGCTCTCGTTGAACGCGAACTACCCGAACTGGTAAGTAAGACTTGATGTGTGAGCTTAAATGTCGTTGTAACTGTTTTACTGGTATTTTTTTGCCGACAATATCGCGGCCTGCACCATATAATATACCATGCAGGTTATTGCGATTTAGCTGACTCCAGTTAAAACTCTCACGCATCTTGGTCTCCACGTAGACCAAGTATTTAGTGTATTTTGAGTTAAATTTAGTCAAAAAAAAGCCCTGTTTCCAGGGCTCCACTACAAAGGCCTCTAGGGCAATGTAATTACTTGGCGAATTTAAACTTCTCAAGTGCTTTAGTAAAATCAACAGATTTTGTGCTTTCGACAATTTGCTTAGACAACTCTAAACTTGTGTCATACACAGTCTTGGTAAAGTTAGCATAGGTGTCTACTAGTGTTTCGATGTTAGCACGGATGGCTTTATCTTCAACGTATGTCAAAGGTGTCTTGCTTGCTTGTGCTACTTGGTCTACTACAGAATTAAAATTAAACATGGTAAATCTCCTTAAATTAAGCGAGTGTTTTTGGAAGCCCCGACCATCGGCAACTTCTCTTTCTCTAACTTATTTATCAATTATATTGCAACCGCACATTTTTTCCTAGTCTTTTTGGCAAAATTACCCAAATATTTCACGGTATAACATATTATTATTTTGCAAAAATCTATGGAATACATTCCGCTGTTTGATGCAGATTTCTTTGTTAATAGTGATCCAATTGGCAGGTTCAAGCTTCATTTCAACTTCACTATCACCATACATATTATGAGTTTCTAGTCCGTGTTTATGACACAGGTGTTTGATCGATTTATTATAACTTAAACAATGCATGAATAGTTCTTGATAACCGCGATTGCGACTCCATATAATAGCTTCGTCAAGCATTTCGCCTGCAATGCCTGTACCACGATAATCGTTGTGTACAATAACACCAAACTCTACAACTTTATTGTTGACTGCAATATGAATAGTACCAACCCACCGGTCACCATCTTTGGCCACTAAAAAGTAATGATCATCGGGGTTTGCTAGTACACGTTCCATTAGTGCTGTGATAACGTGTTGGTTACCGGCTACACCAAAATACATCTGACGAGTTTCTTCGTCTTGAATTTTGAGCCAATCGCCAAACTTTGAGTATTCTTTAACTGGGAGAAATGAAGTGATTATCATGTTAGTCTCGGTACATAGCTTGAGCTTGTTTGTATTTGCCATTACGAGATAAATTGGCTGCTTTTCCGGCACAGCGTAAAGCAGTAATAAAATTTAAAATTGCGTGAATAACTTTCATGGTAAATCTCCTTCTCAGTATTTACCATTATATTGTGGCCACGCACAAATTACAAGCCCAAACGGCAAAATCAGTTAAATAAACTACAAGGAGATTTACTATGTTATCATTTTTGAAAAAACTTTTTGGCTCTAAGCCAGCAGAAACGCCAGCACCATACAAGGTAGAATCACCCAAACCTGATGTAGCTCCTAAAGTTGAGCAATTTCCATTTCCGGCCAAAGCAGAAAAGAAAACAGCAGCCAAAAAGCCTGCTGTCAAAGCCAAGACTGCCCGCAAGCCAAAAGCTCCCAAGGCTTAATGCTGTAGGAAATATCGGATCAGGCCGACGCCGTCGATCACAACTAGAAATACACTATTGGCCATTAGACCAAAACTCCTTCTGGTCCAGCAGGCCCACGCACTGGCACAACACCCTGAAATAAAGATTGTGTACAGTGGTACCACTGGAATGTTGGGCACTGTGACTGCAAATATCACAGCACTTATTACACTGCAAGCCCAAGCAAATACTTCAGCACAAAAACGCACACGATTACTAGTCCAATCTTGTTTGACATAATTCCAAAAATTACCTGCACCTACAAATATAAAATCCATTATTCTTTACCTTTAACAAACTTAATAAACTTGGTGTTATCTTCAAGTTTTTTTTGATGTTCTTCTGTGTATTCCCACAAGTGATTTGGTAGCCGTATGCTATAACATATTGGACAAGCCCATGTCTCATTTCTTAACTCTGCAATGACTATGCACTTGTCGCACACTGGAGGACCTACTCCCATAAACTCAGAGTAGACCTAGTTCTACTGCACGATTGTAGACCTGCCCACTGGCTAAATTCTTACCCTTGCTTTCTGTTTGTATATCTGCCCACTCTAGATGTGTCAACGCCCATGCATTAAGTTGTTTATTGTTGTAAAAATCACTGTGCGATCTCAATTTGGCTTTGTTGGTAATTGTTAACAGTTGTTCCAGCGACGGCATGATATCAATAAATTCGGCAATATGTTCTTCTCTTGATTGACTGTAATGTATTGCTGGTCTAACACCTTGCCAACTGTCAATTACTTGAGAAATACGATGATCTTGCGAGTTGATGTATTCTCCGGTATTGATAAAATGATGATGTATGTCTAGCACTATGCCAACACGCTTGCCTAATGGTAACAGGACATCAAGACCGGCTTGATATTCGTCATTTTCTAGTGTGAGACAATTTCGTAGTTCCGGGGTCATTTTTTGCCAAGCTGTATCAAATCCAGCAACACCCAATTTGCCACTTAGATGCACATTGATCTTGAAATCCAACTTGTCGAGTCCATACCCCATCCAGCGAGCCATGTCGGCATGATATTCTAATTCCTCTATACTTCGTTCAACAATACCTGGATTTTCACTAACAATACAACAGAACTGGCCAGGATGGAAACTGAGACGTACACCTAGTCGGCGAGCAGTTTCACCAATAGGTGCAAAAATCTTTTCTAGGTGATTCTGCACATCAGTCTGTTGCCACCAGTCAATCCAACTGGGCTCAGTATAGCCCTGTAGCATTTCACTGCCCAGGCGAACCATTCTACGATTCTCAGGTAATGTGGCCACCCGCTTAATCAGTTTTACAGCCGCGGCTGTGTTGTGATTCATAATGTCCCACTGACGTTGCTCGGCTTCTGCAGGATGCTCACGCAACCAACGCATGGTAGTTGAACGCCCGTTAAGGTCTCGATCCACTGCATCGACCTTCATGC
>Ga0247840_10011038_pt1 | contig 11111 bp, 7 predicted proteins | sample LaCruzMarch2015__FD_192404 | JGI IMG/M metagenome (GOLD analysis project Ga0247840, IMG submission 192404) | Freshwater microbial communities from meromictic Lake La Cruz, Castile-La Mancha, Spain - LaCruzMarch2015_17m | ecosystem: Environmental > Aquatic > Freshwater > Lake | place: Spain...
TGTTTGTAATAGTTACTGATTCACTCAGTCATGTGAGTGTGGCTATTACATTTCAACTCGTTGGAGATGATTTGCTATATTCGATTGTGGCTGTTGGAGTTACTTTATCTATATTATTAACCGTTGCTGTTGCACTTCATGTTAATCACAATAGATCAACAAAATTAAAGGTAAATACTCAGTTTCATGTGAATGTATAAGTAGTATTTCATCCATTGTTTGTGATCGTTCCTGTTTTATTTAAGGTAATTGTAGCTATTACATTTCCGTTTGTGGCTCATGTTGTACTGTATGATATCGTTCATGCTACTGGAGTAGAATCTACAACTATTACTGTTCTAGTTGTTATTGTAGTATTTCCTGCGGTATCAACCTTGTTATATTGAATATAATAAGTCCCAGGAATATTTGTATTTACAGATCATGACACAACAAAAGATCCTGTAGCTCACCATAATCATACCAATGCACTAGCGCTTCCATCAAAATTATCTGTCCATGAAGCACCGCTATCTGTATATGAGATTCCTTGAGCAATAACAAGCGTACCACTTCCATTCAATGAAATGATTGGTGCAGAATTATCTACTATCGTGATTGGTGTAGAATAAATCGGGTATGCTGGTTGGTATGTTCATGAACTATAAATGGCTTTATTGACTCATGACACACCGTTTGCGTAGTTTAAATATATAGACGATCATGGAATACTACCACTTAAAGAAAGAACCACACTATTTGTACCAGAAAGACTTACTGATTGAACAGTTAAGTTTGCACCACTAATTCAAAACGCATCTGACGATCATGTAAGATAGGTAATTCAGGAAAGATTGTTGGTGTATGTGGTAGGTACTTGTGTAGAAAGTATTGTATCAAATGGTACAAGTAGTTTATTTCAACTTGTATATAATACAACTCCCGTAGAAATAACCCTTGGAGATCACAAACTAACTATTCCATAATATTCTCTAGATATCGCGTTCCACCATCTCTCTGTAAAGGCAGCTAAATCTCAATCTGATTTAAAATGTAATGTATCTGCTCATTCATCGGACAGTTTTATATCATAGGTAATTGGTCAACTTTTGTATATATTTGAATTGAGTGTGTATACTTCTTGTTGGGCCTTACGTATTGCATCTATTGAAACTCAAGAATAATTATTCTGACCTAGAGATCACACAAAAAATTTAATTGGTGCTGTGCTTGGAAAGTCTGATTGTAAAGTAGTAACTATTGTATTCATATATGTTTCATATGACAGTGTTGTTCTATTCATCACCACATCAGTTTCTCATTGAAACCAAAGTATTCATGCCACTTTTCATCATACTTGAGCTATTCTATACGCCATAGAACCATAAAGTGTTGTTCTATCAAAATGATCAGTTCATGGAGCCCAAACTCAGATATGAGTACCTCATTTTGCTGTAGGAACAAATGCAACTGGAATATTTTGACTCGCTACAATTTTTGTAGCTAAGAGAGGGACAAAAGATCATCCAAATGGAGAATCTAAACTTACTGTATCTATTTGTCCAGAAGTAGCGTCATACGGATCTGTAAGTTGTTTCCATATATAATCATTAGCAAAAAGTGTTGCTTTGATACCATTTGTCCCTGTATATATTTGATTATGAGATCCTTGTCCTACTGCATTACTTTGTCCAGCAACAATAAAAATATCTCAAACTCACACATCACTGACACTCACAGAAATTCAAGTACTACTTGTGATACGAACCGTAAGTGATCATTGTCCACCTGTCTGGTTTGTTAATTTCCCTGTAAAAATTCATCATGCCATAGAAGCAGAAATATCTTTATACAATCATCCATTCCAACTCGCTTCTATTCATGAAAAAGATCCAGCATATGTACCTGCGATCACTATATCTCCTTTGTTTGTTCCAATATCACGCTGTGCTATTTGATACTGAACGGGGCTAGTTACTGTTAGACTTAAGGATGTATTAATCCAAGATACTGTCGCTATTGCGCTTCATGTGTTTCCTACAGCATCGACAAAATTGAAGGTAAATGTTCCATTATCTGTAAATGTATATCAACTAGCTCAGCCATTATTCGTAATTGTTACTGACTCACTTAATCATGTAAGTGTCGCTATTACATTCCCATTTGTTGCTCATGTTGTGCTGTATGAAATTATTCATGTTGGCGCTGTTTTATCAATCCAGTTTACTGTTGCAGTTGTACTTCATGTAGAGGCTCACTGCGTAAATGTGAATGTAAAACTTCCATTTCACGTAAAGGTATACGTATCGTTTCATCCGTTATTTGTAATTGTTGCTCCACTTAGTCATGTAAGTGTGGCTATTACATTTCCACTTGTTGCTCATGTTGTACTATAATTTATAGTTGAGCTTATAGATGTTGTCCCTGTATAAGAATCAGAGTCTGTAGAAGATCCTGCTGAATTTTGAGCTGATATCGTGAATGCATATGTTGTCCCTGGTGTGAGTCATGAAATTGTTAGTGGACTTGTTGTCCCTGTTGTCGTGATGGCTCATGGATTTGCGGTAAGTGTATATTGAGTTATGTTGTTACCTGTAGATCCAGTAAAAGCAAATGTTGCTGATGCACTACCCATAGTTATCAAACTTGGAGCACTTAATTTGTCTGGAGCAACAGGAGTCTCATTTTGATATTGCATTGTGATATCATCGATATATCCCATTCCTAAATTCAAACTATTCCATCCGTCTGAATATTGCGTATATCATGCGATATATGTTGCATCCGTTGTTTTTGTGGCTTGTGTCCATGGTCACTTATTTGATATATCAGAATAATAGAATATTAGACCTGTTCATGCCGCCATGGCTTTATACCAACGAGAAACGTAGGAAGCTGGTGCAGCAATATTTACTGAAACTAATTGTGTTGCAGCAACAGAAGTTATTCTAAAAATTCTAAATGTTCATGTCCCTACCTGAAATAAATATCATAATCTTGATCAACTATAGACTCATTTGTAATATGGAGTTGGTTGAGCACGTAATGTTATTCAATTTTTATAGTTTGTTCAAGAACCTGCTCATAACCAAGTAATAGAATAATCACTTGCTGAAGGGAAATTGGTTAATAGCGAAGAAATTGGCATCTGGGCTCATGAATTTATATACACATAAGCACCGTTTCCATTGATCCCTGAAATAGATCAAACTCTCATTATCCCCTTATATTCTATTTGCATATTAGCTGGAGCTGTTCATGCAACATCAGATTCGAAATCATATTTTACTGTCTGGATTGTGGTTGTAAGTGTTCATCCATTAGCCACTGTCGTACGACTGAAAATATTGTCTTGCCCAGAGAAACTTAATCAAGATATATCCAATGTAGCTCAATCTGCTACTGAAATACTTCCTGTGAGACCAAATGCATTAGCATTGGTAGCAATAACAGTTCACTCACTAATTACTGTATTACCTGTATAGGTATTTGTACCACCCAAAGTCAATGTTCATACACCCAATTTTACTAATCATCCCGTACCAGTGATCACAGAATTGATTATTGGTGATGTAGCTCAACTAGCTGTTATAGTAGTATTTGCGTTAGTCAATTTAATTATACCACCACTCAATGTATAATTTGAAGATACTGGCGAAAATAATATAGAATTTGGGATAACCGTACCAGACACAGTTATCGTTCAACCTACTCATCAGTTTCAAATAACCACATCACTACCAGTCGCCCAAACCACACTTGTAGCTCCATCATTAAAAGTAGATACTCAAACCTTCCATGTTCAAGCACCATCGTCTATCGTAGATCCATTGGATACTGCATCCCAAGTTAACTGAGTGGCATATACACCAAAAGTAAGCGTGAACAAAGAAAATAATAAAATCTGACCAAATCTTTTTTTCATTACATGAGCAGGAGTGAATAAAACCGAAAAAATTACTTGATGACAAGTATATTATTTTTAAGGTAGTATTATTCCAAAGAAAATCAATTAGAAAGAGTGAATTTTGCGAGTTATTAGTTGACTTTCAGCAATATTTTTATGCGATAACTATATCAAAAAAATCACCCACGAACAGGTGAGTGAAATTTATTTTATTCATACAAAATTTCTCGTCCATCAAGAGCTTTGTCTGCCAACATGTAGATATCTCTCACATTGCAGTCAGCTTTTTCTATCTTGTTTCCGTTTTTGTTGACGATATCTGTGATCGTAAGTTCTCAAATGGTCTTAGGTGAAATGAATTTGAGCTTCATACCAATAGTAATAACTTCCTTTGGATCAATGTGAAAATATTTTTTTCCATCAATGTCTTTGTAATCATCTGAGAACATTCAGAAATAATTACGAGCAAACAATGGTCACGCAGAATCTGGAGTTGTAGATGTTTCAGAGACATTATCATTGAATTTTTGTACATCTGTCTCTTCTCCTGCTCATTCCCCTTCTGGGTAGTCTTTCAATGGATTTAGCAAAAATCCAGATCGATATGGTCTATGAGGGACTGTATTTACGAGATTTGTAATAGCTGGATCAATTGGCGTGTTAGCAAGAATTGCGTCACGAGCATGTTTGTAAGCTTTGACAATAGATGCTACGTAAAATTCAGACTTTGATCTTCCTTCTATCTTGAGAGCATCAACGTACGGCAAAATTTCAGCTAATCTATCTACTGTACAGAGATCTTTGGATGACAAAATATGTGCTCCGTCTTCGTCATTTTCGAGTTGATAAAATTTCCCTGGTCTGCGTTCTTCTTCAAGTCGCACTTTGTACTTAAATCTGCATGCATGAGAGCATTCTCCCTTATTTCCTGGTCTTCCATTCATATAATCACCGAGCAAACAGCGACCTGAATAACTCATACACATTGCTCCGTGTACAAACACTTCGAGTTCCATATCTGGCACAGCTTTTTTGATCTCTGCGATCTCTGAAATATGAGCTTCTCTGGCAAGTACGATTCTTTTGACTCCCAAATCTCTTCGAAATTTGACTGCTTCCGCATTGAGGGTACTTGCTTGCGTCGACAGATGCAAGGGAATATCTGGCATATATTTGCGGATAATATTGAAAGTTCCTGGATCGGAAAAAATGATCGCATCAGCTCAAACATCTGCGATACGAGCTACCACAGATTCGAAGATTACGATATCTTGGTTTCTAGGGAAAATATTCATCGTCAAAAGCACCTTGGTTCCATTTGCATGGAGTGCATCGACTGTTTTTTTGAGTTCCGCAAAATCAGTGATCTTGTTTTGTCTCATTCTGAGTGAGGTAAATGGAACTCAGATATAGACTTCATCAGCTCCATATTGACTAGCGACAAGGGCTTTTTGGTAAGATCCTCCTGGTGCTACGATATGTGGGAATGCCATATTTCTACTATTTATAGTTTAAAATTTGCGATAGGTCATAGTAGTGATTTACTGAGAGATTACAATCAAAAAAATCGCCAGGAGAAATGCATCTCTGACGATTCAAGGTTAATGATTAAATTAATCTAAGGGCTGTACAATATTACCATTTCTGCCTCCATGTTTAACATGAGGATCAAACTGACGATCATTGACTTCATCAATAGCTGCCTGAATTTCCTCTGCTGATTTTGGTGGTCTGGGTGGAAGTTTGATAATCCCTGAGCAATAATTTCTTGGTTTAGGTCTTTCTTCTTTTGTGTTCGGGTCCATATGCTTTTAGTTTTGTTTCATAGTTAATATAATCATTTTCTCAAAAAAGGCAATATAAATTGGATTTATTTTATAAGTTTCTCTATTATATAAGGCATAGCATCATGGATATAGTCTACGATAAAATCTACATATTTTCACAAGTCATAATCATACCCATATTTGTCTCCATATTCTGTATCATCCATAAGATCCTCAGACTTTCCGTAAGCAATTTCATTAAATAATACCGCATCATATCCAAGTTCACGAACGACTGTTCTATGATGCTCCGCCATACAGATAACGACATCTTTTCATTCTAAAACTTCTGCAGTGAGCTTGGTTTGTTGATGTTCACTAGCATCACAACCATCTTTACGTAAACGAGCAAGTGTCTCTGGAAATGACGGTTGTGGATGAGCCGTAGTTCCAGCAGAACTTACTGAAATATCGTTGATATTGTGGTCTTTTAGATATTTCTTCATCAAATATTCCGCAGACATACTACGAAATACGTTTCCCGTACAGACAAAAAGGACGTTCATAAACAATCGATATAAAGATAAAAATCAGATTTTAATTATATGTTTGTTTGATTTCTTCGACAAGACTGGTATATGCTGGATCTTCTAGAAATTCACGTTCTGGTCCATCTCTACCCTCTGATCCCACTGGACAGTCTGGAATGAGATGAAAATGAAGATGATTTACAGATTTCTCAGTGACTCCTCAGACGAGCCCATCTCTGAGCAAAAGATTTACATCCGCATGTTTCATATGTAATTTTTTGGATCGTGTATCAACCAAGAGATGAAGTGCCTCCAATTCTTTGTGACTCAATTCTTGGAGCAATGTCACATGTCTTCTTGGAATAATCAAGAGATGATCTGGGACATACGGTGCTCTCGCAGGAATAATATACATATAATTATCCTCATGAATTTTGTGTTCTTCCTTTTCTCTACAAAAAGGACAGTGATGTGTGGCATTAACTTTTGCTAGGGCATCATGGTAGCGCATAGATATTTTTTATGAATTAAATTAGTCTTAGTATACTGAGGATGCTGAGTTTTGTCAAATTTTCTTATTTAAGAAAAGCCGTCCCTGATTACAGGAACGGACTCTTTGTTTCTAGATGGATCTACTTTGGACAAGTAACTCCATACATAGCATTTTCTGCTATCATTTCTCTCTCCAATACTTCTGTAGGCCCATTCCATATTTCATAGAGGGCCTTTGGGAGATAAACAACACCCAAATCTTTGATTGTTTCCAATAAACCAGGTATATACACTCTGGTTGTATGCCACTCACTAACATACGGAGCAAATTGTTCGTAAATTGTAGCACCACCCATAATCCATACGGTTTTTTCGGGATTGTTTTGAGCATATTCCAAAACCTGATCAACTGTTTGCATCACCACTGCGCCTGGTGCTGAAAAGTTCGGATCTCTGGAAAGAACTATATTTTCTCTCCCAGGTAAAGGACGAAATCGTTCTGGCAACGTTTCCCAGGTTTTGCGTCCCATAACGACTACACAACCAAGAGTCAATTGTTTGAAAAGAGCCATATCTTCTTTGATATACCAAGGGATATAACTTCCCACTTGATTTGGTCGCTCTGTACCGATGATATTTTCATCAGAATGAGCAAGAATTAGTTTAAGATTTTTTAATTTTTCCATATCATTTTTATTTAAAATTGTTTTTTATTTATTTTTTTTATATAGAAATAATATATAAAGTCAATACAAGTACTATCGTTGTATTATAAAAAAACCGCTCCTGATTACAGGAACGGACTCTTTGGCATAAATAAATTACTTATCAATTACATTGAGAGATATAATTTAAAACAGCTTTGTAATTTGTTCTAACGTCTTTTAAGGCTAGAATTGTCTTGTGGATTTGTGTTTGTGATACATTCTTTTTTGTTTTGCGCTTCAATTGTTTGAGATGCTCTTTATCATTTCTGATTAATTGTCGTTCTAGATAGAGCTTTGTTCTTGTAAGCGATCTTGGACTTTTTTCATCAGATACCGTAATAAACACTGAAACTATATGTACAACAGCTAACAAACCGACAACTGGATAGATAATCCAACTCCAATGTATTTGTGGTTGATATAGATACTTAAGTACCGACAAACAACTTCCTAACAAGAGGATTACAAATAAAAAAGCTTTTCTAAAATAATATTTTTTTGCTGCTACAGCATACTGAATCAATAGCTCAGCATTTTTTTTGTTTTTTTCCATTGTTAGTACTTGTTTTTGTTTGTTTTTTTGAATGTTTTTGTTTATTCTTTTTAATATTTTTCTTACCTTATAATGTTTGATCAGAATTCCGATTGGGAAACCGAGAAACACACAAGCAATAGACACAAGGAAGAAATCCCACTTTTCGCTCATAAGGTTGATTGAGAAGAAATATCCAGATATTGCGCCAGCTATAGTAGCTAAAATGCCACTTAAGAGGCCGAAATCAAGACATCCAGCTACAAAAAACCAAATAGCAAATGATATTATAAATGCCATTGGAAACGCCTCACCTACAGTACCATAGATAACCATCAGAATAGCTTTGATAATAAAGCCACAAAGGATACCCAAAAATGGAACAAAAAATGAGACAATAAAAACGTAATATATTGGTATTACTTCACCTTTGGTCTTTGTTCTCAAAAGAACCATATAGACTGAAGATAAGAATACTACTCCACAGAGAATCCATGGGAAATAGTAACTCCAATTGATCGTTTGCACGACAGATATTACATTAAAATCTTTCGCAGAGATCATGACAGATAGACACAACAGTGCCAGACTTAGTACTAATTTTTGTGTTTTCATACAATTTTATATTTTTATGTTTGTGATCTATATATATTTATTTTACATATAATGTCAATATCAATTAAAATTTCTAAATCTTGCTAATAGAAATCCCTTTTGCGAAAAGGGCTGTAGTTTTTCACATTTTATATACTATTTTGTGGAAAAGTCTTTGAAAAGTGACTAATTTGCCCTTGCATTTTTACAAAACCGCTAACTGATAGCTATCAAAGGCGAAAAAGTTCCAACGAATTTTCCATTGATTTTACCCTCCAAATACTACATATAGCGTTCAACAAGAAAGCACAAACACAATATCTAGTGTGTCTTTATATCTCAATCTCCCCGGACCCATGGCTATCTATAAAATGAGAAAACGTAATGGTGCTATCGTTTCTTTCGATAAAACAAGAATTGAACAAGCACTTACTCTAGCAATTCAATCTATTGGAGGTACAGACCTTAGCAATACAGCTAAACTCACTGATTTGATCGTAGCTGATATTGAAGAAACAGTGGGAAATGAAATCCCTGATGTAGAAAAAATTCAGGATAGCGTAGAGAAAATTCTTATCAAAGAAGGACATGATTCAGTTGCAAAGGCATATATCCTCTATCGTGAAAAAAGAGCCCAAAACAGAGATGCTAGAAAAGTAGTGGTTGAGGTAGGTCAGACTATGGATGAATACTTAGATCAGACAGATTGGAGAGTAAATGCAAATTCAAATCAAGGATATTCTCTTGGTGGTTTGATTCTAAATGTATCTGGAAAGGTAGTTGCCAATTATTGGCTCTCTCATGTCTATCCAGAAGAAATTGGAAATTCTCATAGAAATGGAGATTATCATATTCATGATTTGGATATGTTCTGTGGATACTGTGCAGGTTGGTCTTTGAGACAACTTTTGGAAGAAGGATTTAATGGACTCAACAATAGAGTTCAATCAGCTCCTCCAAGAAACCTTCAGGCTACAGTAAATCAAATGATCAACTTTTTGGGAACACTTCAAAATGAATGGGCTGGTGCTCAAGCATTCTCTTCATTTGATACATATCTTGCTCCATTTGTACACAAATATAAGGTTGAGGTTGAAGCTGAACTTGATGATCTAGGAGTTAAATTTGATAGTCCCGAAGCTAAAAAAGATTATATCTACAAAAAAACACATAAATATGTAACACAACAAATGCAGAACTTCATCTTTGGATTGAATGTTCCATCTCGTTGGGGAACACAAACACCGTTTACCAACATTACATTGGATTGGACTTGTCCTGAAGATTTGAAAGAAAAATCTCTAATGCTTGGTGGTATCAACCATGGATATTATCCTAAGAAATTTGGAGAATTGGAAGAAGAAATGAAACTTATCAATAGAGTGTTGATCGAAGTATATACACAAGGTGATCGAACTGGAGCTGTATTTACATTTCCAATTCCTACCTACAATATTACAGAAGACTTCCCTTGGGATGATCCAGATGTAAATCTATTGTTCGAAATGACAGCTAAATATGGAATCCCTTATTTCCAAAACTTTGTAGGATCTCAATTTAAGACCGTCAAAGATGAAAATGGAAAACTGACTAAAGTAGAAAATCCAAATGCATATAAACCAGGAGCTGTTAGATCAATGTGTTGTAGACTTCAACTAGATTTGAGTCAACTCGAAAAGAGATGATGAGGACTCTTTGGATCATCTGAGATGACTGGATCTATCTGAGTAGTTACTATCAATCTAGCTCGTATTGGATACAACTTCAAATGAGATAAAGAAGGATTCAAGGGACAACTTAAGAGACTTATGGATTTAGCTAAAATCTCACTTGAATTAAAGAGAAAAGAGATTACAAAATGGTTGGATGCATGATTCTATCCATACACAAAAAGATATCTTCACTCATTTAGAAATCACTTCTCTACTATTGGACTCAATGGTATGAATGAAGCGGTTCTAAACTTTACCAACGGTAAAGAAGATATGACAAGTGAAGGAGGAAAAGAATTTGCTACTGAAGTTTTGGATTATATGAGAGAACTTCTCAAAGAATATCAGGAAGAAACAGGAAATCTTTACAATCTTGAAGCAACTCCTGCTGAAGGAACTACTTACAGATTTGCTAGAGAAGACAAGAAACAACTTCCTCAAATTATTCAAGCTGGTACAGATGAAGCTCCATATTATACAAACTCAACTCAGATACCTGTAGGATATACAGATGATCCATTTGAAGCATTAGAACTTCAAAATGAAATCCAATGTAAATATACTGGAGGAACAGTTCTTCATCTCTATATGGGAGAAAGACTATCTGATGCAGAAGCATGTAAAATGTTGGTTAAAAAAGTGATATCAAATTATCAACTTCCATACATCACTATATCACCTGTCTTCTCAATCTGTCCAAAACATGGATATATCATAGGAGAACATGATTACTGTCCAAAATGTGATAAAGAACTTGGATATACTGGTTCAGAATTTGATTTGGACATCAGAACCAAACATACAGCTGATCCTGAAAAACTTAGAATTATTTGAGAAAGCCAAGTGCAATAATATCCCTTTTTATTCCTTATCTCCCTTTATCATGCAAACA
>Ga0247840_10011040_pt1 | contig 11108 bp, 6 predicted proteins | sample LaCruzMarch2015__FD_192404 | JGI IMG/M metagenome (GOLD analysis project Ga0247840, IMG submission 192404) | Freshwater microbial communities from meromictic Lake La Cruz, Castile-La Mancha, Spain - LaCruzMarch2015_17m | ecosystem: Environmental > Aquatic > Freshwater > Lake | place: Spain...
TTGCCTCTCTCTGAAGCACCATGCTTGCCGAACAAATGAACCCAGTAGTTTTCGTTCTTTTCGCGATCGATCTTTGTAAAACGAGAATGCAGGAGACCGCATTCAAGACCAAGCTCCACAGCACCACTGTTGATCCGCTTGAATACGTCCTGTGCATCAGCAACCGTGTTTTCAACCCATAGAACCTGCTGACCCTGCTCCGTGCGTAAGAGAGCTTCATCAATTGCAGATGCCATCTCGCAAGCGTGCAGTATGCCGACATTTACATCTGGGATCGGCTCAACCTCTACTTCGAAAGCCTGTGCCTTCAAATCGTAGCTACTCGAGATGAGCGGGTAAGCCTCCGAGCTAGAGACAACACCGAGGAGTTCTTCTCTGCGCTGCTTGGTTAAAGTTGCACTTAAAATAATCACCGTGCAGTCGAGAGAACGGAGAGATTCTACGAGGCGATCTAGAATTGTTCCTGTATAGGCATCGTATGTGTGAACTTCATCGAGGATCACAACCTTACCCGCTAAACCGAATGTGCGCACGAAGCCATGCTTTACATTCATGACCGCCATCAGTGCTTGGTCTATTGTTCCAACCGCGAATGGAGCGAGAATGCCGCGTTTGCTCGCACTAAACCATGAGCCACCTGGGCTAGCATCTTCGCCCATCTCCGCTTCTTCTAGTAGCCAGGCATTGCTGTGGAGCAGGAGTGCCTTTTTATGCGAGCAGTCAGGCGCCAATATGTTGTTTAGGAATTCATTCACTCTCGCGTAAATTTTGTTAGATGTGATCTGTGTTGGCAGAGCAAAATATAGACCAGTCGCATCCCCTGAGCTAATTGCTCTGTATGCTACATATAAGGCAGCCTCAGTCTTACCGAGACCCATCGGAGCTTCGAGAATATGAACACCGCGAGAACATGCATTCTCTATAAACTTTTGCTGTGCATCTCTGGGCTTGAAATTGAAAACTTCTTCAAACCTAAGTCCGCTGATAAGTTTTGGTGCTACGAATCCAGCCGAATCCAGAGCATGTGGAACAATGGATTCCCATGGCTCATCCGCCTTATCAAAAAAAGAGCCTGAGCCGATCCAGTCAGAAACAGTTGTTAGACCAGCCAAGACTCTTGCTTGCAGAGGGTTCTCTATAGCGGGGAACTCCGTTGCAAGTCGTTTTGAAAGCTCATCGATCAGTTCGCTCCTAAGTCTCTGCCAGTAGTCTCCACCGAGCTGTTCACCATTTCCCGACCTTCCTCCGACAGTAGGGGAATATCCATGATGCTGGCCTAGGATCTCAGGAATATATCTCCCCAACTTAAGGTCTCGCGCAGCAATCTGGCTCGTGCCCGCATGACCACCCCAACAGGTTTCAATTTCCGCAGATACCTCATCTAAGCATGGCCAAGTATTTTGCAGAGCCGATACTGCTGAATGTATTTTCTTCTGGAACGTGGGACTCACCTTACCCAGATCATGAGCCGCCGAGATCAATTCGCTACCTCTTGGAAATAGCTTTTCGCGCAACCCTCTTGGCAAACGCGAAAGTAGAGCTTTCGCAACATGCCCGACGATCATGCAGTGATCTCTCACGGTTCGACCGTAATCTACACGACCATCTGCTAGAGTAATTGTTTTTGCGATGCAGTCCGGAAGACCCATCGCCTGAGACGATGGAGTGACTTTATCGGCTAAGTTTCTCGGCTTCAAGAACATGGCCACCTGTCCTCTGTCCGAATACTATACCGATCGCAATTCAAAATTTCGTCTTTCTGAAAACATCTTAGGGCCATCTTTGAAAGTCACTCAATCGCCAACCCACAGCAATACTTCAGTATTGCTGTGGGTTGGCTCAATCACAACTTCCAAATATGACCCTAATCTGCTTCCAGAGAAAACGAAATTTCGAATTGCGATCGGTATACGTGATTTACGGCAAACCGTTGCTTGGATTCAGAGTCGATCCGACTCAACCCAAATCCTAGCTGCCGAACGCGCATCCTTCAAAGCTCTACGCATCTGGATCTTGGCGACATCGTCATCAAAAAAATCTAGCCACGGTTTAGAGCTTGTAGTTGTGAAGATCTATGAGCTTTATACCACTGAGGTCGAGCTAGCTACCAACTATATCATCAAAGATTTTATGCATGGCTGCGCTCATGCCATATGATGGATCGATACTCACCATTTGCTCACTCACTCCGGACTCGGTAAAGCCTGTTTCGATTACAGTGGCCTGGCTACTGCCGAAAGCTATTCCCTTTGGTATGGCATTCGGGAAGTCGAAACAATTTACAATGCCTATAAATTCCAGGCTCGGTGGCTCCTGCCCAGAGTCGGTGTCTTGAGCTTCCAAATAGGCTTTCACAAAAACAGAGGCTGTATATTCGCCGCGATTTCGGGCGATTTCGGTCAATTGTTCCGGGCCAGCGTTGTCGGAAGACTCACCCTGTCCAGCCATGCCGTAGAAGATTATTCCTTCCCTGGGCTGGCCATTTGCCTCGGCAGCTTTGTGGATTTCAGCGTATTGCTTTCCAAGTGCTGATAAAGCAGCGATTGTTTCCGGAGAAAGACCACCTTCCCCTTTATGCGAGATCGCCGCAATGTTCCCCCCCTGCTCGAGACAATAACCCTTGAGTTGTTGGTCATCGATAATTTGGTACCCATTACCACAACGGTGTATGTCCCCCATTAAAGGGTCGAGCAGCATTCCGACTATATCAGCAGCATAACCCTCTTTTTGCCCGAGAGTCCGGTACAAGATGGCTGCCATTTCATCTTTGAGCTCGATGATTCTGTGCTTAGAGGCTAGTTCCTTCGACTTATCAAGAGATTCACGGACCAACTCATCGTTCTTGCGCTTGAGCTCGTCCATAATAGCCTGCAATTGGGCGACACTAGTTTGAGACAAGGCTGGATTTGTTGCAGACAAATTAGCAGAGGGCAGCTTGGGCGTATTACTACCCTTCGAAAGATCAGCTGCTGAAAGTTTAGGTGGAACTATATTCGAAGGCATCTTGTTCTCAAACCCTTATGACTCCCATACCTTAATACACAAACCATAGCGACTTTGGCCGGACATAAGAAAGTGACACCAGATCCGCCGCCGGTCAAGCACAACATCGACAAGGCCAGGACATTAGCTCCCTAAGGTGACAGTGCGAGTGAGTAGCCATCAAGCCGCAACTGTCTGTTTCTGGTAGAGAAAGGTGCGGTAGAAAAAGGTGCCAGGTCCTTCTCCGCTAGGTCCTTCTCCGCCAGGTCCTTCTCCGCTAGAGCTTCGACATGAGACAAGGTCGACGCCCACCTTCCGATTTTCATATTGAGCTGCATTCTGCTGACTATTTGCAATAACCCCTGAAGACAAGCAGGGGCGTCGGTGTTTCGCTTGTCTCTTTGTGATTTGAGTTTGGTAGATGAAACAACTGTAAGGGATGCAAATGCCAGGGTCTTTATCAATGGGGGCTACATCAGTAAGTGCCCAGACTGGACTCGGCGTTTGGGCAACGATAGGTGGATATAACCCTGCGGGTCCTGCTCCCAGGCGAGAAGGGGATCCTGGCTTTGATCGTCTGCCAGAGGAGCTAAAAGCCGGCTACTACGGTGATGCGGCAAAATGGGGTGAGATCAATCGCGCTCTTGCCCGTGCGACTTTACCACTGCGCATGTTGTTGGGGCCACAACAAAACGTAACCGCAGATGGGGGTCTCTTGCCAGCGATCCCAGTCTTGCCACTTGCGATGGCAATGGCCACAGCCGCCGGGCTCCAAGGCCTCACTCGCACTGGCTCAGAGGCGAGGACAGCAGATCCAGATAATGCACCAGACTGCACGACCAGACAGAGTAAACCGAAGCCACAAAGAGAATGGGAGGATCTGCCCGAAGCGAGCTTAGAAGCAAAGCAAGGACTGTGTAAGCTAGTCGAAGAAAACTTGGCTATGCGACCTGATAGGTTGGTTGGGTATGGAGCGGCAGGGGTAGTGCTTGGGCCGTTTTCTGTAGATGACATTCCTACCAAATATCGTCAGGCAGTTTCCAATTACCTCGCTGGTCGTGTGGTTAGGGATTGGGTTATTAAACTTGTACCTGTTGGAGATTATGGATACGATCCTAAGGATCGATTGAGGGAAGCTAAAGGTATAGAGCTAGCACATGAATCATTAAAGGATGTCGATGGGGTGAAAGCACCGGCACTTGGAGTGTTTGGATCTATAAACTTAGATCATGCCGCATTGGGTTATAGATTCCCAGAAGCTTTTGCAAATTCATGGTACCTTGCTGATCGATCAGACAACTCTGACTGGCGTGACAAATCTCCAAGCCAATATGATTTCTTCGTCATGTCATACTCACCAAAAAAAAGTTTATATCACCAAAAACTCAGGGGCGCCCTCGAGTTGTGGTTAGCTGAGAATCCTCGTCATCCAAAATTTGCAATAATACGATCTGGGGCGCGCTCAGATCTTCGACCAGATGGTATTCACGAGATCCTTCAGCGCATACCTGAGCTTGATACGCGAGCCGGAATTGATCGAGCCGTCGACAAATTATTTGCAATTCATCAAAGATGTATAAATCCCGCCCTAGAGCAACTGATACGAAAAGGTCAACGCAGACTAAGCGAAGTAGGTGTCCGGCACGATCCAGAAACAGTGAATACACTAGTAAGTGGTCATTGGGGCGATGTAATCCTGGAAAAGGATGGCTCTGGTTCCTGCCCAAGCAGACCAGTTGAAATTGAGCTCATTGATTTTAAATACTACCCGCAGCCTCCTTCCATTGCGCTTCCCCGCTAGATCTTTATATTCAGTCAGGCGCATAAGAGGGCAGTTGTATATACAATTCATACCTAGTGCGAGGTCTCAAAGTTCTCAGTCAACACAGTGCCTAATAATACAGCCCCAGTTTCTCTCTCTTGACTTATAAATCAGTTTCGGGCAAACATGTCCGCTCTTTATTAACCCACGCACTAAGTGTAGATAGACTTGCGCGAGTTCAGGTGAATCATGAAAAGGACTTATCAGCCGAGCAAAATCAGCAGACTAAGAACCCACGGGTTTCGCGCCAGAATGGCGACTCCAGATGGTCGCAATGTTCTAAGGAGAAGGCGGGCAAAGGGCAGGAAGCGTCTGACCGTCGGCATTACTCTCAAGGGCAGGAAGCGATAGTTTCTTCTGGGTCTAGTTTTGGTCCTGAACGCCGTATTCGGAAGCGTCCGGATTTTTTGAGAGTTCAAAAGCTAGGCAGAAAAAACCGCTCAGACCATTTCTTGATTGTGTCTTGTGAGATGGTGGCTGACGAGCCCAGCGGAGCGCCTTCCCTATCTCGTCTCGGGATTACGGTAACCAAGAAGGTTGATAAGAGGGCCGTCGTCCGCAATAGGTTGAAGCGCCTGATCCGAGAATTCTTCAGAAGGCATTGTCCAGTTTTTAATCCCCCTCTCGATTTGGTAGTCATAGCTCACAACAACGCAAGCGGTTTAGGGGCTCAGGAAGTAAATGCTGAGCTGGGTGATTTGTTCGCCCAAATTGAAGACCGATATAGGTCTAAGCTGGGGGGTCACAGGGCATAGACAAACACCAAAGGCCTCAATTGACAGCACATCTCGGATTTGCAGTAACTAGTTCGTGACCAACGAAAGTGCGGGGCTTTTAAAGCCGCAATGACCGTCTTAGGACCATTTGAGATGAAGACTGTGCCCCGTATATTGCTCGCCTCTTGGAAATATATGGTTTCTCCGTTCCTGGGTGACAATTGCAGATTCCAGCCAACTTGCTCGGAGTATGCAGCAGAGGCGGTATCTAGCCTTGGAATATTTCGTGGCTCCATGCTTGCCTTATATCGCCTGATCAGGTGTAACCCTTGGTGCGAAGGTGGGCACGATCCAGTAATTACAATCAAAAAAGACTGTGCTGCGAAAGCACACAAGACGGCTTCGTGCTATACCCATCGCGAATGAGAATTCCCGAATTTATGGAAGCAGGTCGAGGTCATATTTGGAGGTTGTGATTGAGGCCAACCGCAAGCAATACTGGAGTATTGCGAGGATTGGCCGACTGAGCAACTTTCAAAGATGGCCTCGACCTGCTTTCATAAATTCGGGAATTCTCATTCGCGATGGGTATAAGAACGGCACTTGTGATTTTATAAATCTAATAATGTTGGCACCCGCGAAATTGTGGACTGGGAGCCACTCGGTGCTATGAATTAAGACTCTTGCTGCTTGCCTAGATTTAGCCGTCGCAGAATCAGGGCTTGAGACACTAACAACGAAGGCGCTCCACACCTCATTCATTCAGATTACAAAAACAAATATGGACAAGAACCCAAACAAAGCAATCGCGATCCTCGTGTGCTTCTTCCTAGTCATGATGTACAAGCAAACAGTTTGGGACCCCTATTTTAATAGGGACCTGACAAGTCCTTCGCCTATAGATCAAGGTGCCTCTGTATCTGGTTCTTACAATCAGGCGGCTAAACCCTACTCGACGTCCCCACAGACGACCGGCACCCAGAACAGCGGTGTTTCTGCGCCAACTTCGCTTGACAACAGCAATGCCCCTCTTCCAGATCGCCCCTTCCCTACAGCCTCGGAGATACAGGGCAAAGGCATTGTGCGCGTCAACACTACCGACTTAAGTGCTGACATCACATTACTTGGCGGGCGCCTGAGTTCTGTCCAGCTTGAGAGCTACTTCAAAACCATAGACAAGCTAGAGCGCTTTGACCTCATTCATAAGGAAGAGAACGTGCCTCTGCCGCTAGGTGTTTATCGAGGGGATCTAAACGATGCTTGGGTTCAATACGATCTAGTTGAAAATGAATCTATTGTTAGCCGATCCCCCGAGACACAATTGCTCACGGTGGATGCTACTCATGGTTCTTCCGAGAGAGCCATTATTCTTAGAGGAACTCTCCCCGACGGGTCCGATATTCGGAAAGAATTTCATTTTGCTAACAGCGGCTACATGGTTGGCCTTTCTGTGTCCGTGATTCCAAAAGATCAGCGCCAAGTGCCTTTGGAATTGGAGTGGTCCAAATATGTTCCTCTCCCTGAAATTCAAGACAAATACTCAGGCTCCGGCTTCGTCTGGTACGATGGAACGAGAGCTACAAGAGAAAAATATTCTGACGTAACAGCGATTCCTATAGGAGGTAACGCTGTTCGTTGGTTAACCTCTGCTGATAAGTTTTTCATGGCTACGATTATGGGCATGGGGACAGGCTATAACTCAAAGGTCTTTGCCCTAGGACAGGGATACTACTCTAGGCTCTTGAGCCAAAATTCAGAAGAGAATTATTTGCTTGTTCTAGCTCCCAAAAGCATTGAGATTCTCTCCTCCATGGGTAACCAATTGGAGCTAAATATAGATCTAGGGTGGATGGGGTTAATCGCCGGTCCTTTGCTTTACCTACTTCATTTCCTTTATGGCATCACTGGAAACTTCGGTGTCGCTATTGTCGCGCTTACAATCATGGTGAAGTTCTCAACTTTCTTTTTGACCTCGGCCTCGTTCAAGCAAATGAAGGCGATGCAAGACATAGCACCGGATGTGCAGAAACTCAGGGAAAGCATAACAGACAAAACGCAGCAAAATGCGGCTCTGATGGACCTCTATAAGACGAAGGGAGTAAATCCGATGGGTGGATGTCTGCCCATGTTCTTGCAGATGCCTATATTTATAGGGCTATATACAGCGCTCATAAGCGATGTAAATCTTCGCCATGCTCCTTTCGCATTTTGGATAAACGACTTATCTGCGGCAGAGTCATTACAAGTCTTTGGGTTTCCAATACCGGTTATGGTCGTCTTGCTAGTTATATCAATGCTGATTCAGCAGTGGATCACTCCTAGCAGCATGGATCCTACGCAGAAGAAAATAATGATGGTCATGCCTATATTTATGGGCTTTCTATTCATGGGCTTTCCTGCAGGGCTCACAATTTATTGGCTCACGAACAATCTGATTTCAATAGCGCAGAGCCAAGCCTTACATAACGGCCGAAGCGCCAAATCGGCGCTGGGAGTAACAGCTTTTGCTGCGACGGGGATACTACTAGTCGCTGTGGTTTTAGCCAAAATAAGCGGCTAATCTTCCGTGGCGAATACTATAGCGGCAACGATTAGCGCACAGGGGCAAGCAGCCATTGCGACGGTGCGCATTAGTGGTGAGGACTGTTGCTCCATATTGGAAAGCATCCTATCGCCTTCGGCCAAGAGGTCTCTGCATAATCCACGGCTAGCCTGCTATGGGCACATCTACGATCTTTTAAACACCTCCGAAAATACAACGAAGCCAAGCATACTAGACACCGCTGTTGTCACCTTCTTTCCTGGGCCAGGTAGTTTTACTGGTGAGGATGTTGCGGAAATAAGCATTCATGGAAGTGCGTTTTTAACCTCTGTGCTCTTGGATAATGTGACGGCTTTGGGGGCGCGCATAGCTAAACCCGGAGAATTCAGCGAACGCGCATTTTTAAATGGTAAGCTAGACCTAACCCAAGCTGAGGCAATCGCAGACCTGATCAAAGCCGAGACTCGGTCTCAAGCCCAAGCTGCTCAATCTCAGCTTCAAGGGCGACTCTCCAAACTCATAATAGACTTGGGCGAACCTCTGAGAGATCTGCTGGCTGAAGTGGAGGCACAAATCGATTTCCCAGAGGAGGAGATAGGACGGCTTGACTACACAAATTGGATGGAGGCGATTAACAAATCACGAGAAGCCACCTTATCGCATTTGGCAACATTCTCTTCGGGGAGGCTGATCCGCGAAGGGGCGCAGGTCGTTATTGCAGGTATTCCCAATGCCGGTAAATCGAGCTTATTGAACAAGATCCTCGGACAAGAGAGGGCTATAGTTTCAAGCCTAGCTGGGACGACAAGAGACAGCATAGAAGCGCATATCTCCCTTGATGGCTTGATGGTTAATATTTGGGACACTGCCGGTTTAGTCAACGATGAACTCGAAGCAAGTCCAGATTACCGAACCGACGCGATAGAAAGAATGGGGATAGCCCATAGTTGGAATCATATAGCTGATGCCGACTGCATTGTGTTTCTACTAGACCCGCTCTCTGATGTTGAGGTCCAACTGCAAATCCTATCCGCAGTACAAGAGAAAAACGCAGAGACTCTCCTTGTCGTTAACAAATGTGATTTGGTATCAGAAGACTTAAAGGCCTCAATCGTGAGGCAGGTCTCGGCATTAGATCTAGAGGCGCCGCTATTTCTTTCTGCCGAAAATGCACAAGGGCTGTCCAATGCCCTTGTCTGCCTAAAAAACAAGCTATTGGGCAATGCTATAAAACCAGAGACCGTTATGATCACCACGGCCCGTCACGCCCAGGCTCTTTCACTCGCGTGTGATCTGCTCTCTGAGGCGCTCGGTGCATGTTCTCAAGGTCTGGCGCCCGAGTTTGTAGCCTTTCACATAAGAGAATCACTTTCTTGTTTGGACGAAATTATCGGCTATACCGCGACGGAGGATATACTTGGCAGGATTTTTTCAAAGTTTTGCATCGGCAAGTAGCTCTCCTGAGAGTGAGCCACTCGTCGGTCAAGAGAGTCCCAGATGCGGCATCCCAAGACTGTGCTTTGGCGTAGCAGCTTTTGTGATACTTGCTGTCTTTATTTTTGTGGTCAGGTATCCAGCTTGGCATTTCTTCTCCTGTGCTTTCTTCGGTGGCTCGCATGAAGATTCCGCCATATACGTATGGGCAGTAAAGGAGATCTGGTTAAAGTTTAGAGCCTTCGACTTTTCCGCTGAGAGTTCTGCCTTCTACCCCTTTGGTAAAACGCTTGCCTATACAGACAGTTTTGCACTTCCCTCCATAGGCATCTCACTACTCGTCGAGGGCCTATATTTTAAGTTCCCGACAGCTTACAACGCGATCATTGTCTGTTCTTGGCTAAGCTGTGGGCTCTTCACGTATCTACTCGCCGGAGAATTCATACGATCATTCTGGCCAAAGATTTTTGCTGGAGCAGCCTTTTGTCTTTCGCCTTTTTTCTTCTCACAACTCGGACACCCACAACTTCAATTCGCCTGGGTCATACCAGCATCTATGCTTTTTTCTATGGGCTTGGGAAAGAAGTCTCCATTTATGCAAGGGGCGGCGCTGGGTTGCGTTCTTGTGTGCGCCTTTCTTTCATCCGTCTACTACTTCTACTTCTCGTTCTTGCTCTCAGCGTTAGTCATAGCTTGTGACTTGATTAGAAAACCAGAGGCGGCAAGATATGCAAAGGCTGCATTTGGCCTATTTCTTAGCTCTTGGCCTCTTGTGATCTTTGGTCTTGCCTACCAAGATGTCCGAGAAGTCTTTGGTGTCAGTTCATTGGCGGAACTAAAAGGACTGTCTGCAACTATCTTGTCCTACGTCAGTGCGCACCCATCTGATCCCACACTCGGCTCAATTACAACGTCCTTGTCCAAACACGCCGAAGGATATTTATTCCCAGGATTCTCAGTCCTGCTACTCTCTCTCGCTTCTCTTAGCTTTGGTATGCCGAATCAAAAAACAGCAGCTTGGGCATCTCGCTCTGTGTTGTTTATAGTCTGCGTGCTCCTACCGTTGGCGCAGCTCTTACCCTCTTTAGATCTCGCATACACTTTTGCTGCCGAGACACTGACGCTCCTTGCTTGCTGGACAATGGTCCTTGTCTCATTCTCGGGCGCGATCTTGTTTTCTAAATCGCAGATGCAATATCGCAAATTCTTGCTCATCTTTGTTCTCTCATTCTTCCTATTTCTATCCTTGGGAGTTATAGGCCCCATCGAAGATGGAGCACCTCGCTATGAGTTGCTCACCATTCTCAACACAGTCATTCCAGGCATGAACTCCATACGCGCCACTGCGAGATTCGGAGTAGTCGTCCTGCTTGCTCTATCTCTACTCGCAGGGATTTCACTTGAGCAGATCATGCTGAGGTCCAAGAAGTTCTCGCTTCCAATTGCGTTGATAGCCTTGCTCGTCCTCTCATTTGAACTTTCACCAAAAAGCTTTCCAGCAGAGCCACTCGATGAGGTGCCAGGAGCATATAGAAGTATGCCTCTAAAGCCTGGAGCGATTATCAGTTTGCCTGTGCCAGACATCACATTAACTGGGGGCAATGTTTTCGCA
>Ga0247840_10011045_pt1 | contig 11104 bp, 7 predicted proteins | sample LaCruzMarch2015__FD_192404 | JGI IMG/M metagenome (GOLD analysis project Ga0247840, IMG submission 192404) | Freshwater microbial communities from meromictic Lake La Cruz, Castile-La Mancha, Spain - LaCruzMarch2015_17m | ecosystem: Environmental > Aquatic > Freshwater > Lake | place: Spain...
CTATTCAATAAAGCCTAGCCAACCTCGTGAATGGCGCAGTTGGGCACTACGCTTAGTACGCGCTTAACAGCATGATATTACAGGGTAAAGATGGACTTTTACACTTGGGTCGGCGAAAGTCCTGTTAGAGGCTCTTATACAGCCAAGCTGTGCCAAAAAGTTTCTCCCCCCAGGACTTTTCTTTCTTTCTTTTTTTCTTCCCTGGTAAGCTGGTGCGTCAATTCTTTTTGGGCGGCGTGAGCACTGTACCCGGCTTTGCCGGCGGCGGCGCAGGCGTGGTTTTGTGTGCAGTTTCTTCGGTCACGCGCACGATCGGCGGCTGGGCAGGGTCGTTCTTCATCGGCGTTGTCTCTGCCTTTTTCACTGTCTCCGGGCTCGACTGGTCCGGATGGCACTGCGCGCAGAACAGTCCCATGTCCTTTCCCTTGTTCGTCTGCACAACAAGGTACATGTAGTTGGGATTGGACGGATGCGGGTTGTGGCAACTGACGCAGGTCAGCTTGCCTTCCCAGAGCAGCTTTTCAGGCACCTTCGAATAGGTGGGTTTGACGCTCGTAGGGTGCGTAGTGTGGATTTTGATGGGTTTGATGCCCTGGTCCTCGTTGTGGCATCCGAGACAGAGCGCATCGATGGCCTCGACGTTCGAGCCTGTTTTGGTCCTCGCGGGATTTGACTCGCTTTTCGGCTGTACGCCGATAGCAAAGCTGCCTTTAGCGTAGTGCGTAGTGTGGCAATCCATGCACTGCATGTCATGTGGGCCTTCGGCCGCGGCAGGACCTGCAAGACCACAGAGTGCGACGAAACTGAGCAAGACAAGCACCTTTTTCATGCACTTCCCTCCTTGACGTAATGCGCTGGCTGTTCGCAACGTCCCCGAACCGTGTGACCGCTTCCAAGCGATCTCGCGACACCCCAGCGCGCTTCTCCAACTTATCTTATCGGCAACTTTGAATCAATTCTTTAATACAAAATCCCTTGCTGTCAAATATTTTTATTCTACATAATACCAGGCAAGAACGAATTTATCTAGTGAATATCTAGAGTGTCTATTGCAAACTCTATCTATGAAGCACTGAAGCGCAAAAGAAGGCTTGCGTCAGAGCTGCCCAGAGCCTGGGACAAGGGTTTTAAAATTCGCCTGCACAAGAGCCGCATAAGAGCAGGAAAGCGGCTTTGGAGCGCCCGGCGTGAATCATGAACAAAAGCGCCGTGGGGGCGTGTTGCGCGACCGTGCGCACTCTGCTAGAGTCGCGGACATGCTGCGCCGTCGCTGCTGCCGCGTCGAGACCAGACCCGGAGAGCTGGAGAGTGACTACATGTCTGTTTTTGCCTTAGCCGACTGCAACAACTTCTACGCCTCGTGCGAGCGCGTTTTCAATCCAGACCTGATCGGCCGGCCCCTGGTCGTGCTCTCCAACAACGACGGCTGCGTCATCGCTCGCTCCAACGAAGCCAAGGCCCTTGGCGTGGCCATGGGCGAGCCTTTTTTCAAGCGCGAAGGGTTTTTCAAGCAGCACGGCGTCCGCGTTTATTCCTCCAACTACGCGCTCTACGGCGACATGTCGCAGCGCGTCATGCGCACGCTGGGACGCTTCACGCCCGAGCTGGAAATCTATTCCATTGACGAGGCCTTCTTGGACCTGGACAGCTTCGGCGCCCGCGACCTCGATGACTACGGACGCGAAATCCGTCGCACAGTCCGGCAATGGACCGGCATCCCGATCTCTATCGGCATCGGGCCGACCAAAACCCTGGCCAAGATCGCCAACCGCATGGCCAAGAAATTCCCTGAACACCAGGGCGTCTTCCGCGTCCCGCAGCCCGTTGCCGGACTGCCGCGCGCGCCGGTCATCCCAGGGCTCGACGCGCTCCTCGACCGCATCGACGTCGCCGATGTTTGGGGCGTGGGCCGGCGCTACGCAATAAAGCTCGAACGCTACGGCATCCGCAACGCCCGCCAGCTCAAGGACGCAGACGAGGCCTGGGTCCGTAAAAAAATGACCATCCAAGGACTGCACACCGTACTTGAACTACGCGGTATCTCCTGCCTGGCGCTCGAACTCGCGCCGCCGCCCAAAAAGTCCATCATGGTCTCGCGCTCCTTTGGCCGACCCGTGGCCACGCTCACCGAGATGCGCGAGGCCGTGGCCGCCTTTGCCGCTCGCTGCGCAGAAAAACTCCGCGCGCAGCAAAGCCGCGCCGCCTTTCTCGCGGTCTTCCTCATGACCAACCCGCACAAGGACGAGCCGCAATATTCCAACATCCTCACCGCGCGGCTGCCCGTGGCCACTGCCAACACCCCAGACCTCATCCGGCTCGCCCTCGACTGCCTCGAACGCATCTACAAGGACGGCTACAGTTACAAAAAGGCCGGGGTCATGCTCTCAGGCGTCGAGCCCGACGCCACGCGCCAACTCTCGCTGCTCGATCCTACGCCGCGACTCGCTGCGCGACAGAACGACCTCATGCGCGCCCTCGATAGTGTCAATGCCAAATGGGGCCGCAATACCCTCCACTACGCGGCCACCGGAATCGGCCGGCCCTGGCAGATGCGACAAGAACGCAAATCCGGCCGCTTCACCACCTGCTGGCAGGAACTGCCGATCGTGCGCTGAGCCAAGCACGGAGAACCTCACCATGTGGAATGAAAACGGCATTCAGAACTTGACCGCCGACGAACTCAAACTGTTCGCTGCCGCGCGGCGCGAAGCTGACTATACGCTCATAGACGTCAGACAGCCCGCCGAATACGCGCAAGGACACATTCCGGGCAGCAAGCACATCCCGCTCGGCCAACTCGACGCCGCGCTCCCCAGCCTCACGAGCGGCCAGAATCCCGAGCAAGCGCTCGTCTTCTACTGCGCCGCGGGCCGTCGTTCTCAGATGGCGGCGCGCATGGCCCTGGACAGTGGGCGCGGCGCCAGCGTCTACAACCTTGAAGGAGGCTTCAACGCCTGGCACGGCCTGGCGCTGCCCGGCGCCCCCAAGCTTGCGCTCTTTGGCCAGACGCCGGAAACAAGCGCGCCGGTCGATCTCCTGCTCACGGCCATAGACCTCGAAAAGGCCGCTGAAACGCTCTACCTCACTCTCCGCGCCGCGGCGTCCAACCCAATCGTCTGCGAACTCATGGACCAGCTCGCGCCCATGGAAAAAAACCACGCCCGACTCGTCTACGGCTTTCTCAAGGAAGCATGGCGCCCGGCCGAACGCGGCGAACTGGCCGATTTCGAAACGCTCTACGCCTCGCTACCGGGCAAGATCCTCGAGGGCGGACGCAGCGCAGACGCGCTCGCTCCCTGGATCGAGCAAGCCAAATCCGGCTATTGCCTCGAGCTCGCAGAACTCGCCCTGGAGATCGAAGCCACGGCCTACGACCTGTACCGGAATCTGGCCGACCAACGCCGCGACGCACGGCATCGCGACGTCTTTCTCCTTCTGGCTGAGCAGGAAAAAAGCCACGCCAAACTGCTCATGGACAAACTCGACGCCTTTCTGGAGGCGCCCGCATGACCCAACGTTGCACAGTGGCCTTGCTCCGGCAGCGCGAGTATCACCCCGAACGCGTCCGCGAGACCGTTTCCCAGCTCCTCGACACTATCGGCTTCCGGCCCGCGCCCGGCGCCCAGGTCCTGGTCAAGCCTAATTTGCTCCAAGCCTCACCCAGCGGCTTGGTCTGCACGCACCCCCAAGTCGTGCGCGCGGCTTGCGCCTACCTGCGCGACTGCGGCGCCAAACCCACTGTGGGCGATTCCCCGGGCTTCGGCTCGGCGCGCGCCGTGGCGGAAAAAATCGGACTTATCCACGCCCTGCGCGGCCTTGACGTCGCTCTGGTGCATCTCGACCGGCCCGTGCGCGTGAGATTGCCCTTTGGATACAGCGTGGGCGTGGCCCGCCGCGCCCTGGAGGCCGATTGCATCCTGAATATCCCTAAGCTCAAGGTGCATGGCCAGTTGCGCATCACAGCCGCGGTCAAGAACCTCTTCGGCTGCGTGGTCGGCACGCGCAAGGCCATTGCCCACACGCGCCACGGCGATATCGGCAACCGCTTCGAAAGCCTGATCGTGGAGCTCATGGCCGCGCTCCCGCCGACGGTCGGACTTCTCGACGCGGTCACGGCCATGCACGAACGCGGCCCGGTGGACGGCGTCCCCTTTCCGCTCGGCCTGCTCGCGGCCTCGACCTCGCTCCCGGCGCTCGACACCGCAGTCTATAGCCTCCTCGGCCTCGATCCCGACCGCGTGCCGCTGTGGCGCGAGTCGCTGTCGCGCAAGCTACCGGGCGCTGACGCGGCCGATCTCGACTTCCCCCTGCTTTGCCCGCGCGAGTTCGACGCCACGGGCTTCATCACCCCGAAAACGCTCGCTCCTGTGACCTTCCACCCTCTGCGACTGGTCAAAAGCGCGCTACGAAGAGCCTGGACGCGTTGGTTTTGAACGGCGCGGCAGAAGGCAGCCTGGGCGCGAAAAACGTGGCATAAATTTTGCTTGAGCCATACCAGCCCGGCAAAAGTGTACTCCACGATGGACCCATCAATGCGACGGAGGAAAGCATGAGCATCTGCCCTCTCAACAGCAGGAGCAGCGCCAGCCCAAGCCTGCTCGACTGCTCGAATTCGGACGGAAATCAGGAACGGAAGGCAGGGAAAACCCACTTGACAAGTCTGGTTTTCTGTTTTATTATCTGATATTGTATAGCCTTACCCTCACGCGCCTCTGTCAGCGTCATTCCAGTTCACCCAACAGGGGGGAATTATGTGTTCGACTTCTTTGTCCAAGCCTGCTGCGTGTCTCTCTTCTTTTCGTCAAAAACACTCTGGCGCACTGCGGAGCATGGTCTGCGCTCTCGTCTGCGCTGTTGTCCTTCATGCACTGTTTGCCGCTCAGGCCTGGGCGGTGGTTATCAACGAATACACCGTACCGACGAACAATTCTTACCCCTTTAGCATCACAAGCGGTCCCGACGGCAATCTGTGGTTTACTGAGGAGTTCGGCAATAAAATAGGCATGATAACCACGGCTGGCGTGATCACGGAGTTCGCCGCTGCGGGCAACCCGACCGGGATTACGAGCGGCCCCGACGGCAATCTGTGGTTCACGACAGCTGGGGACGACACCGTCGCCAAGATCACCACGGCCGGGACGATCACTTCATACAACATTCCTACTAATTTGGCTTCCCTCTCCGGGATTACGAGCGGTCCCGACGGCAACTTGTGGTTCGTCGAATATGGCGCCGCCAAGATCGGCAAGATCACCACGGGCGGCGTGCCCACTGAATACGCGGAGGGGGGGGGGGTGTCGCCCGTGTGCATCGTTACCGGCGCCGACAGCAACCTTTGGTTCACGGATTATATCGGCATGCTCGTCGGCAAGATCACCACGGGCGGCGTGGTCACCAGGTACGCAGTTGCCGGCGGCAATCCCATAGGCATTGTCAGCGGCGCCGACGGCAACCTCTGGTTTGCGGACAATGGCGGGGGCAGAATCTTCAAATTGGCCACGGACGGGACGCTCACTCCGTACGCATTGGCGGGCGGAGCAAGGCCTTATGGAATCACGAGCGGTCCGGACGGCAATCTCTGGATCACGGAAAATTTCGCCGACAAAATCTGCGTGATGAGTACGGCCGGCGCGCTCCTCGCCGAGTACGCCATACCCACGGCCGCTAGCGATCCCAGGTTCATCACGACCGGTCCCGACAACAACATCTGGTTTACGGAATCCAACACCAACAAGATCGCCCAGCTCATAACCAGGCCGACCCTGAGCACCACGGCCGCCAGTTCGACCGGCGCTACCAGCGCAAGCTCCGGCGGCAACGTCAGCGACGTGGGCATAGCCGCGGTCACGGCCCGCGGCGTGTGCTGGAACACCACGGGATCCCCTACCACCGCGGACTCCAAGACCAGCGACGGCACGGGCGCCGGCGCCTTCACCAGCAGCCTCAGCGGCTTGAGCACGGGCACGACTTACTACGTGCGCGCCTATGCCACGAACAGCATTGGAACTTCCTACGGCAACCAGGTCACCGTTACGCCCTCGAGCGGCGGAAGCGCCTCGCTAGACATCCTCTGGCGCAACAGCCAGAGCGGCAAGAACGTGGCTTGGCTGATGAGCGGCGCTACCTATTCAAGTTTCAGCAATTTACCTGACGCGCCAATCGTGTGGACCATCGGCGGCGTTGCAGACTTCGACAAGGACGGCAAGAGTGACATCCTCTGGAGAAATACCAGCGATACCCGGAACTGTATTTGGTACATGAATGGTGCGACGCGCCGCGAGTTCGTCTTTCTCGAAAACGCAGCTCTGCCCTGGGCTGCCATAGGTGCGGCTGACTTCGACCTCAACGGCAGTGTCGACATCCTGTGGCGAAATCCTTCGAGCGGAAAAAACATCCTTTGGCTTCCCGGCTATCCGCATATGTTTAACGCTTGGTTGCCTGACGCCTCTTCTGCCTGGACGGCTGAAGGGGTTGGCGATATCGACGCCGACGGCAAGATAGACATCCTCTGGCGAAATCACGGGAACAACAAATTCTATATCTGGCTCATGGACGGAGTTACTTTGAAGCAGGCAGTTGCGATGCAAGATGTGCCCAGCGCTTGGTATATCCGTGGTGTAGCCGACTTCAACAATGACGGGAAGAACGATATACTCTGGCGCAATACACAAACTGGAAAAAATTACATTTGGTACATGAACGGAACGACACGCACGAGCGCTGTAGAGATCCAGTCGTATACGTCCGCGACTGGCTGGGATATCTACGGGGTTGGGACCTTTCATTGATGAATGAGGCACGACGTTTTTTGGACCCGTCGTATTCTCTGAAATGTATCTATAAGGGCGCGGCCGACTTCAACGGCGACGGCAAGAACGACCTGCTCTTTCGCAACACGCGCAACGGCAACAATATAGATGGAGGATCATTATGCCTATTCACTATTCGAACTACAAACAACGCTCTATGAACCGTATCAACCGTAGGCCGCGACGTGTCACGGCCCTGCTCGTCCTTTTTCTTACGATGTTCTGGCTTGGGCAGCATTTCGGGAACGCCCTAGCGTGCACTTTTGATTATTCGGGCAGCACTGCAACAGCCGCTACAACTACTATTGGTCAATACTTTACCGCGCCATGCACGGGAACTATAACCAAAATAGAATTCCTGGCGGCCCAGAATGAGATAGGCCTACCAAACGGGATACTGACCATTCACGATGATAAATTGGTCGGCACTGCTCGCTACACTCAAAGTAATATTGTTGGAACTGGGGGATGGGTCACCGTCACGCTGAGCACGCCGTTTCCAGTTACACTTAACAGTAGATACACATTTATCATTTCCAGCAACCAGAATATTGATATTTTTTTTTCTACCCCCAGCCTTATGCTGAATGGTGAAATATATCTGAGCGGCAGCTTTGACGATACGAAAACCATGACTTTTAAGATGACTATTACTGAGGCTGCCGCTCCGACCATCACAACCACTGCAGCTACGTCCGTTACCACGAGCACGGCGACGTCCGGCGGCAACGTCACCTCTGACGGCGGCGCCACGGTCACCGCCCGCGGCGTGTGCTGGAACACCAGCGGAACCCCGACAATTACCGACTCCAAGACCTCCGACGGCACGGGCGCCGGCGCCTTTACCAGCAGCCTGACCGGCCTTTCCGCCTCGACCACCTACTACGCGCGCGCCTACGCCACGAACAGCGTCGGCACGTCCTACGGCAGCCAGGTTTCCCTCACCACCTCGGCCGCTTCAAGCGCCTCGCTAGACATCCTCTGGCGCAACAGCCAGAGCGGCAAGAACGTGGTTTGGCTGATGAGCGGCGCTAACTATTCAAATTTCAGCAATTTACCAGACTCGCCTATCGTGTGGACCATCGGCGGCGTTGCAGACTTCGACAAGGACGGCAAGAGTGACATCCTCTGGAGAAATACCAGCGATACCCGTAACTGTATTTGGTACATGAATGGTGCGACGCGCCGCGAGTTCGTCTTTCTCGAAAACGCAGCTCTGCCCTGGGCTGCCATAGGTGCGGCTGACTTCGACCTCAACGGCAGTGTCGACATCCTGTGGCGAAATCCTTCGAGCGGAAAAAACATCCTTTGGCTTCCCGGCTATCCGCATATGTTTAACGCTTGGTTGCCTGACGCCTCTTCTGCCTGGACGGCTGAAGGGGTTGGCGATATCGACGCCGACGGCAAGATAGACATCCTCTGGCGAAATCACGGGAACAACAAATTCTATATCTGGCTCATGGACGGAGTTACTTTGAAGCAGGCAGTTGCGATGCAAGATGTGCCCAGCGCTTGGTATATCCGTGGTGTAGCCGACTTCAACAATGACGGGAAGAACGATATACTCTGGCGCAATACACAAACTGGAAAAAATTACATTTGGTACATGAACGGAACGACACGCACGAGCGCTGTAGAGATCCAGTCGTATACGTCCGCGACTGGCTGGGATATCTACGGGGTTGGGACCTTTCATTGATGAATGAGGCACGACGTTTTTTGGACCCGTCGTATTCTCTGAAATGTATCTATAAGGGCGCGGCCGACTTCAACGGCGACGGCAAGAACGACCTGCTCTTTCGCAACACGCGCAACGGCAACAATATAGATGGAGGATCATTATGCCTATTCACTATTCGAACTACAAACAACGCTCTATGAACCGTATCAACCGTAGGCCGCGACGTGTCACGGCCCTGCTCGTCCTTTTTCTTACGATGTTCTGGCTTGGGCAGCATTTCGGGAACGCCCTAGCGTGCACTTTTGATTATTCGGGCAGCACTGCAACAGCCGCTACAACTACTATTGGTCAATACTTTACCGCGCCATGCACGGGAACTATAACCAAAATAGAATTCCTGGCGGCCCAGAATGAGATAGGCCTACCAAACGGGATACTGACCATTCACGATGATAAATTGGTCGGCACTGCTCGCTACACTCAAAGTAATATTGTTGGAACTGGGGGATGGGTCACCGTCACGCTGAGCACGCCGTTTCCAGTTACACTTAACAGTAGATACACATTTATCATTTCCAGCAACCAGAATATTGATATTTTTTTTTCTACCCCCAGCCTTATGCTGAATGGTGAAATATATCTGAGCGGCAGCTTTGACGATACGAAAACCATGACTTTTAAGATGACTATTACTGAGGCTGCCGCTCCGACCATCACAACCACTGCAGCTACGTCCGTTACCACGAGCACGGCGACGTCCGGCGGCAACGTCACCTCTGACGGCGGCGCCACGGTCACCGCCCGCGGCGTGTGCTGGAACACCAGCGGAACCCCGACAATTGCCGACTCCAAGACCTCCGACGGCACAGGGACCGGCGCCTTCACCAGCTCGATCACCGGCCTTTCCGCGGGCACGACCTACTACGCGCGCGCCTACGCCACGAACAGCGTTGGCACTTCCTACGGTGCCCAGGTCTCCTTTACGACCTCGGGCGGCGGAAGTTCCTCGCTAGACATCCTCTGGCGCAACAGCCAGAGCGGCAAGAACGTGGCTTGGCTGATGAGCGGCGCTAACTATTCAAGTTTCAGCAATTTACCAGACGCGCCTATCGAGTGGACTATCGGCGGCGTTGCAGACTTCGACAAGGACGGCAAGAGTGACATCCTCTGGAGAAATACCAGCGATACCCGTAACTGTATTTGGTACATGAATGGTGCGACGCGCCGCGAGTTCGTCTTTCTCGAAAACGCAGCTCTGCCCTGGGCTGCCATAGGTGCGGCTGACTTCGACCTCAACGGCAATATAGACATCCTGTGGCGAAATCCTTCGAGCGGAAAAAACATCCTCTGGCTTCCCGGCTATCCGCATATGTTTAACGCTTGGTTGCCTGACGCCTCTTCCGCCTGGACGGCTGAAGGGGTTGGCGATATCGACGCCGACGGCAAGATAGACATCCTCTGGCGAAATCACGGGAACAACAAATTCTATATCTGGCTCATGGACGGGGTTACCTTGAAGCAGGCCGTTGCGATGCAAGATGTGCCCAGCGCTTGGTATATCCGTGGTGTTGCCGACTTCAACAGTGACGGGCGTAACGATATACTCTGGCGGAATACGCAAACTGGAAAGAATTTCATCTGGTACATGAACGGCACGACGCGCACGAGCACTTTTGAGATCAAGTCGTATACGTCCGATACTGGCTGGGATATATACGGGGTTGGGACCTTTCATTGATAAATGAGGCACTACGCTTCTTGGACCCGTCGTATTCTCTGGCATGAGATATGGCGGGTCTTCGTATCGATGGTGGGTTGTGAAAACGGGAAAAAGGTAACAGTCAAGATAATTTTCATCTTAGGCAAGGGTTTTTGGTGTTTTGGAAGGCTTGTCGTCGAGGCGGTGAAAGAGTAGACTGTGGCGCAACAAGGAAGTTCGGATATGGAACAAACCATTTCTCTCAGCACATTTGCCCGCACCTACCCGGCGTTGTTCGACTCACTCGCAAACACGGCGCGGGGCTTCATTCTCACGCGGCGGGGCAAACCCGTAGCCAGGCTCATGGCTGCGGCGATGACCACATATGTCTTGTCGGCCCTCCCTCTCGACAGCCACTTGCAAAGGGCAGTGTCTTCACATCAGAACATACCAGTTTCCGACTTCGTGCACCATGTCGTTAAATTTCTCGATTTAGCTACTCGAACCGGTCAGGGCTTCCTTCTTACACGACGAGGCGCGCCAGTGGCCAGGGTCATCCCATATCCCGCGCTGCCCAACCGCGCCGAATGGTTAGGCGCACTCCAAGGAACCGGCATGATACTAGGGGATATTGTTGCGCCGGCATGCACGGAAGAAGAATGGAAAACTGCTGGGGAAGCCCTGGAGCGCAGTAGCTGTTAGGCACGGTTGTTTTTGCTCTACAGATACCGACAATTGAGTAATGAACCTCCTCCTTGATACACACATCCTGATTTGGATGTTCCTCGCGACGCAAAAACTCTCCCCTCGGGTGGCAGCCGCACTCGTAGCGCCTGAAAATGAACTATGGATATCACCGATAACAATTTGGGAAATTCTTATCCTAACCGAAAAAAGGAGACTCGCGCTACTCCC
>Ga0247840_10011053_pt1 | contig 11096 bp, 20 predicted proteins | sample LaCruzMarch2015__FD_192404 | JGI IMG/M metagenome (GOLD analysis project Ga0247840, IMG submission 192404) | Freshwater microbial communities from meromictic Lake La Cruz, Castile-La Mancha, Spain - LaCruzMarch2015_17m | ecosystem: Environmental > Aquatic > Freshwater > Lake | place: Spain...
TGCTCGTGAAGTTGGTAGATTGATGGCAACTACACCAGCCCTGCAAACTGTTACAGGTGGAACGGCTGGCGGTGCTGGACAACTTGCAAAAGAAGCTGGCGCAGGAACTGGCGGGCAAATTGCCGCGACAGTTGCTGGTGGACTATTGCCATCTATACCATCGGCAGTAAGAACAGTAACCCAACAAGCGGCAAGGCAAATTGCGCCTGTTGGTGCTGGGATTCGTGAGCAAGTTGAACCAACTATTCGTGAATCTTTGCAAAGCATTAAGGCAACGGTTGGCGAAAAAATATCTCCACAAGATACGGCAACCCTTAAAAAAGTCATTACGCAAAGCCCTGATTCTGTTGATGTTGTTAACTTCAGGGTTGCAGGGACTCAGGTCGTGCCTGATAACTTGGCGGCTGATGCCATTAAACAGGGGTGGAAAGATGGGACGATTGCCAGTATCAAAGCGGCATCTGACAAAGATCGCAAAGCTATGTTGCAGATGCTCAATAAGTTTAAGATGGGCGAAAAGAGCGAGGTCTACAGAACACTTAATAGGCCAGCCGATATTTTGGGTGATACTGTGCAAGCAAGAATTGATTTTCTTATTAATTCTAATAAACAGTCCGGCAAAGACTTAAACAAGATTGTCAACACAAGACTAGCTGGGCAACAGGTAGATTTTGACCCATCAATAAATCAATTTTTAGGCGATCTTGCTGATTCACGTATTAAAGTAATTCTAGATAAAAATGGTATTGCTAAAGTTGATCTTGATGGTTCAAAAATTGAAGGCGATACTGCTGCTGAAAATTTACTAAACATAGTTCTTAAAAGATTTAGCAAAACAGATGTACCTGATGCTCAGCGTGTTCACGAAGCTAAACAGTTTATTGATACCAGAGTTTCATACGGCAAAGTCAATCCTGCTAATGCGCTGACCACACAAGCTGAGAATATTGTCAAAAGTTTGCGGTTCAATTTGAACCAAGCACTTGGTGACAAATTTCCAGAATATAAAGCAGCAAATACTAAATATTCAGATACTAAAACAGCACTGGATAGCATGCAAGAATCTGCTGGCACTAAAATTAATTTTGATTCTGAAAATGCCAACAAAGCTCTTGGCACAGCTATGCGTAAGCTGACCAGCAATTACAGCACAAGAGCCAATCTGATAGATGCGCTTGACCTAGCCAATCAGACTGCTACAAAATATGGCATGAAGTTGGATGATGACATAGTGAATCAGCTTATCTTTGTGAATGAACTTGATCGTATGTTTGGCGCAGCCGCCCAGACTTCGCTTAAGGGCGAAGTATCTAGCGCTCAGCGGACTGGAGTTGATATTGCAGTAGATGTTGCAAGGGGCGGTGCAGCAAGACGAGCAATTGAATTACTTGCTGAAAGCGCAGAGAATCTTCGTGGTGTCAACAAAGAAAACGCAGTCAAGGCAATGGAAGAATTGCTCAAGCGCAAATAACAGGAGAATCCATAAATGTCCGCACTATCAGTAGAACCACCATTCCCAGCGTTTGCGGATGCTGATGGCCAGCCGCTAGATGATGGCTACATCTTCATTGGCACTGTCAATCTGAACCCAATTACCAACCCGATTGTTGCATTTTTTGATTCTGCGCTGACCATCACTGCTGTCCAGCCGATTCGCACCAGTGGGGGTTATCCTGTCTACCAAGGCACACCAGCACGTATTTATACCGCAAGCGATTACTCCATCCAAGTTCAAAATAAGAACGGCACGGTGGTCTATACCTCGCTGAACGGCAATGCATTCCCTGGTTCTGCTGGCAATCTTGTTGTCAATGAAACTGGTACTGGAACGCAGACTGTTTTTGCGGTTTCCTTTTTGCCAAGCCTTATCTACATCAATGGCGTGTATCAAAACCAAAACACATATACGCTTGCCAATGGTAACGTCACATTCACACAAGCACCACCATTTAACTCTATCATTGAATTTGTATTCTGAGGAATAAACCATGTTAAAAGCAATCTCAACCATCACAAACGCTCTGGGTGCTTTGAACTACAAAGGCACATGGAATGCTTCAAGCAATACACCAACTTTGGCAGATGGAACTGGTGCAAAGGGTGATTACTATGTGGTCAGCACCGCAGGAACGCAGACTTTTGGCGGTGTGCAATTGTTCTTTGGCACGGGGGACTGGATAGCCTACAACGGCGCAGTATGGCAACGGGTCGAGGGTGGTTCTGATGGCAACTTTGCCAATGTAACTCTGACATCTACGGATGCAGGAGCCGCCGCCGCACCACTGCTTGATCTATACAGAGATTCAGCAAGTCCAGCGGCATCTGACACATTAGGCGAAATTGAGTTCAATGGTGAAGACTCAGCAGGTAATAAGCAAGCGTACGGTTTAATTCATGCATCTATTCTCAGTCCAACATCTACTGCCGAACAGGGTCAGCTTCACTTTGAGACTGCAACTGCTGGCGCATTGACCGAGAAAATGATTATTGGCACGAACAATCTTGTAGTCAATGAGATCGGTGCAATATTTAACGTGCGAATTGAAGGCGATGCAGATGCCAATTTGCTTTATACAGACGCTACAAATGATCGCATTGGAGTCGGTACTGCAAGTCCAGCCCAAAAATTAGACGTTGTAGGTAATATTAAATCATCTGGCAACTTAATTTTTGGAACATCTGGCAAAGGCACTTCTGGAACAACAACAAACGATAATGCTGATGCTGGAATTGTTGGGGAATACGTTTCATCAACTGTTTCTAACACCACTGTGTCATTAACAAGTACAGTAACCTCAAATTTAACTTCTATTTCTTTAACCGCTGGCGATTGGGATGTGCAAGGAAGCGTAGTATTTGATATAGGCACATCAACAAATGTTATTTACTACTATTCCTCAGTTAGTGCAGTATCAGCTACTTTAGGAACAAGCAGTAATGTACAAAACCCATCAGTTGGTACGGTATACGGAGCTGTAGCTTTTAATTTGTTGTCTCCAATAGCAAGATTTTCAATCAGTACAACTACAACTGTTTATCTCGTAACAAATGTTCAATTTACAGTATCAACTGTAAATGCTGGCGGGACAATTCGTGCAAGGAGAATTCGATGAAATACGCAATAGTTCGTGAAGACAACGCAACTGAAATTCGTGAGGATAGTTATCCATTGCAAGATGGCGCTATTGTTTTGACTGACGAGCAATACGATCAGTTAATAAGCGGTACGCATATTTTGCAGAATGGCAAAATTGTTGTAAACCCAGAGCCGCCTAAACTCTTTTAATTTCAGAGGTTCTATGTCATTAACAAAAGTATCCTATTCAATGATCACAGGGGCATCTGCAAATGTCCTTGATTTTGGCGCTGTTGGTGATGGAACAACAAACGATAGTGCAGCTATTCAAGCAGCGATAAATTCAGGTGCTTCACAAATCGTTTATCCCAAAGGTACATTCCTAGCAACAAATTTAACTTTGGTATCAGACCAACGGCATATTGGTGAAGGCGCTACGCTGTTAAAACCTGTTGATGGTTTTAATTTATTTAGCGGTGTGTCGGTTGCCGAAGTTGAATTTAACGGTTTGCGGTTTCAATCCACTGATATTGATGCCCATTGCATTTCATTGCAAGGCACTTTGTCACCAGCGTCATGTTGTGAAGATATTAAAGTGCTGAATTGTTCTGTTTATGGCGGCATCCAATTGTTTGCCACATATCAGCCAGCGGGTACGTCATACAGCACCATCACAGATGCAATGCTGGCAAAAAACATTCTTGTTGCCGACAATCGTTGCGTTGGAACAAATGCCGCAAAAACATCTGGCGGCATTGGCGCAATTGCTTTTTATTACGCAAAAGATTGGATTGCACAGGGTAACTATGTTGAGAGTTTTCAGCATGGCATTACTTGGTGGGGCGGGGACGCGACCCCCAATACTGGGGACGGTTTGCTTGCAAATACCCGCAAATGCTACAACGGTGTAATCAATGGCAACATATCCCGCAACATGGGCGGTGGTGGCATTTGGGGTGCAATGGGTCGGCAAATGGCAATTTCTGGCAACACCGTGCGAGATTGCGCCGATGTTGGAATTGATCTTGAAGGATGTTTGGATTCAATTGTTTCGGGAAATTACGTTCAAGATTGCAACAACGGTTGTTTGGTGACTTACAACTTAATGTATGGTGTCGTGTTTTCGGGTAACGAGTGCGTTAGCACAGTGGCTGGAAGAAACATTGTTATGCACAATATTGGCGGGGTATCAACCCAAGCGGGTATTGAACAATCACGAGATTTAGTGTTGGATGGGAATACATTTCGTTGCGTAGAACCAACCGCTGTCTGTTCTGTAACAGGTGGGTTCATTCAAAATTTGATCTTTACAAACAACACTTTGTTGAACTGCGTCGTTTCATACACCGATGACCAATATGGTGGCGTTCGATTTGATACATTCGATGGCAACAAATTTACGTTTGACAATACCATTTTGACCGTTATGAAAGTATTGGAATCAAGCAATGCCCATGCTGGTTCGGTTATCCGAAATAACACTTTTCAAACTTATGCAAACCAACAATCAAACACGGTTTGCATTTACCAATCGTCCTATTCTTTTGCGACTGGTGAATCGCACGAAATTAGTGGAAATTCGTTTACAACGTATGGCGGCATTTTTTGGGACTTCAACATTAATTGCATCAGCGATCAAACGTTGCCTGGAAGTGTTGCAATCCAATACCAAATTTTAAACAATCGTTTTGCGGCGACAAACAATTTCACACGGTCAGCAACTGGCAACATGAGGTTGGTTGGCAACATAGACCATTTGTGTCGCCCAGTTCCAAAATATACTCTGCCATCTACTGCGCCATCAGGCACATGGAATGCAGGGCAAATCGCCTATGTTGAAACGCCAGCATCAGCGGGTTACATTGGCGCAGTTTGTACTGTAGATGGAACGCCAGGGACATGGTACACATTCGGTTTAATATCATAAAGGAATCATCATGGCGTTAAAAAAATCAGTCACCACTGTTTATGGGTTTGAAATACCCGATGCGTATCATCGTGTCGAGGGCGTTCAATTAATTTCAAAAACCATGATTCGGTTTCAAGTCCGCAGTTTTGCCGACAAAGAAAAAGCACATTTTGCTGACTCTCAGTATGAGTGTGTTTACGACATGAATGGACAAAACCCCATTAAGCAAGCATACGAGCATCTTAAAACTTTGCCAGAATTTGCTGGCGCAACCGACTGTTAAGGATAAATCATGTCGACCAATTCACAAATTGCATTTGCCCCACTTGGCGAAACCGTTGTTATTCCTGCGGCGGCTAGTGCCCCTACTGGCGTTCAGGCGTTAGTTAGCGGCAGATTTGATGCACAAGGCACAGGGCAATACCGCATCATCAATGACAGCGTTTATACGGTGTTTTTGGGTGTTGGCAGCACGGCTGCATTGGCTACGGCAAACGCTGTTGCACCAATCGCAGGAACCCCAAGTTCAGCCATTGTGTTAGTGCCTGGTGCTGTGGAGATTCTGCGTTTTGGTCGTGAGGTGTTCTTCAGTGGATTAGCCACTGCTGCATCCACGGTTTACATTGTGCAGGGCGAAGGCATCTGATGCTTGAAGATGCCGACACACGACTGGCGGTACATGAGGCAGTTTGTGCTGAGAGGTATAGAGCCATTGAAAAGTCATTTGAGTCTGGTTCACAGCGCATGACCCGCATCGAGTATTTGCTTTATGTGGTGATTGCGGCTGTTTTGCTTGGTCCTGGTTTTGCTGGTGAACTTGTCAAAAAAATACTGGGGTTGTAAATTGACCCCATCACGGCATTTGCACTCTGCAAAAGTGCCTATGAAGGCATCAAGGGTTGCGTTGCCGTTTACCAAGATTTAAAAAAAACTGGTAATGACCTGACCAAGATCACCAGCGAGGTTGGTGGGGCACTGTCAAACTTCTTCAAGGGTCAAGCGGAACTTGAATCCAGTCATGAAAAAGCAGAGTTTCAGCGAGAAGAAAACAAACGCAAAGGAATCAAAGACGATCTTGCCACACAAGCCATAGACAATGTGATGTTTCTCAGGCAAACAAAACAGTTTTACGCTGACCTTGAGAAAATGGTGCGCTGGGAGATGGGGCAACCCGATCTCTGGCGTGAAATTGTTGAGGAGTATCAAAAGCTGTTGGACCAGAAATCGGAGCAAGCGGCACGGGAGTTGCACGAAAAACGGGTGAAAGCATGGCGGCAACAAAGGTTAAAAAATCAGATACTGGACAGGGTGCTGGAAACGGTGGCGGTGGTTTTCGTGGTCGCCTACCTGATATGCCTAATGTGGATAATCAATCTCAATCATCAGGGTCGTTTGGATACCTTCTGGTCTTAGTCTTGTTCGCACTGGTTTTTGTGTTGGTCTTGCCCCTTGTTGGCATGATGTACATGGACACGATGGTGGTAAGGCGAGAAGCAAAGGCTCAGATGGAAAAGGTGGAAAAGTTACGAAAACAGATTGAGGACGAAAGAAAAAAAGATGATTGATCTTGCCAAAACTATGGGGGCCGTTGCCGCTAGTATTGCCGCACTGGGCGGCAGTTACACACTTGCCGATAAGTTTGGCTGGTTTGATAAGGCTATTCTTGAATGGTCACCAGAGCATTTTAAAATTGTGGCAGAGACTGGACAGCCCATCAATGTCACTGTTGCGCGAATAAAAAAACGGGATGATTGCTCTGTTGAAAGTTTTACGCCAAGCATTCGTGATGCGGCTGGTATGGTGCATGAAGCAACTACTACCGCCAGCAGGTTTAGCGGACCAGCAGGGCCACAGATTGATACGTTTACATACCAACTAACTATGGTAAATAAAGAAAAAATTGCCAACGGTAAAGCCACTTTGCTTGCAACTATCAAATACAAATGCCCTGAAGGGGAACGTGTTGTGCAGTACCCCCGTCACGAAAATTTAAATTTTGAACTGAAAGGTTAAATAATGGACTGGCTAAAACAAATTGCACCGACTATTGCCACGGCAATGGGTGGCCCCTTGGCTGGCATGGCGGTATCAGCTATTAGCAAAGCCATTGGCGTTGACCCAGACAAAGTTGGCGAATTGATCTCCAACAACAAGTTATCTGCCGAGCAGATTGCACAGGTCAAAATTGCTGAGATTGAACTCCAAAAGCAAGCGCAAGAACTTGGCTTGAACTTTGAAAAGCTAGAGGTGGAAGACAGAAAATCCGCGAGGGATATGCAAGCCACCACCCGCAGTTTAATGCCACCACTGTTGGCTGGCGCAGTCACCATCGGATTCTTCGGCATCATGGTGATGATGTTCTTTAACCAAATTGACAGTAGCAACCCTGCCATCTTGATGATGTTGGGCAGTTTGGGCACTGCATGGACTGGCATCATTGCATACTACTTTGGAAGCTCTGCTGGCTCACAAGCCAAGACTGATATTCTTTCAAGGACAGCAAAATGAACCTGTCACCTCATTTCACCTTGGAAGAACTTACGCACACAGACCACCGAACCCTGGATAACACACCAAATGAAACCGAACTTGCAAACCTTCAAAGATTGGCTGAATTCCTTGAAACAGTCAAAACTGTTCTTGGCGGCAAACCGATCATGGTTAACTCTGCGTTCCGCAGTAAAGCGGTTAATGATGCGGTAGGGTCTAAAGACACAAGTCAGCACCGAATTGGTTGTGCCGCCGACATTCGTGTGCCAGGGCTAACCCCTGATGAAGTGGTCAAGGCCATCATTGCGTCTGGGATTGGTTACGATCAAGTTATACGAGAGTTCGACCGTTGGACGCACATATCAATCCCTAATGCTAGCGCACCCCGCAAACAGGCTTTAATCATTGATAAAGCAGGGACGCGGATTTATTCTTGAGTCCATAGGATGATTTGCACAAACACCCATCCAACCACAATAGTGACAGCCGCACCCAAGCACAGGATTAGAAACAATCCAATCATATGACCCCCCTCATTTCCCAACCTGCCAAGAAATAGTTCCAGCGTCCTTGCATAGCAGCGTTGGTGTACTTGTCACCAGTAATTGCTAGATCGGATTCTGTATAGCCTTTTGATGACATCAGTGCGTGGAATACTTTACGTGCTTTCATGTGTTCTTCTCCTTGAGTTTGGCTTTGATTGCGTCAGTAATATCACCGCCCGATAAGTCCCAAAAGGTCCAAACCTTTTTCTGTGGCGGCTCTGTGCGCTGTGGTGGGGTTAGGTAAGCGTTTGAGTTTTCGATGTCACCACTGCCTACCCATGTGCGAGGTGGCACTGGCTGTGCATCCAACATATCTCGACAGGCAAGGATGGATGCAATGTCATCAGGCTCAATCTCTTGCCCAAGGCGCTGTGTCTCACGCATGGCATGGTCAGCCAATGCCTCCCTTGCGATGCGTTCCAGTTGGGCGCAAACCGTTGGGGCATGAGGTTCTGTCAGCAACAGTTGATACATCTTCTTCAATGCTTCTTGTGTCATTTCAGCACCTCTTGTTCCAGCACTGCCATAGCTTCATCAATTCGTTCATACAAGTAATCTGGCATTCGGTGCTTGTCTGCAAATGACCATGACTCCACTGCTGACAACAGCTTGATGAGTTGCAGGATTTGTTCTTTTGTCATTTCTTCATTCCTCTTACCAAAGCGGCAAAAGACTGCACTGTGTCCCTGCCAAACGGCCCAGCAAATTGGTCAATTGCACAAGCCACTTCTTCAAGTGTGTCGTTGCGATGCAAATGGACAAATTCGGCTGGGTGGCTGTGCATATCCATGTGGGCAATCTGTCGCTTGCGATTACCACTGGTGTGTTGCCAATGACCTTGTTTTAAAGCCATTTCCTCAAATGCTTCATCTTCATCAGTCATATTTTTTCCTTCACTTTTGGCCCATATGGTTTGTGAAGATTGATGGTTCCATCAAGATCAATACAATTATTAGGCCATTTTTGCTGTGAAGTTCTGAATGTAAAAGTAAAGTCATCTGCAATCAATTCGAAATATCTGACGGCATTTTCAATTTCATGCTCCATATACATTATTGAGGGCCAGTGTGGAAAATGTGTGACCCATACGCCACCCACGTTTGAAATCGTGAATATCTTTTTTGTCATATTAACTCCCGCTGTACAGGTACAAAACGCCATTCACGTTCTGACCTACCTGACTTTGATTTAGTGACTTGCCCAGTTAACTCCACCAAGCCAATCTTGGCTAACTCAGGCAAGCGTCTAGCCACTTGATTGCCATCCAGTCCAGTCAACTCAGCGATGCCATCTTTGCCTCTTGCGCCAAAACGCTGGAGACAAACCACGATCAAGCCACCATGAAGCCGCGCCAAGTTTTGTGCTTGGTCTGCCGCGGCATGACTGGTGGATGGGTCTAGTGATCGTGCCCGTTTAAAAAGCAAGGTCATCATCAAACTCCTTTGTTTGTTTGCCCTCGTAAGGTTTGGGGTCGTAGCAGTTTGCCCAACCGTCCCACCCACCTTTTGGCAGGGGTATCACATCAAGTTTGATTTTGAGGTTGCCGTTATCTTCAAACACTGTGCCAATGTTTTGGTAGCGTTTCTTTTCCTCGCCCATCTTGTTGATGTACGAGCCAGTAACCACGGTAATGTCTTTGATCTTTTTCATGCAAGGCTTTCAAGTTGTTGGATTTTCAGTTCTACTTCACGCAAAAATTGTGTGACCATGTTTTCAAGGTGCTGGATAATTTCTTTATCAGCCATCACACGCTTGATGAATAGTTGGTGCTTTTCAGGCATCCGTGGGTCAAAAGACACAAAATCGCACCAGGGTCGTTCGGTGCAAGCCATCTGCCACATCATTTGCGTGATGTACTTTTCAGGCACTTTTTGGTCAAGCAAAGTTGCAATGTGGGTGGCAGTGTTTGGGCATTTGATCTCCACCAATCCATCATCCGCCAACCCATCAGGCGATGCACCAGACATCTCAATCCAAGGGTGGGTAATGAACCCTACCTCGGTCACCAAAATCTCCACCTTGGCCTCATAAGCGGCTCGGGCAAAGGGTTCGGTATCTGTGCCGTGATTCATGGCAGCATTTGTGTATGACTCCGCAATAACACCAGTCATTCTTTCGCAAATTAACTGAGCCATGTAATTATCACGACTTGTGCTGTATCCGCTTTTAGTTTTGGCGATTATGTCAGCGACTCTAGATGCTGTTACACGGCCAATTCTTTGAGCCATCCATTCGGCTGTTCCTTGCTTTATTAAAGATGCTTCCATGTTTTGCCCCTATAAATTTCACTTACTGTTTGAAACGTGATGCTAAATTGATTGGCAATTTCTTTTAACTTTTTACCCAATAAGCGTTGTTCTTTTATGCAAACAATGTCAAGTTCATTAAGTTTTGCAGATGGGTGTTTTGAGCCTTTACAATTTGCTTTTCGGCCTTTTTTTATCATGTCTTGCGTATTGTCTTTTGGCTTCCCAAGAAACAAATGGTCTGGGTTTATACAGCTAGGGTTATCACAAGAATGGCAAACTAATAAACCAGCAGCAGAAGTTTTTTTATGAAATTCAAAAGAAGCTCTGTGCGCCCTTAATTGTTTTCCTCGTCCATGACCAAAGACACCATAACCATCTTTGTCTTTGTTTCCTAAAAAGTTCCAACACCCATTGCTTTGGACTTCATAAACTTGCAACCTGTTTTCAATGCTAATTCTTGGCGGACTCATTACAAACTCGCTTTCAGTTCGTTGGTTAATTGAGTCTCGAGCAAAGCCTTTTTAGCGTCCTTTTTAGCGATGACCTTGGTAACCCATGCCTGTTCACCTTTGGCGGCTGTATACGCTGTTTTGTAGGCTTTCTGAAGGTCTACTATCGTGGTGACTTCATCCATTGCCGCCAGCAAATCAGCCATCTGGTGCTCATTGACTTCTGACTTTATTTCTGTGCGGCGGCTGGCAGAGTTTCCGTCATCATCTTCTGGCGCAATTCCACAAGCCGCCATCAAACTGTATCGCCGTGCATAAGTCAAAGCAGACCCATAACCCTGAGGGTCTTGCTTGGATGCCGGCACATGGAGAATGCCG
>Ga0247840_10011054_pt1 | contig 11095 bp, 14 predicted proteins | sample LaCruzMarch2015__FD_192404 | JGI IMG/M metagenome (GOLD analysis project Ga0247840, IMG submission 192404) | Freshwater microbial communities from meromictic Lake La Cruz, Castile-La Mancha, Spain - LaCruzMarch2015_17m | ecosystem: Environmental > Aquatic > Freshwater > Lake | place: Spain...
TACATGTACACCAACGGGGAGCCGAAGGATGAGACGGCAAAGTACATCAAGTTCGTCCTGAGTCCGGCTGGTCAGGCACTGGTAAAGAAGGAAGGGTTCGTTCCGCTGCCGAAGAAGAAATAGGCAAGGTGCGAAGGAGAAGTGCAATTCTGCTGAACCTTTGAGTAGGGGCGGGTCGTTAACGGCCCGTCCCGGCTCTGCACAGTCTGAGCTGATCGACATGGGAGTGAAAAGGTGAAAAAGCAAAAAGTTCTCTTTGTCTGTATACACAACAGCGCCCGCAGCCAGATGGCGGAAGCCTGGTTGAATTTTCTCTACGGCGACAGGTTCGAAGCGAAGAGCGCCGGGCTTGAGCCAGGGACGCTGAACCCCCTCGTTGTGGCGGCGATGGATGAAGTTGGGATCGATATTTCCCGAAACCGGACCAAGAGCGTTTATGATCTCTTCAAGAAGGGCGAGCTGTTTTCCTTTGTCATCACTGTTTGCGACGAGACGGCCGCCGAACGATGCCCTGTTTTCCCCGGTATCGTCAAACGTCTTCACTGGAGTTTCCCCGACCCGGCGCTTCTAACCGGCACGTGGGAGGAAAAGATGGATGCAATCCGGAAAATTCGGTGCGATATCAAAAAAATGGTCAACGATTGGGGCGCCTCCCCCAAGTCATAATGGTTGCTTATGCAATGCCCGCACATCAACCGCGATAGCCGCGGGATTCAAAAAACGGGGCTGAATGACCTGGTCGGCTACCATCCCGGCATCCCTGCCAAAACCATGCGGGGCCCCAAGGGACGGAACGTCGCCATCACCAAATCCTGGGTTTCTCCGCATATTGCCGGGAACGGTTTTGCGGTCGCCAAAGGCATTGAAGGAAATCAGTTTCAGATGCCGGCCGGCCTCACCTCTTCCGAGCGTATCGCAGCCTTTATCGATTTGGGCACAAATTCTGTGCGCTTGCTGGTGGTGCGCATCAACCCCAACCACTCCTGGTCCATCATCTCCCAGCAAAAGGAAGCCATCCGGCTGGGGGAGGGATTTTCCGACCATCGCCTGCATCCGGAGGCAATGCAGCGCGCAGTGTCCGTCTGCCGTCAATTCGCCGAGATGGCGCGATCGCTAAACGCAACAGAGGTTATCGCCGTCGCCACATCCGCCACGCGCGAAGCGGAGAATCAAAACGAGTTCATCGACCGCTTTCAGCAAGAGACCGGCGTCGATCTGCACGTGATTTCCGGACGCGAAGAAGCGCGGTTGATCTACCTTGGTGTTGCCAGCGGTTTGGATCTGGGCAAACAGCGTGCGCTGTTCATTGATATCGGCGGCGGCAGCACCGAGCTGGTTATTGGCGACCAGCAGGGGTATGCCTATTTGGATTCGTTGAAACTGGGCGCCCTGCGCCTCACCGCAAAGTTTATTGATGATCCCGCGGCGCCGGTCTCAGCGGCGACCTACGCCAAGATCCAGGCGCACGTGCGCAGCAAGGCTATTCGTTCTCTCCAACATTTGCGCGGCTATCCCTTCGACCTGATCGTTGGCAGTTCTGGAACGATCGAAGCATTGGCTCTCCTCGCTGCCCGTGCGTTGCGGAAAGACGATACGAATCGGGTACTTGAGCTAAGCAGGCATGATATCGACCAGTTGTCGCGCCTGCTGTGTCCGCTGACCGCGCAGAAGCGGAAAAACTTGCCGGGCATGAATCCGGCTCGTGCAGACATTATCATTGCCGGGATGGCCATTATTCATACCTTGATGCAGGAGCTCGACATGACCCGCATCAAGGTGAGCGAACGCGGACTGCGCGACGGACTCTTGGTCGATTATTTGAACCGCGTCGTCTATTCGCCAGAAGTCGCCGAAATGTCGGTGCGCGCTCGCAGCGTGATGCAGCTTGGACGCAGTTGCAACTACGATGAACCTCATGCCAGGCAGGTGGCGCAATTATCGCTGGCGCTTTTCGACAGCGCACGTTCATGCAAGCTGCACAAGTTCGGAAAACGTGAACGCGAATTGCTCGCCTGGGCGGCCCAACTCCACGACATCGGGATATTTCTTTCCTTCACAAACCACCCTGTGCACGGCGCTTATTTTATCCGCAATGCCGATTTGCTGGGCTTCAACCAGTGGGAAACCGATGTCATTGCCGGTATCGTTCACGCGCACAGCAAAATCCTCACCCATAAAAAGATTGAGGCGATTGCCGGATTGGATGCAGCGGGTCAGCAGCTCGTCCTGCAACTAAGCCCCTTCCTTCGCATGGCTGAAAGCCTGGACCGTAGCCATTCGGGCCTTGTCCACGATGCCCGCTTCACCTTGGCGAACGCGAAAGACGTCGATCTCGTCATTACCGCTCCCCATGGCTGTCCTTTGGAGCTGACCAGCATACAGACGCATCTGGCTGGGAAAAAGATTCCGTTTGCATCAAATGTAACCATTCGGTATCAGTGATAGATTTCAGCTGGCGCCAAAGCGTTTGCTGGGTTTTGTTTGACAATTGATAGCAATTGTTTCCTGCCCATTATTTTTGTTCATCCGAAAAAGATCGTAGTCCGATCATAGGTAACCATACGGACTTATTAAGTGAATTACTACGATTCGGTAATGATTGAGGAATTCAGCCGCCTCCGCGGTGCGATCGAACCAGACAAGTCAAATCCTCTATACATCCTGACTGTGCGCGGCATCGGCTACAAATTTGCCGATACGGATGCTTGAAAATTGCTCCCCTTGCCTTTTCCGTCAGACATTCATCTTTGTTTCTTCACCGGAATATTCGTTCGCTTTGACTGCGTTTGATTACAGCGCTCAAATATCCGATAAACCCCCATGTCCGGCGCGGGCACAACAAAGCATGAAAATCACCCCCACCGTAGGGGCGGGTTTCAAACCCGCCCCTACTCCCCCGTCGAAGGGGGAGGGGCATTTTCATATAAATCTAATTCATAAAAATAATGATTGCATCTGCTCGAGGTAAATAGTTATGTAGAAGGCGGCAGTCGGCGTTGCTGTTCCGGGCACGAACCCGGTCGTTGAATGAAATTCGAGATGAAGGAATGATAATGAGATCGGTTAGGATAAGATTGGTATTGATTTTGATATTGTTTTGCGGATTGGCGCCGTTTTTTCTTATTCCCGCCGCCGTGTTCGCGGTCGTCGATCCGGACAAAGGCGCCGCCCGCCCCGGGTGGAATGAAGGGATAGATTACCTGGCGGCCATGATCGTGAGCAGGGAGAAATCCTTTGATGTCCAAAAGGTGGCCGGTCTGCTTGATTTCGTAGTTTCAGAAAAAGGCGGTGATGCCAACCTGGATCCGGGAACTCGTGAAAATGCGACCGGGGCCTATTTTTTTTCCGACGTCAAGGCTCCCTTGTCCAAAGTCGTCAAATACGCATACAATCCCAAGATCCCGGCCTACGTTACCCTACCCTCGGTTATCCGCTTCGGCGGCTGGCAGGTCAAGCCGACCGGACCGTATGACAATTTATGGGAAAAGGTCGGAAACGTGAGAGACCCGCTGATCATCCGGGGCGTTGAGTACGAGGAGATAACCCCGGACCTGTCCACGGGTGCTTACTATCGCTACGACATGGACCGGTTCATGGTTCTGTTGAACTATCGGGGAAAAGATTTTTTTCTCTCCGTAACTGGCCAGAAAAAACCATCTACAGTAGGTCGAAAAGGCGCGATCGTCGGTCCGGATGCGGACTGGAATTATTTTTATTCCGGGCAAAAAGGCCTGAACAAAGCCGGTCTTGGCTGGGTCAGCTCTTATATGTACGATGCCTTTTCCGTCTCGATACTATTTGAGCCCGGCACATCGAAAACCCAGACCCGTTATGTGACTTTTAAATGGCTCAGAGCCGGCTGGAGCGGGATCAATATGGTCAAGCGGGAAAATATCGTCGAGGGCTGCAAGCGCTTTGCCTTGGGTTTCAAAAAGATACTGGAATCCCCGCAACTGCCCGAGGCTGAGCAGTTGATCGACATGTACGCCAAGATTAAAAGCCTGTCGGATCAGGAATTGATCTTACGACTTCAACCGATTGGGAAGGCATTGAAAAAACTTTGTCGTACAGATCCTGTTCTCTCGCATAGCAATTTTCAGGACATGATCGAGAGCGGGCGATACTTGGGCGGGATGAGCCGTGAAGAGCAGGAGAATCTGTTGATGTCCGAATTTGTAAAGCTCGCCATCGGTAAGACCTCCTTTCTTGACAGATTACCCTGATCGTTGGACAAGTGGAAACATATGGAAAATTGAGAAGGAGAATTTAAAATGGTCAGCATCAAAAAGAAAAAAGGGACCATCGGCATACTGACAGGCGGAGGAGATGTCCCTGGCCTCAACCCTGCAATCCGGGCTGTAACCATCCGAGCCATCCGGGAGGGTTTCAAAGTTATCGGACTTCGCAGAGGCTGGAAAGGTCTGATGTCCTGCGTTCGAGACAAAAAGCTTAATCAGGATGAGTGTTTCCAGATCCTCACCGAAGAGATTGTCAATAAAGTTGGTCGGACAGGGGGAACCTTCCTCCATACTTCCCGTACCAGACCCAGTCACATCCCTAAAGATGAAGTTCCCGACCATCTGCAGGACAAGTATACCGATAATATCAATGACCTCACGCCTGAGGTCTTGAAAAATCTCGATTTTTTAGGAATTGATTATCTGGTTGCTGTCGGCGGCGACGATACCCTGAGTTATGGCGTGCACTTGTCGAAAAATGGGGTCAAGGTCATCGCGATCCCCAAAACAATGGATAATGACGTCCCCGGCACGGATTACTGCATTGGATTCAGCACCTGCATTACCCGGACCATCGAAATGACCCACAGCTTGCGCACCACGGCGGGCTCCCACGAACGGATTCTGGTGCTTGAGGTATTCGGGCGCTATGCAGGATTTACGGCGCTTTTGCCCACCATGGCGGGGGCGGCAAACCGCTGTGTCATTCCGGAGCACCGGTTCAAAATAGAACGTTTGACTGAGTTGCTGGTCCAAGACCGGTTCACCAATCCGAGCCATTATTCGGTCGTTTTGGTATCTGAGGGGGCAACGTTTGAAGAGGGAGAGATGGTCTTCGAGAAGCAGGAGAGCGATCAATATGGACACCGAAAATTGGGAGGAATTGGAGATCGTGTCTCGGCTCAGATTCATGAGACCTCGGCCAGGTTCAACAAAGGCAGAAAGATCAATGTGATTAACCAGAGATTGGGCTACCTGGTACGCTGCGGGAATCCTGACGCCATCGACTCCATCGTTCCCATGGCCTTCGGGAACCTGGCATTAAACCTGATTTTGAATCATTCTCATGGAAGGCTGGTCAGTCTGCAAAATGGCCGATACGACGATGTTCCGCTTGACGTGGTCACAAGCGTCAAGAAGGTCGTCGCGATTGAGAAATATTATAACTGTGACCGGCTTCGTCCCTACTATGAAAGCTTCGAATCTAAACCCCTGTTCATCATGACCAGCGATTATTAGTGTATCGTGTTATTCCATTTCGCATTCAAGTTGACACTTTGTAGACTTTCGAAGTATGGGAATATCGGATGGTTGCATAGAAATTAGAGTCATCTTGATTGCAATTGCGAATGAATTTTGTTGCCCTTGGTAGGCCTTGTTTAGCGGAATTGGGGATTGAAAGTCTCACCCCCGGCCGATGAAGGGCATCTTGGTTGCCATGATCGTTATAAACTGCACGTTGACATCGATCGGCAGGCTCGCCATGTGGACGATGGCATCGGCGATATGCTGCACATCGATCATCGCTTCGGGGATCCTTTCGCCGTTCGCCTGCTTTACACCCGTGGCGATGCGCGCTGAAAGTTCGGTCAGTGCGTTGCCGATGTCGATCTGGGAACAGGCGATGTCATACTTCCTGCCATCGAGAGAGATGCTCTTGGTCAGCCCGGTGACCCCGTGCTTGCTTGCGGTGTAGGGTGCGGAGTCCGGCCGCGGAACGTACGCCGAGAGCGACCCCGTGTTGATGATGCGCCCACCGCGCGGTTCCTGACTTTTCATCATTCGGAAGGCCTCCTGCGCGCAGAGGAACATGCCCGTGAGGTTGGTATCCACCACCGATTTCCATTGTTCATAAGTGAGATCTTCGAACGGGATTCCGGGCACATTGGCGCCGGCATTGTTGAACAACAGATCGATATGTTCGAATGCCTCTTTTGTTTTTTGAAAAAGCATCCGCACCGATTCGGGATTGCTGACATCGGTGGGAACGGTCAGCGCACATGGGCCCGCACCCGCTTCCGCCGCCGTCTTTTCAAGGAGCTCCGCCCGGCGTCCGACCAGCACGACCTGGTAGCCTTCCTTCAATAGTGCAAGCGCGGCTGCCTTGCCGATACCCGTGCCCGCGCCGGTGACGACGGCGACCTTCTGATGTGAGGTCATAATTCCTCCCTACAACTTTTAAATAACAACCAGCTTTTGAACATTGCGAAAAGCAGCCTAGCATAGGAAAAACATTTCCAAGAGAAAGTTGCAAGGAATTTCTGCTGATACTTGTCTCCCAAACTTTTATTTGTTTTCTTTTCTGCTGATCATATTTTCTGGAATTATGGTGTTTGTTATATTGGTGGATGATTATCGGCGAGATTCGGGAACGGTTTTAAAATGAAAATATTTTGTTGACATATCGTAAGTATTTCCGTAGAGAAAATCACCAAGCGGCAAGATTAAGAGGAGAGGACACAAGGACGAGATGCTCGTGAGCCGCCTCATTCTCTAACGGGACGACTCATTTTTGAAATCATGTTTTCAAACAAATGGAGGACATTATGGCAGAAAAATCACGCGTCAAGTTCAATCCGGTTACGAAGGAAATCGAAATTGAAGGATCGGAATCATTTGTAACGACCACTTTAGACAAGCTTCAGGCAATGCTGTCAGGGGATCTGGTAAAGAAAATCCCAATCAAGAAGGAACCCAAAGCCGTAAAGGAACGTCAATCAATAAAAGCACCGAAAGTGCCCAAGACGGGAACGATAAGAGGTCCTCTGTCAAAGCTTGTCTTGACTCTCATCCAGGGCAGCACAGAGGGAATTTCGACAGCCGAGTTGAAGGAGAAAACAGGCTTGAAAGAAAGACAGCTCTGGCCAATCATTTCCAGGGCAAAGAAAATTGGAAAGATCAAGCAGATAAAGCGTGGCGTGTATGGTGCTGTATGAATCAGCTGAACATGTGAGTGCTTGCATGGAAAACTCCAATACGAAGGAGGACTAAAGATGCCAGAAGGAAAAGTAAAGTGGTTCAATGATAAAAAAGGATTCGGTTTTATCGTGCAGGATGATGGCAAAGGTCTATTCGTACATCATTCCGACATATCGTCATCTTTCCCGTAGGAATATTTCCACAGGCGGCAAAACTCAGTTGAGAGATCATTTATAGAGGCAAAGGAGAACCCATCATGAGTCTGACAAAGATTGACGTGGTCGAGTCCATTTACGAAAAACTTGACATGCCCAAGAAGGATTGCGTCCGTATCGTGGAGAACGTTTTTGACATTATCAAATCCGAATTTGTAAAAGGCAATCACGTAAATGTCTCCGGATTCGGCAAATGGACGGTCAATACCAAAAAGAAGCGAAGAGGGCGGAATCCCCATACTGGTGAATCCTTGATGATTGAGGCGAGAAGAGTCGTCACGTTCAAGCCGTCTCTTGTCTTGAGAACGAAGGTGAATGGGTAAGGATTGTTCCAGATGAATGCTCACCGTACATGTGCTTTGGTCGATAACAAAAAAGAGCTAAACGAAATAGTGAAGGCTACGGATCGTGTTATTGCCCTTTTTCATGCCTCTTGGTGTCCATATTGTGTAAGGTTCTTACCTATATTTATAAAGCATGCGGAGAATGAAGGCCAGCGTTTTGTTTCGGTACAGGACGATGAGGAAACCATTGCGGATCAATATTCAGTAGAGATCTTTCCAACCGTGCTTCTCTTTGAAAACGGGATTGTTTCGAAAAGGCTGGATGGTGCGCCAGGGAAAGGGCTGACGGAGAAACAACTTGCTGAATTTGTTAAATTATGTCTATTATAGTCATGTCGTAATAAGGATGCGTTAGCAAGAAAAGCCTTCTGAGGCTTGATATTCAGGAGATGCTGAGATCAATATTGGCATCTTCCTGATAGCAGTGATAGGCACATCTGCATGATTAATGCAGCTTTCGACCAACATCCGCCATCACACCCAGCTCGCGCCGTTGCAAAAAAACAGAATGTCTATTTTACCAATGGTGCTGATTTTAACGATTATGATAGTGATAATCACACTGGATTTCTTATTTGCACTGGCGGTAAGATTCGGGTACGGTGCTGATGAAAACAGTAAGGCGGGTTAGCGGACGGATATACATGGGAACAAGCAAAGCTTACGGAATAAGGAATGCGGTCTTGGTTGCGTTGTTCCTTCTTGTTGGCGGGACACTTGCGAACTCATACAGGAATGAAAGCGCGTCACGCGACCAGAATCGTGTAGTCGATGGGGCCGGTTCTTACGCGGTCAGGCAGCAAATTGTGAAGATTCCCGTTTTCTCGTCTTTGCCCACGTGGCTCCTAAACAGAGAGGCAGTATCAATCTCGCGAGAACGTAATGCCACGGTATTGAAGAGTGTCATTGAAGTATTCAACCCATCATTGAAATCCTTTCTGACATCAGTACCTATAGTTTTCGATTCTTCGGCGGATACCGCGAAGGCGTATCCAACAAAATGTTACATCGGAGTCGGTCCTGACTGGGACAATACTGTCCGTCAATCAAGGCATAGGAGGATTTATGAACAAAGAGGTATGAATTCGGATGATCCCGTATTCATGAATCGTTTCAAGACGGACTTGTTGATACACGAATTTTTGCACATACTCCAAGTCTACCAAGGAATTGATAGTCGCTTGTGCTACGAAGCGGTTGCACAATGGTATATCGACCTGCGGTATGGCTTGCCGTCTCCTAATGGAGATATCTATGCTAGCATGACGGGAAACAGGAAACCCGATTCTCTCGCGATCAATAGGATAAAATATATCTTATGGCATGATCTGTACAATTATCAAAGATTAAGCGATGTTCCTCAAGATGAGAGCTGGAAAAGCATGCAATATTGGGAAAGATACCGATCGGCTGAAAAGGGAGTGGAGGAGTTTGCCTACATCGGGCAAGAAATGCTCTCCAGCGGTAGTAGTACCGATAACTACATTAAGACAGGTCAGTGGAGCGACATAGACTGGCAGAACAAGAAGTTAAGATTGTTGGAGATCTCGCCAGATATTATGGCAGTTTTCGGAGGTGTGTTCAATCCTAGAATAGCGAAGTAGCCTAGGGAACCGACGATCCGCTTGTGACGGTGGAGAGGGGGAAGGATACTGCCAAAGCAATTCCTGGGTCTGAGCTGATGTTGATCGAGGGCATGGGCCACGACATACCTCATGGAGGAGCTTGGCCGCGAATTGTCAAGGCAATTACGGTGCATACAAAAAAGTCGGCCACTTAGTTTTTACGGAGGAAAGTTTTTGAATGGCATCCGTTGTTAGTGCCAATATCAAATAGGCCGAGCATGTAAAATTGATTTTCAAAATGGGAGGTAAGCTGCCCTGTCAACTGTTGCCAATATTGCCCTTACAGCACTCAATGCCTTCGACAAAAAAGCATCGATTATTTCAAATAATATTGTGAATGCAAATACGGACGGATTCCATAAAAGCCGTGCTGTGACAGAGGAGGGGCAGAACTCCGGAGTCAATGTTTCCTCAGAGCAGGTGAATACACCGGGCGATATTGTGACCATTGAAGGGGTAGATCGTGAGACTTCCAACGTGAACATCGCGGAAGAACTTGTCACTCTTATGATAAACAAGAACAATTACGATGCCAATATCAAGACGGCTAAAGCCAGCGATGAAATGCAGAAAACTTTCCTCGATATTGTGGCGTAGGGAAATGTGTCACCGCCATAATCCCGATAAGGACAATCGTATTGGAATTTTTAATGCTATGGCGGCACAGTAATCATCCACCGGAATAATATTCGCAAGAAACTGGGTCTGAAGCCCAGAGACACCAATCTCAGATCCCGCCTGCTTCTCCTCGCCTAGTATATATTTTTACTATATATTTACTAATCGACGAATCTATATTGACGAGCCCCGATTAATGATGCTTATGCTTATCCCGCCAACATCCTCGGACCAATCATTTTAGTCCAAGGCGCTAGAAAGTTCGCTTGGAAATGTTATACGGACAGACCTAAGCGTTCCGGTTTGGAAGATTCTGGCGGAGACAGACGTTATCTCAATGAACGAAGCTAACCGTCGTCGTCCCGATGATAACAAGTTCGTGACGTGGGAAGTGGCTGGCACATCGCACAATGACGCCCGGGCCTACGTAAGCAGGGTCTTTCTTCAACATCGGGATATGAAAGGTGTGGCAGTTGAGGATTCTCTAGCTTGCGCGTTTTTTCCGGGCAGTGAAATTCCACTTTACTATGCACTGACTGCAGGACTAGACCAACTCATTGCTTGGGCACGTGGCGGAGCTCCGATAGTGTCGGCTCCACCGATTGACGTTGTCCAATTTACCCCTACTGTAGTAGTTAATCGCGACCTTTATGGTAATGCAATGGGGGGGATTCGTCTACCACAACAGCAGCAGGTTCCGACTGGCGAAAACTCTGGCGTTAACTGGGGTAACGGTGCTTGCGCCAGATGGGGGTATTCTGAGCCGTTTGGCGCTTATACGCTCGATAACATCTATACCACGCACGCTTCTTATGTGTCCCTAGTTACCAATGCTGCAAACGCAGCTCTGAAAAGTAAGTACATCTTACCTGAAGATGCAGCCCAAGCTATAGCGGACGCAACTTCAGCTTTAATTCCGCCAAATGGACACTAAGAGAATGATAAAAATCAATAAACGATAACTTACAGACAGGGCCTCTATGAGAATTTGAATTCCTATAGCAAATATTTGGTAACGTAGAATTTAGGAGACCTGAGCAGTAAGGAATTGCCCTCCAATATGGTATTTATGTTTCGTCGAAAACAAAATCCATAGAAGGAGGGCAATATGGGAGTGACCCCACAAAGAAAGGATA
>Ga0247840_10011055_pt1 | contig 11094 bp, 12 predicted proteins | sample LaCruzMarch2015__FD_192404 | JGI IMG/M metagenome (GOLD analysis project Ga0247840, IMG submission 192404) | Freshwater microbial communities from meromictic Lake La Cruz, Castile-La Mancha, Spain - LaCruzMarch2015_17m | ecosystem: Environmental > Aquatic > Freshwater > Lake | place: Spain...
GCTCACCGCGCAGCCCGTCGTTCCGGCAGGATGCCGGAACCCAGTGCCACGGATGGTACCTCGCAGCCAGCTCGGTGCCCCAAGCATCAACCAAGCGCTGCCGCTGCAGCCCCACCCCGCCGGCCGCAGCGGATCTCGCAGCCCGTCGTTCCGTCAAGGATGCCGGAACCCAATGCCAGGCAGGGCCATCGCGCAACCGTGGGCGGTGTGCTGGTTGTGGGTTACCGTCCCTGGCACTGGGTCCCGGCATCCTGCCGGGACGACGCAGATCGCGGTTCACCGCAGCCCGTCGTTCCGGCAGGATGCCGGAACCTAGTGCCATGGACGGTACCGCTCAGCCAGCCCGGTGCCCCAAGCATCAGCCAAGCCCTGCCGCCGCAGCCCCGCTGGCCGCCACGGATCTCGCACCCCGTCGTTCCGGCAAGGATGCCTGAACCCAGTGCCACGGACGGTACCGCGCAGCCAGCCCGTTGCCGCCAGACCTGGCCCCGAAAGTCGCGCCCAACACCAAGGCCCGGCCGCCGACGCTCCCCCATGGCGCCTGAAGCGTTCCACGCCGTCACCACGCATTCACCCAACCGCCGGCCGCACACCCCCGACATGGACCCTAACACCGCCACTGCCGCCCTCGCCCACCTGCGCGCCCCCGACTGCCCGCTGACCATCATCGGCCTCGGCTACGTCGGCCTGCCGCTGGCGGTCGAATTCGGCAAACACCGCCCGGTGGTCGGCTTCGACATCCACCCCGCGCGCATTGCAGAGCTTCAGGCCGGGCACGACCGCACCCGCGAAGTCGCCGCGGACGCCCTGGCCGCCGCCCGCCACCTCCAGGTCACCAGCGACCCCGAGGCCCTGCGCGCCTGCCGCATCTTCATCGTCACCGTGCCCACCCCGGTCGATGATTACAAACGCCCCGACCTCACGCCCTTGCTCAAAGCGTCCGAAACCGTCGGCAAGGTCCTCAAACCCGGCGATCTGGTCATCTACGAATCCACCGTCTACCCCGGCTGCACCGACGACGACTGCGCCCCCGTCCTCGCCCGTCACTCCGGCCTGACCTATCTCCACACCCCATCTGGCTCCCACGCTCCAGCGTGGGAGCACGCGTCGACGCTCCAGCGTCCAGTCGCGCCGCCACCCATGCCCGACCACGGCTTCTACTGCGGCTACAGCCCCGAACGCATCAACCCCGGCGATCACGACCACCGCCTGACCACCATCAAGAAAGTCACCAGCGGTTCCACCCCCGAAATCGCCGCCATCGTCGATGCCCTCTACCGCCAGATCATCACCGCCGGCACCCACCCGGCCAGCAGCATCCGCGTCGCCGAAGCCGCCAAAGTCATCGAGAACACCCAACGCGACCTCAACATCGCCCTGATGAACGAGTTGGCGCTGCTCTTCGACAAGCTCGGCATCGATACCCTGGAAGTGCTGGAAGCCGCCGGCAGCAAATGGAACTTCCTGCCCTTCCGCCCCGGGCTGGTCGGCGGCCACTGCATCGGCGTCGACCCCTATTATAGCGTTCGCACCTGATATCCAGACAGACTTTCGTGTAGGGGCGGGTTTGAAACCCGCCCCTTGTCCGGTAATCACGTCCGAAGGCTATATCTGACGCACAAAGCCGTCGCCATCGGCTACCACCCCGAGGTCATCCTCGCCGGGCGGCGCATCAACGACCGCATGGGCGCCCATGTCGCCGAGACCGTGGTCAAACGCATGCTAAAAAGCGGCATCGGCGTCTGCCACAGCCGCATCCTGGTGCTCGGCCTCGCCTTCAAGGAAAACTGCCCGGACCTGCGCAACACCCGCGTCATCGACATCATCCAGGCGTTGCGTGACTACAACATCACCGTCGACTGCTACGATCCCTGGATCGACCGTGACGAAGCGCACCACGAATACGGCCTCGACTGCCTGCCGGAGCCCCCGGCGCCCGGCACCTACGACGCCATCATCCTCGCCGTTGCCCATCGCGACTTCATCGAGCAGGGTGCGACCGGGATCCGGCAGTGGGCCAAGCCCAAGTCGATCCTCTATGACGTGAAGTCCGTGTTGCCGGTCCATACGGTGGACGGTCGCCTCTAAACCACGACAAGGCGCTGCAACAGGTGATGCACGATGCCGAGCGCCGGACGGCGCCATGCCGACAAGCGAGCCAAGGTGACCCCGCGTTCTCGCTCCCACGCTCCGAGATCGTGCAGATATTCGCCTTCCAGAGCGACGTCAGGGACGGCGCCCCACTTCTGCCGGTCGGAGTTGCTTGAAAACGCGCGTGCGACCTACTTTGATAGCAATTCACAGGCAAATGGGTACGGCTTTCCGCTGCGGCACCTGCCGCGAATATCCGCTCTACGACCTGACCGAACGCCGCCTTTTGCACCTGCGCGAGTGCCCGCTGATCCTGATGGAGTGCTCGGTCATCGCCGAACGCTATCTGAGCCTGGGCTACAGCGAGGCGGCGCTGGCGATGATGTGGGCTATCGAGATACCTGCCGGCGCTTCGGCGGCGACTTCACCCTGCTGTGGCACAATTCGCACCTCGGCAACGCGGCTGATCGGCGGTTTTACCAAACGCTCATCGCCTGAAGCCTCCTGACGACGGCGGTTGCGGTTATTGCACTTATTGCATTTGCATCTATCATGGACGGACGCAGAAACAAATCAGGAAGCCCCCCGTTATGACGACCATCGACCATGCCCGCGAGCTTGAGTCACCCCTGTTGAGTCCCGCCGAGAAGGATCTGGCGCGCGCCGCTCAACGCTGCATTATGGCCGCGCTGGATCACTCGCGCGCCGCCTCGATCTTGCTGACGACAGACACCGGCGAACATCCGCGCGTTGAGGTGCCGCCCGCCGCCCTGAGGGTAATCGGCCAGTTGCTCGGCGCCATGAGCCAGGGCCAGTCCATCGTGCTGATGCCCATTGAACGCGAGCTTACCACGGTCGAGGCTGCACACTTCCTCAATGTCTCGCGTCCCTTCGTCATCAAAGAGATGGAAGCGGGTCATCTGCCTTATCGAAAAGTCGGCACGCATCGGCGTGTGACCCTGAAGCATCTGCTGGACTATGAGCAACAGCTGCGCGAGCAACAGCAACTGGCGCTCGATCGTCTGGCGGATAACGCACGCGAGTTGGGTCTGGATTACTGATGGCTGGACACGCGCGCTACACCGCTGTACTGGATGCCTGCGTGCTGTACTCCATCGCGATGACGGACGCCCTGCTCAGTCTGGCCACGGCCGGACTCTACGCCGCTAAATGGACGACTCGGATCGAGGACGAGTGGATTCGGGCATTGGAAAACAGCCGCCCGGATTTGGCCGGTCGGCTCGATGTCCGTCGCGACTGCATGCGGGCGGCGGTTCCCGATTGGGAAGTGGTGCCCGAACAGTGGCAGCGCCTCGACTTGGCCGTCGAGTTGCCGGATCCTGATGATCTCCACGTACTGGCCGCCGCGATCGCGGGTCATGCCGACTGCATCGTGACCGATAATCTGCGCGACTTCCCCGCCGAGATCCTCCAGCATTTCGAGATCGAAGCCATCGATCCAGATACCTTCATCATCCATCAATGGGATCTGCAACCGGTTGCCGTGATCTCAGCGTTCAAGCGCATGCGGACACGGCGAAAAAAGCCCAAATCGACGCCGGATGAGTTTGCAACGGCGCTGGAACGGGCGGGCCTGCCGGCAACGGCCGACCGGCTCCGAGAAGCCGCCGAGCTGATTTGATGGTTCCACGCCAACGCACTGGAACGCATCTTCCGCGATCGAGCACCGACCGACAGCGCGCCATGACCCTTCTCATCGCCACCCAACCGCCATCCCGCCGGGCGCGACGACGCCACCCATGCCCACCCAAGGCTTCTACTGCGGCTACAGCCCCGAACGCATCAACCCCGGCGACCACGAGCACCGCCTCACCACCATCAAAAAAGTCACCAGCGGCTCCACCCCCGCAATCGCCGCCATCGTCGATGCCCTCTACCGCCAGATCATCACCGCCGGCACCCACCCGGCCAGCAGCATCCGCGTCGCCGAAGCCGCCAAAGTCATCGAGAACACCCAGCGCGACCTCAACATCGCCCTCATGAACGAGTTGGCGCTGATCTTCGACAAACTCGGCATCGACACCCTGGAAGTGCTGGAAGCCGCCGGCAGCAAATGGAACTTCCTGCCCTTCCGCCCCGGCCTGGTCGGCGGCCACTGCATCGGCGTCGACCCCTATTATCTGACCCACAAAGCCGTCGCTATCGGCTACCACCCCGAGGTCATCCTCGCCGGCCGCCGCATCAACGACCGCATGGGCGCCCATGTCGCCGAGACCGTGGTCAAACGCATGCTCAAAAGCGGCATCGGCGTCTGCCACAGCCGCATCCTGGTGCTCGGCCTCGCCTTCAAGGAAAACTGCCCGGATCTGCGCAACACCCGCGTCATCGACATCATCCAGGCGTTGCGTGACTACAACATCGCGGTCGACTGCTACGACCCCTGGATCGACCGTGACGAAGCGCATCACGAATACGGCCTCGACTGCCTGCCGGAGCCCCCACCGCCCGGCACCTACGACGCCGTCATCCTCGCCGTCGCCCACCGCGACTTCGTCGAGACCGGCGCGACCGGGATCCGTCACTGGGCCAAGCCCAAGTCGATCCTCTATGACGTGAAATCCGTCCTGCCGGTGGACGCCATCGACGGACGGCTCTAGCGAAAACGCGCAGCGACTCCGTGCCGTGCTTTGTCCCGACCCTTGCGAAGCATCAGCGCGTTTTACTTTGTTCCAACCTATTCACGCGAACCTGATCTCGCCCTGACGTCGATACTCTCAATCTCATGCATGAGCCCATCACCGACCGCAGAATCCGTATCGCCGTTCTCGGCTGCGGACGGATCTCAAAAATCATTTCGGCGCCATCGAGAAGCACCGTGATCGCCTGGAGCTGGTGGCCGTCTGCGACACCAACCCCGCCACCCTCAAGGCGCACGCCGAGACGCACGGCGTCCCCGGATTCGCCAATCTGAGCCGGATGCTCCAAGAAGTCACTCCGGATCTGGTCGCCATCTGCACCCCCAGCGGCCTGCACCCGGAGGAGGCCATTACCGTCGCCCGGCACGGCGTGCATGTCATGACCGAAAAACCGATGGCCACCCGCTGGCAAGATGGCCTGCGTATGGTCCGCGCCTGCGACGATGCCGGCGTCCATCTCTTCGTGGTCAAGCAGAACCGCCGCAACGCCACGCTGAAACTACTCAAGCAGGCAGTCGAGCAGAAGCGCTTCGGCCGCATCTATTCCGTTGCCGTCAACGTCTTCTGGACCCGTCCGCAAGACTATTACGACAGCGCCAGGTGGCGCGGCACCTGGGAGTTCGACGGCGGCGCTTTCATGAACCAGGCCAGCCACTATGTCGACCTGCTCGACTGGATCATCGGTCCGCTCGAAAGCGTCATGGCCTACACCGGCACCCTGGCCCGCAACATCGAGGTCGAGGACACCGGTGTGGCCGCCCTGCGCTGGCGCAGCGGCGCCGTCGGCACCCTCAACGTCACCATGCTCACCTACCCGAAGAACCTCGAAGGCTCGATCACCATCCTCGGGGAGAAGGGCACCGTGCGCATCGGCGGCGTCGCCGTCAACGACATCCAACACTGGGAATTCGCCGACCAGCGCCCCGAGGACGCGGAGGTCGCCCAAGCCAGCTATGCCACCACCAGTGTCTACGGCTTCGGTCATCCGCTCTACTACGACAACGTCATCAACACCCTGCGCGGCGAGGCCGAGCCGGAAACCAGCGGTCGGGAAGGGCTTCGCAGCCTGGAGCTGCTTATCGCCATGTACCTCTCCGCCCGCGACGGCAAACGCATCGCGCTCCCGCTCGAGTATTAGTGCCCGTTCCATCTCAAGTTGCACCGTCATTCCGGCAGGATGCCGGAATCCAGCGCCATGGATGGTACCTCGCAGCGAACACGGACCCGCAAGGTAAGATAGAACGCTCTGCTAGCAGGCGATGATATAAGTCACGGAAATACGACAAATGACCATCACGATCCATCCAACCGCCATCGTCGACGAAGGCGCCCAGATCGGCGACGGCTCCCGCATCTGGCATTGGGTCCACATCTGCTCCGGCGCCCGCATCGGCGAACACTGCTCCTTCGGCCAGAACGTCTTCGTCGGCAACGACGTCCGCATCGGCAACAACTGCAAGGTGCAGAACAACGTCAGCCTGTACGATGCCGTTACCCTGGAAGACGACGTCTTCTGCGGCCCCAGCATGGTCTTCACCAACGTCTACAATCCGCGCTCGGCCGTCACCCGTAAAGACGAATACCGCCGCACCCTGGTCAAGCGCGGCGCCACCATCGGCGCCAACGCGACCATCGTCTGCGGAGTAACCCTCGGTGAATACGCCTTCATCGCCGCCGGTGCCGTCATTAACAAAGATGTCAAGCCCTACGCTCTGATGGCCGGCGTCCCGGCCCGCCAAGTCGGCTGGATCAGCCGGCATGGCGAGCGGCTCGCCCTGCCGCTGCAGGGCCAGGCCGAAGCGCGCTGTCCCGCGACCGGTGAAATCTACCAACTGGCGGGCGACCATCTCAGCCGCAGCGAGGAGACTCAATGAACGTTCAGGCGATCTGGGAGGACGGTGTCTTTCGTCCGGCGCATCCACTCATACTGAAACGGCACCTGGTCACCCTGACGGTCTCGGATGATGACCTCGAAGTGCCGTCGGCGCAGATGTGCAGCCCGCCGGTCGCGCCGCCCCAAATCCCGGACACGGTTCAGGCCCGGCTTGCCGCCCAACGGGCACGTCGCGATGAAATCCTGCGCCGCCCGCCGGCATCCGCTGCGCCAGCGGTCCTTACGCAGGAGCAGGCACAACGCGACCGCGCCTTTGCGGAACGCCGAGCCTGGCGGCATGAGCAGGGTCGCTCCTGATGCAACACCTGCTGCTCGACGTCAATATCGTGGTGGACCTGTGCGTCCCGCGTGCGGGCACCGAGCAGACCGAGACGGCGCTGGCTTTAGCCGATGAATCCGGCCTGTCGATCTGGGTGTATGCAGGCTCGGTCCAAACCCTGGAGTATGTCACCGTCAGTGAGCTGCGCACGGCGCTCGCCGAGACCGGTACCATCCTGACCCGTGCCGAGCTCCATTCACGCGCCAAAGAGCTGCTGGTGACCATGACGGCCACCTTTGGTTGGCTCGCGGCCCTGGCCGGCGAGGGCGGCGTGTTTGCGACTGAAGATCCGGAAGACGAGCAACTCATCCGCGCGCTGGATCGGTTCGCTGCGGATTCGATCCGGTTATTAACCCGTGATAAGGGCCTGCTTGCACGCGCCGACGGGCGCGCCCTGACGCCGGAAGCGTGGCTTGTGGAATGGTCGCGGATCGCCGCGACCCGGCGCGTAATCGATTTCGTCGATCTCAGGAAGCAGCAAGCCGCGATCCGCCCGCAGTTGGAACTCAACCTCCACCGCGTCCTCCACCACGGTCAATACATCCTCGGCCCGGAAGTCCGCGAGTTGGAGGAACGCCTGGTCGCCTACACCGGTGCCAAGCACTGCATCACCGTCGCCAGCGGCACCGAGGCGCTGTTGATCAGCCTGATGGCGCTCGGCATCGGTCCGGGTGATGAGGTCATCACCACGCCCTTTACCTTCGTCGCGACCGCCGAGGTCCTCGTCCTGCTCGGCGCCACGCCGGTCTTCGTCGATATCGACCCTGCCACCTGCAACATCGACGCATCCCTGATCGAGGCCAGCATCACCGCCCGCACCAAAGCGATCATGCCCGTCAGCCTCTACGGCCAGCCGGCGGATATGGATGCCATCAACGCCATCGCCGCCCGCCACGGCAACATTCCGGTCATCGAAGACGCGGCCCAGAGCTTCGGTGCGACCTACCAGGGCAAGCAGAGCGGCAACCTCAGCACCATCGGCTGCACCAGCTTCTTCCCCAGCAAGCCGTTGGGCTGTTATGGCGACGGCGGCGCCATCTTCACCAGCGATGACGCCTTGGCCCAGGCCTGTCGGGAAATCCGCGTGCACGGTCAGAGCAAGCGCTACGTCCATACGCGGATTGGGGTTGGCGGGCGCATGGATACGCTGCAATGCGCGGTCGTCCTCGCCAAGCTCGATCGCTTCGACCACGAAATCGCCCAACGCCAGACCGTCGCCCGCCGCTACCATGAATTATTAGCCACGGAAACACACGGAATAACACGGCAAGAAGAAAGAGAAGAACGTGTCCGTGTCCTTCCGTGTGATTCCATGGCAACAAATCTTCGGCTGCTGCCCTGGCCGAAAGCACACCGCACCAGCGTCTTCGCCCAATATACCATCCTGGTCGAGGACCGCGACGCCCTCCAGGCCCGGCTGCACGCCGCCGGCATCCCCACGGCCGTGCATTACCCGGTGCCGCTCAACGCGCAGCCAGCCTACGCCCACCGGTGCTGCCCCGACTGCACCCCGGTTGCCCAGGCCATCGCACGTCAGGTCATGAGCCTGCCCATGCACCCGGACCTGAGCGAGGCTGACCAGCAACGCATCGTCACAACCCTGATGCAGAGCGAAGCACTGTGCCACCCCGGGCCTTGACACCATCCGGGCCAGCCGTCAGCGGTCCGTACCGGAGCCCTGAGTCAGACCGGGATCCGTAGGGTCCGCTGCGCGGACCGACGACCGTGCAGGTCGCGAGACGGCCGGGTTGATGACCAAGATTCTACAAGGCCGTGATCATCGTTCCGGCAAGCGACGGCCTGTCCGCCACTGGAGGTCGAGGCTTTAGCCGGTGGCGATTCCCGAGATCTTAAATAACATCAGTGGTCCCGGCACGCCGGGCCGGCTAAAGCCTCGGCCTCCAGTGGCCGGAACGATGATCGAGTCCCATGGACAAACGCCCTCCCAAACCCTAGCACCGCTGGCTCGGCATCCTGCTCACTGACCTGTTCGTTGGCCGCCCCTGGTCGGTGACCATGGAAGAGGAGTTGTCGCTCAAGAGTCAACGACTCGACATCCTCATCATCGAACGGCGCGACCCGGCGGGTGCGATCGCCGATCCAGCCGGCGTGGATGGCCTCCCCGATGGCTTGGAGAATCTGGCTGCCCACAATCTGCTCAGCTATAAATCCGCGGCGGAGCCCTTCAACGCCTGGGCGCTGGAAGAGCTCGTCAGCCACTACGTCACCTACCGGAAGCTGGCCTCGCTACGGGCCCGCAGCGGCGCGCGCGGGACCGATGAGCCGCCGGCCGAACCCGTGGGCGCCTACCCGTTGCTGCCGGCGCGCGACTTTCGCCGCTACGCCATCGCCACCCGCCAGCCGCGCCAACTGCTGCGCCAACTCCCGGCCGGCGCCTGTCGCGCCACCGCCTGCCCCGGAGTCTATGATCTTGTGGTGGGTGCGCTGCCGGTGCGCCTCATCGTGCTGGACACTTTGGCGAAGCAGCCGCACAACGCCCCCTGGGGACTGTTTGCGCACGCCGGCGATCAAACCCAGTACGGCTTCACCCACTATCAACCGCGCAGCCGCATTGGCATCTTCTTGCGTGACCAACTGGCCGCCACCGGTGGCCTGGAGACCGCCATGGCATATACCGTTGAAGAGTTCGAACGCGACGCAATGCGGGACCTTATGGAAAACGTCCTGCGCAATCCCAAGTACCTGAAGACGTTTCTCGATCGCGTGGTGGAAGAGGATCGGCTGCGCGAGCTCGCCCCCGAGGAGCGGCTGCGCGGGCTCGCCCCCGAGGAGCGGCTGCGCGGGCTCGCCCCCGAGGAGCGGCTGCGCGCCGTCACCCCCGAGGAGCGGCTGCGCGCGCTCACCCCCGAGGAGCGGCTGCGTGGACTCGCCCCCGAGGAGCGGCTGCGCGGGCTCGCCCTTGAGGAGCGGCTGGAAGGTTTCGATCCCGCGCTCATCGAAGCCTGGCTGAAGCAACAGCGCCGTCACGACCATTGACTGCCGACGACCCCGCGGGGGTCAGTGCCACGCTGGGCCATCGCGCAACCGTAGGCGGTGTGCTGGTTGCCGAGCACATGCAATACATCACCACCGCCGAGCGCATCGGGATTCAGAAAGGCCGTAAAGAGTGCCGTCAAGAGGGCGAGGTCGCCATGCTCTTGCGCCTGATCGCCCGCAAGTTCGGTCCGCCTACCGAACCCGTGCGCGAGCGTATCGAGCGTGCCGACCCTGAAACCCTGGTGGAGTGGTCCGACCGCATCCTGACGGCCCAGACCCTGGCCGAGGTGCTCGACGACGCCAGTTGACCGGTGGTGACGCCGCGATCACCGCGGTCTGCGCGCAGGACCGCAGGACATCTAGCTCCCACGCTCCAGAACCGTAGGGCGCAATCGCGCAGCGTAGTGCGCCGCTGATCGTGCCGCGCCCCGCCACCCAGCTTTAGGCGATTTCCGAATAAGACGCTATCAAGAATCACGCTCCGTAGGAGCCCGCTTGCGGGCGACGTGACCTGCCGGAATCGCGTCATTGTGCCCCCGCCCGTCGCCCGCAAGCGGGCTCCTACGGGTTGGATTTTTCGCGGAAATCACCTTACGTTAGATTGTGGAGCAACAAAAAGCCTTGTTGTTGACTCATGCCCTTATCCTAGGGGCTAAGTCCGACAGGCTGCTAGCGCGCCTACGGTCCGCCACTGCCCTCCGCGCCATCACGCCAGCCATGGACAAGAGCCCCCACAAATCCTGGCACCGTCGGCTCGGCATCCTCACCATCGAACGGCGCGACGCGGCGGGTGCGGGCCTTGATCGTAATCCCGGCCAGCGGCGTGCGTCGTCAGGGCTTCCAGCCCTGACGGGGTCAGGCCAAGATGGCCTGACTACGCACCCGGCGAGCCCAAGTGGCCGGAATCTTGATCGAGGCCCGGGTGCGACCGCCGATCCAGCCGGCGTGGATGGCCTCCCCGATGGCTTGGAGAATCCGGCAGCCCATAACCTGGTCAGTTATATCGCCGTCGGACGTGATCACCGGACGTAGATACTCTGTTCGAGCGCAAGTCCGATTTGCCTCCAATCCGTAAATTAGCCTCCTCGCTACGTGAACGGGCGCCATCGTCCGACGGCGTTCGGTATACCGGCGTC
>Ga0247840_10011060_pt1 | contig 11089 bp, 4 predicted proteins | sample LaCruzMarch2015__FD_192404 | JGI IMG/M metagenome (GOLD analysis project Ga0247840, IMG submission 192404) | Freshwater microbial communities from meromictic Lake La Cruz, Castile-La Mancha, Spain - LaCruzMarch2015_17m | ecosystem: Environmental > Aquatic > Freshwater > Lake | place: Spain...
CGGCTACCCAGCCCCAGCCATCGTTCTTGTTGGCGTTGGGAATCTTGCTTTGCTCGGTGAGCCGCCACCAGGCGACCTTGCCCGAACCTTGATTATGCCAAATCAGGGTGTTGCTCCGACTGATGCCTACCAGGCGCCATAAACTATCTACGCGAATGGTGTCGGCAACCCAGCCCCAACCATCATCTTTGTTGGTGTTGCGCAGCTTGGTTTGTTCGTTAAGTCTCCAATATGCAACCATACCGGATCCTTGGTTCTGCCAAATGAGAGTCTTGGCGCCGCCGAGTTCCGTGATGCCGGCCAGACGCCAGGCGTCGTTCACTTTCAGTGACTCGGCCACGAATCCCCAGCCGTCGTCCTTGTTGCCGTTGATGAGCTTGCCGTCTTCGCCGATGCGCCAGTAGGCGACTAAGCCCGAGCTCTGGTTCTGCCAGATGATGGTTGGTACACCGTTGATTCGACTTATTCCGGCGGCCCTCCAGTCACCATTCACGCGGATCGTTTCCGAGACAAATCCGACCGCGACCTGCCGTGCGTTGTCGTCGAGCTTCAGGAAAGCAACCTTTCCTTCATTAACATTTTGGTAGAAGAGCGTGCGGTATCCACCAACAGTCATTGTACCCGCAAAGCGCCAGTCACCATTGACTCTGACACTGCCGACCGCGCCGCGGCCTACGTCCCAGTCATCGCTGGTGATCGGCCCGCCCCCGGACAGGCTCCACCATTGCAACTCACCGCCGTCGGCATTCTGCCAGATGATGAACTTGCCCGAACCACTTGGCGGTGGCGGTGGTGGGGGAGGAGGGGGCGGCGGAGGCGGAGGAGGAGGTGGTGGTGGGACGGCCGCAGTCGTGAAAAGCACATCAGCGCCGTACGACGTCCCCTGCGAGTTCGTCGCATACGCACGCAGGTAGTATGTGGTGGATGAGGACAGACCGGAAATGGCGCTCGTGAACGCGCCCGTCCCTGTCCCATCCGTGGTCTTGGAGTCTGCTGTGGTCGGCGAACCTGTTGTATTCCAACACACACCGCGCGCCGTGACTGTGGCGTTGCCATCCGAAGTCACTGTGCCGCCAGAGCTTGCCGTGGTCTGGCCAACGCCGGAGACTGCTGTAGTGGTTACCGTGAGTGAGGTCGTAAACGTGATCTCGTTGCCGTAGCTCGTGCCGCTGGAGTTGGTCGCGTAAGCGCGTACGTAATAGATGGTGTTGGGCGTAAGCTCAGAGAGCGTGCTGCTGAAGGCGCCGATTCCTGCGCCGCCGCCGCTGAAGAAGTTTGCAATCGTGGGTCCAGAGGCGGTGTTCCAACACACCCCGCGCGCCGTGACCGCAGCGCCGCCGTCGTCGGTAATCGTCCCGCCCGAGCCCGCGCTTGTGGTCGTGATCGAAGTGACTGGCGATGTCGTCAACGTCGGGGAGGCAATCGCCGTGGTCGTTAGCGATATCTCGTTGCCATACACAGTTCCCTGCGAGTTGGTTGCGTAGGAGCGGAGGTAATAGGTAGTATTCGGGGTCAAGCTAGTGAGACTGCTCGTGAAGCTACCCGTCCCCGATCCATCTGTGGTTATGAAATCTGAAATCGTGGGAAAGCCGGTCGTATTCCAACACACGCCGCGCGTGGTCACGGCAGACTGGCCTTGACGCGTTACATTGCCGCCGCTGGTCGCGGTAGTCAGGGTTGTTCCAGAAACCGGCGCAGTCAAGACACCTGCCGTAGTTGTCAAGGTATAGGCTGCATATCCAAATTCTTGCACACCGGCATCTACCGAGCCCCCAAGCGCCAGGACTCCGTCGCCGCGCATGGAATGGGCGAAAGCCTGTCCACTCGTTGCACCAGCCGGAAGGATGGCCTTGCCTTGTGCGCCGAAACTCGTATCCAAGCTGCCATCAGCTGCGAAGCGGGCCATTGCAAATTGGAGATGGGCAAGGTTTGCGTACCCAGCGAGAACGATAGCCCCATCTTGCTGCACAGAAACACCGTAGGCGGCATCGTCGCCAGACCCGAAATCCAGAGTAGCAAGGCCTGTCCCGGTGCCGAAGGTTCCTGTATCGAGCGTGCCATTCGCGGTATACCGGGCGAGCGCGAAGTCGGAGTTCGAGCCATTGCTGGAACTGCCCGCCATGAGTAGCTTTCCATCGCTCTGCACAGCCAAAGCCCGTCCCATGGCGTCGTTGGCGCCTATGCTAGTGAGAACCTTCCCACTCGTACCGAACGTCGCATCGAGCGAACCGTTGGCCGAATATCGCGCCACGGCGAATTTCTGCACACCACCATCCAAAGCGTTACCGCCAGCCACAATCTTCCCGCTCGGCAGAATCCGCATTGTTTTGATACTCGCCAGCCCTCCATTACCAACGCTCGTGGTAACGCCCCCTGTCCCGTTGAAGGACGTATCCAAGATGCCGGCGCTCGTGAGCCGAGCGATGTAGAAGTCGTTCCCATCCGTCCCGCCGACCACGATCTTCCCATCCGGTTGGACGGCCAGCGCGTTGCAGACGCTTCCACCGCCAAGCGACAGCGTGACAACTCCATTCGTGCCAAAGCTCGTATCAAGCGCGCTGCCGTTAGCGAGATAACGGGCAAGGACAAGTTTCTGTCCACTTTGATCAGTCCAGCCGCCTACTAGAATCTTTTCGTCGGATTGAACCGCCACAGCCCGGGCGTAATCATTGGTCCCGATATCGATCAAGACGGATTTCCCTGTTCCGCTGCCGCCAAAGCTGGTATCCAGAGCGCCGTCCAAGGCATAGCGAGTGAGTGCGAATTGGTGCTTGCTCCCGTTTGAGGCATCGCCGGCCAGCACGGCCTTTCCGTTGCCCTGAAAGGCCAGCGCAACGGCGTAAGAGTTCTGAAAGGAAACTATTGATGTGTCCGTAAGAGCGTCCGGCACAGTAAGGTACACCTGCGTTCCGTAGTCCGTGCCTGCGGCATTGGTTGCATACGCGCGCAGGTAATAGGTCGTGTTCGCAGACAGACCGGCCACTGTGCTCGTGAAGCTGCCCGCGCCTGCCCCGTCCGTGGTCTTGGAGCTGGCGATTGTCGGCGTGCCGCTCGTGTTCCAGCACACGCCGCGGACCGTGACCGTGCCGCCGCCTTCGCTGGTAACATCGCCGCCGGCCGAGACGCCGCTCGTGCTCGCGTTCGTGAGCAGGCTCGTGGTCACTGTCGGCAGCGCGATGGTTGAGAAGCTGAGCTCGTTGCCGTAGGCAGTGCCTTGCGCGTTTGTGGCGTACGCACGCACGGAGTAGGTGGTTGATGCGGTCAACCCTGTGAGGGCGCTGGTGAAGCTGCCTGAACCCGTGCCATTCGAGGTCTTGGAGTCAGCAATGGTCGGCGTGCCGCTCGTGTTCCAGCACACGCCGCGCGCTGTAACCGCTGCGCCGCCGTTCGTACTGATTGCGCCGCCACTCGACGCAGCAATGTTGGTGACGTCGGAGATGGCAGTGGTCGTGAGCGTCGCCAACGTCGCGCTGGTGGTAAACGAAACCTGGTCGCCGTAACCCGTGCCGTTGGTGTTCGTAGCGTAAGCGCGCACGTAATAGGTTGTCGCGGGGCTCAGGTCAGTGATGTTACTCGTGAAGGCGCCAGTGCCAAAACCGTTTGCGCTATTGAAATCGGCCGTGGTCGGAGTTCCGGTGGTGTTCCAGCACACTCCGTGCACCGTGACCGAAGCGCCGCCGTCGGCCGTGACCGTGCCGCCGGAATCTGCTGTTGTCCGTGTGACGTTGGAGATTGACGCGGTCGAAACAGTCGCCACGGTCGTCCCGGTGATGAAAGTCACGCTATTGCCATAGGCTGTGCCGTTGGTGTTCGTGGCGTAAGCCCGTACGTAGTAGGTCGTATTGGGTGAGAGACTTGTGATACTGCTGACGAACGCACCCGCGCCTGTTCCGTCGCTAGTTTTAGTATCCGCGATAGTCGGCGTTCCTGTTGTATTCCAACAGACACCGCGTGCCGTGACTGACGCGCCGCCGTCCGTACTGATCGTGCCACCGCTTGATGCGCCATTGTGCACGACGCTGGAAATGGCCGTCGTCGTGAGTGTCGGAACTGTCGAGCTGCTGGTAAAGGTCAACTCATTGCCATAGCTCGTGCCGCTGCTGTTCGTTACAAAGGCTCGGACATAGTAAAGAGTGTTCGCGCTCAGGCCGGCCATGCTGCTCGTGAACGTCCCTGTTCCCGTCCCGTCGCTTGTCTTGGAGTCCGCGGTAGTCGGGGCGCTGGTAGTGTTCCAGCACACGCCGCGCTCGGTGACCGCGCTCGTGCCGGACTCGGTGACTTCTGAGGCAACGGTCGCTGCGGTTGTGCTCACGCCTGAGACGCTGCCTGTGACCACGCCGGCAGTGGCGGCGAAGTAATAGGCCGCGTAACCGAAATCATACGCACCGCCGCCTGAGTCAAATCTCCCGGCTGCCAGCAGCGTTTTATCGCCGCGCACAGTCAGGGCGTTCGCCAGGGCGCCGGACGCCGCAGGCAGGAGAATCTTTCCCGACGCGCCGAACGTTGCATCCAGGCTGCTGTCTGTCGCGCTCAGGCGGGCGAGCGCGAGGCGGGTGCTGGTCTGGTAGATATTTTCCCCACCTATCAGGATAGCGCCATCGGCCTGGAGGGCCAGGGTATGCACCCCGCACGATCCGCTGCCGAAATTCACGCTCTTCTTTCCAGCTGTGCCGAAGCCTCCATCGACGCTCCCGGTCGCGGCATAGCGCACGATCCCGAAGTCGTTGTCCGATCCGTTGAAGGTATCGCCCGCCGCAATGATCTTGTTGTCGGCCTGCAGAGCGAGGGTTTTGAGAATATCATCGCCTGCGCCGATGGCCGTAAGCGCCAAGCCTGCGGTGCCGAAGCCGGCATCGGGCGTTCCGTTTGCATTGTACCGCGCAAGCCCGAATGTTTTATTGGCGCCGCTGTAGGCCAAGCCGCCGGCAACGATCTTGCCGTCGGGTTGGAGCAGCAAGGCGTTGACCGCAGAAATCCCGGTTCCGATCGTGGTCGTGACTGTGCCGCCAGCCCCAAAGCCTGTGTCCATGGCGCCTGTGGGGCCGAGACGCGCCACGAAGAACACACTCGACTTGCCGCCGGCCACAAGAATCTTGCCGTCGGATTGGAGCGCAATGGCGCCCACGCTGTCCATGGCAGTATCGACCGTGACCACGCCATTCGTGCCGAAGCCTGTATCCAGCGCGCCCGCGGCAGTGAGACGAGCCACTAGCATGTGGGTGTTCACGCCCTGGATGGAAGAGCCAGCCACAAGGATCATGCCGTCGGGCTGCACAACCACGGCCTGGGCTGCGTCGTTGCCGCCCAGATCAAAGCGAGCTTTGCCTGCCGTGCCAAAGGTGGCGTCCAGGCTCCCGGCGAGGGCGTAGCGCGCCAGAGCGAAATCGTTATCCGTGCCATTGTGGCTCTGGCCGACGAGAATAGCCTTTTGATCGGATTGAAGCGTCATTGCATTGGCCGCATCGACGCCGCCAGAAAAATCCGTGCTCGTCAGCGTGTTCGGCACAGTGAGGTACACCTGCGTTCCGTAGACCGTGCCTGCGGCGTTGGTTGCATACGCGCGCAGGTAATAGGTCGTGTTCGCAGACAGACCTGCCACTGTGCTCGTGAAGCTGCCCGCGCCCGCCCCGTCCGTAGTCTTGGAGCTGGCGATAGTCGGCGTGCCGCTTGTGTTCCAGCACACGCCGCGGACCGTGACCGTGCCGCCGCCTTCGCTGGTAACATCGCCGCCAGCCGAGACGCCGCTCGTGCTCGCGTTCGTGAGCAGGCTCGTGGTCACTGTCGGCAGCGCGATGGTCGAGAAGCTGAGCTCGTTGCCGTAGGCCGTTCCCTGAGCGTTTGTGGCGTACGCACGCACGGAGTAGGTGGTTGATGCGGTCAATCCTGAGAGGGCGCTGGTGAAGCTGCCTGAACCAGTGCCATTCGAGGTCTTGGAGTCAGCAGTGGTCGGCGTGCCGCTCGTGTTCCAGCACACGCCGCGCGCCGTGACTGCTGCGCCGCCGTTCGTACTGATCGAACCGCCGCTCGACGCAGCGGTGTTGGTGACGTCGGAGATGGCAGTGGTCGTGAGCGTCGCCAACGTCGCGTTGGTGGTAAACGAAACCTGGTCGCCGTAACCCGTGCCGTTGGCGTTTATCGCGTAAGCGCGTACGTGATAGGTGGTATTCGCGGTCAGACCAGTGATGTTACTAGTGAAGGCGCTGACGCCAGTTCCGTCGCTGGTTTGGGAGTCCGCGGTGGTCGGTGTGCCGCTCGTGTTCCAGCACACGCCGCGCGCCGTGACCGCTGCGCCGCCGTCGGCCGTGACAGTCCCGCCCGAATCGGCCGTGGTCTGGGCAATGTTGGAAATGGCAGTGGTCGAAACCGCGGGCGCAGAAGGGCCGGCGCTGGTGGCAAAGCTGATCTCGTTGCCATAGGCCGTGCCGTTGGCATTCGTGGCGTAAGCGCGCACGTAGTAGGTCGTGCTTTCGGTCAGGCTGGTAACGGAGCTGACGAACGCGCCTGTGCCCGTTCCGTCGCTGGTTTTGGCGTCCGCAATGGTCGGCGTGCCCGTGGTATTCCAGCAGACGCCGCGCTCGCTGACTGCTGCGCCTCCATCAGCGCTGATCGTGCCGCCCGTAGCCGCACTGCTGCTGTCAATGGCGCTGGCGGCCGTGGTAGTGAGCGTAGGCGTCAAGGCAAACTGAGCATTATAGGCCGGCGCCGCGTTCTTGAAATGTATCCAGCCCAGGTTCTCGCACCAGGCGTAGCCGTCGAGAGCCCCAGTGGCTGTATTGAAGGTCGCCGGGGTGTAGCTGTGGTCAAATTTGATCCAACCCGCGGTCTTGCTCCAGGCGTGGCCGGAGAGATTGCCCGCGGCGTCAGCGTTCACGCCCCAGTTGCTGGTCGTGGTATTCGCAAAAGGCGCCGCAGCGTTATTGTCGTAAGCAAGCTTGATGTATCCGACATTCTCAGCCCAGACATAGCCGGTCAGGAAGCTCGACGCGCCGTTGGCGTGCAGCGTTGCGCCTTGGCTCGTGGGCTTGAAGTTCACCCAGCCCGCGTTCTCGGCCCAGGCGTATTGGACCGTGTCTTTGATCGGGTAGTCCGCCGCATAGGCGGAGAAGGCGAAGAAGCCGCACAGGAGCAGCAGGAGACTGGCGCGCAGGCCGACATGAAGACAAAAACGCATGGCTTCCCCCAGCGGGTTAATGGAGCGTGTGGCGTCAATTATTTTGGGCAAAGCAATTCTCGTTATCTCTGTTCGTGCTTCAGAGTCGTCGGTGGCCAAAACGCGTGCGCCGCCTCCGTCGGTCAGGGGGACACCCCCTTAAACCCCCGTCAAAAGTCAAAGGATCAAATCACCAAAGACTCAACTCCTCTATTGTCCACCCCGCACAGGCCAGACTCCGTAAGATAAAGCCTTAGAACACCCGCCCTCGGCGCCGTTGTTGAGGTCTACGCACCAAGCTCTCGCCGTGTCATCTAAACGCGTAGTACTCGAGAAGTAGCCGACAAACTGAATGTTATAGAACGGATCATTACTAGTTCTTTGGCCCGTCCCGGCGGTGTTGGCAAGGGCTGGGGCAAAGTATTGCGAAGCGATAAGGCTCCTCAGCTCATTTATCGAGGGTAAACGCCACTCGCCTAATGCGGACCCGTCGCTCAACCCACACATGCCATTTTTTAAGGTCGCTACGGAGGGCAGAGCCTCAGCCCAGATCTTCCCCCCCCAACAGAGCGTATTCTCCAGCCAGATCAGACCGGTCAGGTTGTCTGTAACCGTGCCGTCATTATTATTGGTAAAGCGGGGGATGGGCCAGGCTGCGCCTTTAGTGGCTGAATAGTTGCCATCGTCCCCAACGGCATACTGGGTCGTCTGCCCAGTCTTCGTCACAGGTGCAGTGACACCGGCCGCCCAGGCAAGGGCCGGGAGTGACAATAATAGGACGAACGCGAATGGAAGACGTAAAAATGTCTGGTTCATGCCCTTATCCCCTGTACGTTGTTCGTGGTCTTGGTCATGGTCTTTTCCTGTGCTTTGCGACTTCGATAATGTGCCTAGGCTGGGGAGCCCCCCTGGGATCGCCAATCGTAGTCTCGTCTCTCGTTCTCGCCGTACCCGGGACCGCTGAGCGGCGACTGTGGCCGCATAAGAGCCTCTACGCTCTGCTATCGATGCCCGTACGGCTCGGAGACTCGCCTACGGTCAGTCGGGCTCGGAGACTCGCTAAAGGCTCTAAACTGCTCGGCTCTTTACGTTTCTCTTGTCGGGGCAGGGGCAGCAGAGCATCGACAGCAGTGGAGTGTCTGTCCGCCTCTCGTTCTCGCCGTACCCGGGATCGCTGAGCGTCTGCTCGGCTCTTTCCGTTGCTTATGCGTTGGCGCCTGGGCTATGTAAAAGTTCATATTAGCGCTCAATTTCTCGCTCTGCCAAACTTCGTCTCTGTCGCCAACACAGTAGCCGAGCAGATGCTCAGCGCTCCCGGGTGAGGCGAGAGCAGAGCCCGACTGGCCGTAGGCGAGTCGTCGAGCCGTACGGTCTGTCATCTCGACCGCAGGGAGAGATCTCAATCCTTCCATACGCCGAATACTCCGATTATTATTTTGAATAACATACCTTTTCCTCAAACGCGTGCGCCGCCTCCGGCGGTCAGGGGGACACCCCCTTCAACCCCCGTCAAAAGTCAAAGGATCAAATCACCAAAGCACCAAATCCTCTATTGTCCACCTCGCACGGGCCAAACGTAGTGCGAACTCGCCTTATTGGTCGTGAACACGTTGCCGTCGAAGAGGTACACGAACCAAGCGTCCGCCGTATTACCTGCGTACGTCGTACTCGACCAGTAAGCGTAAGCGTTCGACTGAACGTTCGTGAACGGAGCACCCGCAGTCCACTGGGCTGTCCCGGCGGTGTTGGTGAGAGATGGGCTTAAATAGCCCGCGTGGGTGAGGGACCTCAATTCATGGCGATTTGGCAGACGCCAATGGCTGGCAACGCTACCGTCGGTCAAACCACAGGCACCATTGGCTAAGGTGATGGCGTCATTCAATGCAGTTGTCCACGTTCGCACCCCGAAACAATTCGCATTCTTGAGCCAAATAAGCCCGGTCAGCAGATCCGTGATGGTCCCGTTGTTGTTGTCCTTAAAGCGCGGGGAGATTTCGCCGGCGCCGGTGCGCAAATGCCCGTCGTCACCGGTGGCGTAGGTTGTTGTCTGTCCGGTCTTAGGCGGGCGGGCTGGGACGGTCAGGGGGGATTGGGTCAGCGTGCCGCTCACCAGGGTGCCGTTGACCACGCCGCTTTTGCCGCTGGCGATCTCGGCCGCGGTGGCAGTGGCCGCGGCGGTGTTCACCACGTTGGCATTGCCCGCGACGCCGAAGATGGTCGCGCCGCTTTTTATATTCGCTGAAACCAGGCCGGCGTCGCCAGCTACGTAGCCGCTGCCGTTGTGGTAGCCGGCCGCGATGTTTCGGTTGCTGGTGGTGGGGGTGTAGATCGCCGCGCCGTTGTTAGGCATAGTTCCCGCAACGCCAGAGCCAGCGCTCGCGCTTGAAAATGACGTGCCGCTCAGGACATTGGCCTGGGCCGCGTCGCCAGTGGCCGCTATCATCGTGCCGGTCGTGCCAAAGATGACCACACCGCTTTTGATGTTCGCCACGTCCAGGTCGGCATCGACCGCGGTTGCGGTCTTGCCGCTGTAGTAGCCGTCGGGAATCGCGAAGCTGATTGAGCCGGGCGCGCCGGAAAAGTCGTTCTGCGAGCTGCTGCCGGTGATGGACGCGCCGTTCACCCAGGCGATTTTGCCGGGGAGGATATCCGTCACCACCGCACCGCCCGAGGCGATGGTGGTGTTGACAATGTTCGCAACACTCCCGGTCACGCCAAAGATCGCGACGTTGTATGCGATGTTCGTGGCGAGGAGTGCCGGTTCGGCAGTCAGCAGGTTGATGCCGGCAGAGTAGTACCCCGCGAGAATGTTATAGCCCCCCAGCGGAGGCGTGATGGTACGGTCCTGCATGGTCCCGGTCAGCAGGCCCCAGCCGCTGGAGCTCAGGCCGAAGTAGGTCTTGTTCAGGCGCACCTGGGCGGCTGTTGCGCCCTGAGCGTCCTGGGTTGGCGCTTTGGCCATGATCTGGTCCGTGGTGTGGCCCGTGGGGCCTATGGGATTCCCTGGCGCGGGCGGGTCAAATACCCCGGTCTTGGCGCCGGCCGTGCCGAGGTCGAGCCGGTTATAGAGGTCTTCGAGCGTATACATATCGCTCGCGGCGTCCGTCGGCGCAGCGGGCGCGTCGAGACTCCCGGCCAGGGCCGCGGCTGCGGGCAGCAGCGACCAGAGCAGAACCAGGCACCAGGCCACAAGCGAATGCGAAGAGCGCAGTTTCATAAGCAGGCTTCCTTGCGGAGCGTAATTTGTTCTTCAGAGTAATGCGTTACAAGTTGTGTGTCCCAATTCCAAATGTCCGCCCCATCCAGCGGTCGGGGGACTCCCCCTGAAACACCCGTCAACAGTCAAAGGCTCAAATCATCAAAGCAGCAAATCCTCTTCAAATCATCAAAGCAGCAAATCCTCTTCAAATCATCAAAGCAGCAAATCCTCTATTGTCCACCTCGCACGGGCCAGACATCGTACGTAACCATCTTATCGCTATTATCCACTCGCCCGCCGCTGAAGGACACGAACCAGGCGTACGTCGTATTAACTGCGTACGTAGTACTCGACCAGTAGCCGCTCGACACAACGTTCGTGAACGGAGCACCAGCAGTCCACTTGGCTGTCCCAGCGGTGTTGGGCACAGCTGGGGCAAAGTCGTTATCATAGGTCAAACTGCGTAATTCATTCACAGTAGGCAAACGCCAATCTACATATGTGGCGTAGGCTCCTGCATTGCAGGCCTGGACACCCGCCATAGCATTAAACCAGGTCACCACTCCTTGATTCACGCCGCAATTGGCGCCTGCGCTGGCGTCCTCGCGCCACATAATACCATTTCCTATTGACAATGCAATCAATTGGCGGCATTCTCCTTGAAGGAGGAATCGCCCATGGCTCGCCCAAAATCAATTTTTTCGTCAGAGCTTGCAATGCGAGCGAAAGCCGATCTCGAC
>Ga0247840_10011064_pt1 | contig 11084 bp, 7 predicted proteins | sample LaCruzMarch2015__FD_192404 | JGI IMG/M metagenome (GOLD analysis project Ga0247840, IMG submission 192404) | Freshwater microbial communities from meromictic Lake La Cruz, Castile-La Mancha, Spain - LaCruzMarch2015_17m | ecosystem: Environmental > Aquatic > Freshwater > Lake | place: Spain...
TGATTTCTCAAGATTTTTGGAGAGGTAGGCATAGAGAGGAAAGGGTCCTGTAGGCAGGCGGTAGACAATAGACTGTTTTTATTGGGTTTTTGAGAAAGAATGTGTGTTTGCAGCGAAACTCCTGTTTAATTCATCATCGAGGACGTCGTAGTCGTTGAGCGAAACAGGGGCGGACGCTGGCGGGCGCAACTTGGCGGCTTTCACCGCTTCGTCGCAACCGGCGGGATTGCTTTTGGGGTTTCGCTCAGACTGCCGCGAACCGTAGCTCACCCAGGTGGAGTCCAGCCCTGATTTTTCGTCCCCGTTCAGATCGCAGGTCAGGGCGCCGTGCCCCGCGTAGTGGATATACGCCATATCGCCGGGGTGAATTTTTTGCGTCAAGGCTTGGAAGGCGGCGCGAATGTTCTCATGCGTGGCGTTGCTGTCCAGAAGTTCGACCACATTTTTGGATGGGAACCCAAATTGTGGCGACACGAGAAGCTCCTTGAGGAGCCGTATGTCGTTCTTGGCGCCTTCGAGGGGCGTTGCGTCAGTATTCTGATACGCATCGATGCCTATGAGCAGCGCGTACTTGCTCGGCCTCAGGGCTGGCGTCTCGGCGCGGACCACGGCGGTCCAACCGGACAGAAGAAGCAAGGCCACAACGGTCAAAAAGCCTCGAAGCAGTGGATTGAGGATGCGTGTTCTCATTGTCGCTCCGCGTTACTCCTCCTCGAAGGGCGCCAACGTCGCGTCCAGGCGGTCGAACGCCTCGCGCAGCGCGCCGCAGGCGAGCCCGTTGGGCCTGTCCATCAGCTCTGAGACATACGCCAGCGCTGTCTGCGCGGCCTTGCTCCCCTCTCCACCCCGAGCGTCGGCTCCAAAAGCCTTGCGAAAACTCTCGACACTCGCGCGTAGCGCGGCGTTGTCCTCGGGGTCGACAGCCGCGCGCGAGCACGCGTTGCGCACGGCGCGGGTCCATTGCCCAAGCGAGAAATAAAGCGCATCGGGCGTGTTGTTCCAGTCAAGAGACATCATCGCGTTTACGTCAGGCCCGGCAGGACGCTGGGCGCGGGGTTCAAGGCGGCTGCGCGCCTGCAGCGTCCCCGCGGCGTAGGCCTGTTGCGTGGACGACCACGCGGGAAGGCGCGCTACGCGAGCGAGGGCGCTATCCCATTCCGTGAGCAAAGGCGCCTCGCCCCCGCGGGTGGCGGGCTGCGGCCTTCCGGCAATCGCGTAGACGTTCTCCAAGGACTGCTGCAATGCGTCCTGCGAATTCTTCCCCGGAAGAAACACGGCGAGGAGAACGCCGGCTGCCAGGGCGAGCGGCGCGAACGTGGTCAGCATAAAACGCCGCGACAAGCGCGATCCGGATCGTTGCGGCGTATCATTTTTCGCCGCGCGCTCGCCCAAGAGCGTGGCGGCCAGGCTCCACGCAGCGCGGCAGGACTCGCACTGCGCGAGGTGGGCGATAAGCTCCTCGCGTCGCGCGCCTCGGATGCGGCCTTCGCTCAAGGCGGCCGTCTCCTCGGGATCGGGGCAGTGGCTCATTGGCTCATAAGACTGCGCAACGAGCAACGCCAGCTCCACCCTCTGTGTCTCGGCCGATTCTGGCCTTGGTTCTTGTGAGGTTTTTTTGTTATCCATGAGCAGCTTCCGGCCTTGTTGGCGCCTTCTTTCTTTTATAGACGGGAATATAGCCCCGTCTTGTCACATGCGCGATCAATCTTTTTCGGCAAGAAGTCCCGCCAACACAGCGCGCATGCCGCACTGCGCCGCAGCCGTTTCGAAACTTTTCCGAATCCTGAGCAACAAGCTGCGCAGCCTGCTGTGGGCTAGATTCAAGGACCAGCCGAGCATTTGCCCAGCCGTGGTGACCGCCACGCAGTCACGATAAATCATCCCCAAGAAGAGACGCTCATCGGCGGACAAGGTGAGCGCTTCGCGCAGGGCTTGGAAAAAACGTTCCGCAAGTTCTGGATCCGGATCGTAAGCCGGAGCGTCATGGAATCCGAGTCCACGGCGTAGCGCCTCCAAAAAAGCGTCTCGTTGCCGCTTGTCGTAAAGTTCCTCGGGGTTGAGCTGGTGCAGTCCTGGTTCTTCAGGGAGCACCGTGTTCACGTCCACATCGTCAGCGATACGCGGGAGCGCGCTTCCTCCGCAATCTAAAATATGGCTCAAAATGGCGTCTATCGCTTCGGCGATCGCCTCCGCGGCGAGCGCCGTTGCATTCTGGTCAAGCTGTCCAGCCGCTTCGGCCGGCGACGCGCCATCGAGGCAGAGAAGCTTATAGAGGCGCTCGTAAAGAAATCCCCTGCGCTTGATCCAGGCTGGCGGACGCTTCCGGCCAAATACCTTACGGGCGTAATCCTCAAGAAGGCGCGACGTCACCTGGGCGAGGTAGGCTGTAAAGCTCGCCTGCCCCCGATAGGCGCGCACTCGCCGCCAATCGTTGGCCTCCAGGCCGCGCTGCGCTGCGAGTAGAGCCGCATCCGCGAGGTTGGGATCCTGAAAACGCTTGCGAGACAGCGCTTCCAGAATACCCCACTGCGAAAAAATCAGCTGCTTGCAATCTTCGGAGGAGGCCGTTGCGAGCTTTTCCGGGTCAAACGCCGCAGCGCCATATGGAGATCGATTCAGGAGCTGGGCCATGAGAGGGAATGGAATACCGTCCGTTAGCTATAGGGCGTAGTTCACAACAATCTGTGCGCCAGGAGTAAGACGACAGCGACACGCACACCTGCATCAAAATAGTGTGCATGAAGGGACAAAAAACTTCAAGAGTTCTCTTGCACGCCAAGGATGTCGCATTTGGCTTTTTGCGTTCCTGTCGCGCAACTAAGTCGCCGATTTGGGCTGTTTCCGCGGCGATTATCTCGATCGCTCGAAGAAAAACTGAGAAGTGCTCCACTCCACTGGAGGCAGTTGTTCCGAGTCAGTTGGGGAGCGCGTACGGCCGACTCTAGCATTGAGGAAGGCTTCAAGGGGGGACGCGCCTGCTTCTCGCGTTGCTGCATACGCATCCTGCGACAGCTGCGTGAGGTCCAAGGGGACGCGGCTGGCAATAAGACGAACAAATTCTCTAGGTTCCACAAGCTCAAGATGGACATCAACTTTTCGCGTTGCGCCAGCGTGTATGAGCCCTTCCTCCTTGTCTTGCCAATCTTCTGGAAAAAAAGGTTTTATCTCGCCTTTGCTCGTGATATTTATCAGATACGTAAAATAATTCTGTTTCCCCGTATTGTTCAGGGTGAACCGGAGCAACGTGGGGGTGGAAAAACGTTGGATCTCCTTCTCCGCCTTTCCTGGCGGCAAGGAGTGAATGAAATCCCAGCAGCGAGGCGGCGCGTTTTTTTGCAGTTCCAAAAAGTGTTTCGAGTCGGTGGAGCACGGGGCTGTCGGATTTGGAGCCAGCTTGTAGACATCCACCAACAATTGCACTGGCGACCTGTCGCCAGGAACAGAAGGCAGGGTGGCCATGTTGCGCACTCTGGCGAGTTTGACCAGGTTTTCTTTCAACGCCGCCAGCCCCGCGTCGTTCAACCCTATTTTGAGATTGTCCTGCCCTTCGAAAAACGTGATGTCGCCTTCCGTAGCCGTAAGAGCCCAGCATTCGGCGGGAGCGTCGGGGAACGAACGAGGCAGGCGATCATTCTTGTCTGCGTAAACGTATTTCCCGTCAGGGTCTTTTTTGGGCCTGAGTATTTGCAGGACAAGGTCGCATTCAAGCTGCGAGGGCGCAAGTTGGTATGCATTCAAAGAGGTAAGCGCGTCCCTCACGTGCTCGGTGAGCGCGGCGTCTTCCGCGAGGTCGCAGCGTACAAAGACTCTAATAGCCCCCTTATCGTACACGAACGTATCCAATATGAGCAAGTCGCCCACCACAAAGCCGCCGTCCGCCTCGCCCGTGCTTTGGAGCGGCGAGACCTCAGCTAACTTCAAGGTCGGCGACGCATGGTTCACCTGCTGCGGATCGTACTTACGCAACACGGACCCGCGCGTCATTCCCGCCAAAGAACCGGAAGACACCGTCACCCTACGCCCGGCAATCTCCTTGACGACGATGGTCTGCGGGGGATTCTCGATCCGGCCTCCAAAGACGAGGAGGGATTTATCCCCCTCGGAATGGGGGTGTTGCTCATTGTTTCCATGGAGCAGAATCAGCGCTTCCGCGCTTTTCTTTATGTTTTCCCAGCTGTCTCCATGTGAGGCGTTTTGTAGCGCCTGAGCCCAAAACCAGGTGAAAAGACCGTACACTTCTTTGTTCGGAGCGTCCGTGTACTCATTGGCCGTTTCTCGCTCCTGACACGCGGATATTTCAAGCCATTTGACGCTACGCCCGGCCGCGAGCATCCCCAGCGGGTGCGGCCGAAAATCCATACGCGCCTTTCTCGTCTTGAACGTCACGCCCCTGGTGATTGTGCCGGAATGACAGGAATCAGAAACGACAACGACGTGGCCTGTTTTGTGGTGCAAGGCATCGAATAAGACGTTCAGTTCCTTGCCGAGCACATCGTACTGGTTCAACGCGGCGTCCGTCGGCATGGAAGCTGATTTTTTCCTGTTTATCTTGCCCACCAGCTTTGCGCACTCGGTCTTGGTAAGTTCATCCTTCAATCCTTGGCGTGAGCCGTACGTCACCCAGGTTGAATCCATGCCGCTCTCTTTGGTGGGCGCGAGCGAGCAAGTCAGCGAGCCGTGCCCCGAAAAGTGGACATAGACCATATCGCCTGGTCGGGATTTTTGCGTCAGAGCAAGGATGGCGTTGCGGACGTTCTCGTGCGTCGCCTGGCTGTCTAAAAGTTCCGTGATGTTTTCTGGGTAAACCCCCAGCCGCGTGAGGAGAACCCCTTTGATAAGCCGGATGTCGTTTTTAGCCCCGTCCAGGGACTCGAGTTTGGACGGCGCGTAATCATTGATCCCAATGAGCAACGCGTATTTCGTGGGCGCCCCGTCCTCGGCCCAGGCGCCCGCTATCGCGAACAATTCGAGGTTGGCGCCGGAGCAAAATAAGCACACGGCGGCCGCCAACCAACTACAACATGCTTTCGCCAAGCAATGCGTCTTCACGCCACATGTCGCTGCATTGTTTGCGCGTCGTATCACAGCCAATTCCCCATCAGAATGAACGGCGCCCAATAGTAGGGATGCGCGTAGGTTGGGCCGGTCCAGGGCGCGGCGTCGGGCTCCACTTGCGCGGCTTTGGCGCTGGATGCGATGACGCGGCCGCGGACGTTGCCGGCGGCGTCGGTTGCGGCGGCTTCGCCTTTTATGAAGCGGACTTGCTCCTGGCGCAGGGCCTCGGCCTTGGAGAGATGGCGCTCTTGATGCAACCAGTACATGTCCTGCATGAAGAGTCCCGTGCTTGTGTCGGCCACGGGCCAGAGCGTGGCGAGCACGCCCTTGGCGCCGCGGTTCTGGGCCAGGACGCCGAAGCCTTCGACTTCGCGACCGTCCGCGTTCACGCCGCCCATGCCCGTGTTGCAGGCCGAGAGCGTCAGCAGGTCCACGCGCTTGAACTGGAAATCCCCCTTTTTGAGCTGCGCCAGGGTCAGCATCTTCCCGTCGCCCAGGAGCAGGGCCGAGTCCTCGATCGTGCCGGGGTTGAAGTCGAAGTGGCTGGCGATGTGCACCACGGAGTAGTTCTCGGCCAACAGCCCGCTCAGGGACTGCTCGGTGAAGGCCGCGTCCAGACGCACGGCGCCGGGCAAGACCCCCTGGGTTCCTGGCGTGGCGGCGTCGGCCTTGACGATGCCGGCGAGCTCGTCTTTGACCCCGGAGAGCGCTGCGAACTTGCCGTGCTTCTGTGTGACGCCGAAACCGACGACCTTCCAGTTCGAGGTGGCCGGGAGCGTGAGCCGGGCCTCTGCCGCGGCGGTGAAAACCGGGAGCGCGTACTTTTCGGCAAGGAATCCGGTCCTGTCGTGCAGGGCTGCAAGTGGGATGTAACGCAGCACGCCGTCCAGGAAGACCATAACGGTCTTGGCCTCGCACTTCGCGAGGTCCGCGGCCACGGGCGCCCAGAGCAGCTCGTAGAGCGCGCGGGCCTGGGGGATGGGGTCTTTTGTCGGCGCCTCCAGGACCTTACGAAAGTCCATGATCTTCGCGTTCAGATCCTTGGCCGCCACGGGCGCGCTACGCGCGTCCTGGGTTTTGGGCGTGGTCAAGATCATCCAGACCTTGTCCTCGGTGACGAGATAGTGCAGGAACACCGCGCCCTCGCCCAGGTCTTCGAGCACGCCTTGCAGGGCTTCGAGCGAGGCGAGCTTCTTCTCGCCCACGTCCTTGGCGCGCCCGGCCTTGGTCAGCTCGTCGGAGACCTTGGCCACGAAGTCGTTGAACAGCCCGCGCGCCAGATCCAAGTCGGCGCGCAGGGCGTCGAGCCGGGCGCTCTCCTCGGGGGAAAGCCCGAGCTTCTGCTTCTTGACCAGCTCGTCCTTCTCGCTAGTCAGGGCCACGAGCCGCCCGCTGATCTGGTCGTAGCGCTCGGCCAGCGCCTTTTCCGCGCCCGTGTACGAGGCCACGGTCGATCTCGCCGCCTCTGCCGCATCGCGCCGCACGAAATCAAAATACTCCTCCTCCTTAAGCATGGCCAAGACCTGCTGCGCCTCGGGGATACGCCCCTGCGCGACGAGCAGGTCAGCGAGGCTGTGGTAGTCCTTGGCGCGGTCGGCCAGAAATGACTTTTGCAACTCCTTGTCCATGGAGACCAGCCCAGCGCGCAAGGCCTGCGTGGAATTCACCGCTTGCTTCCCGAAAAAAATCGCCGCCTCCGGCGCGCCGGCCTTGGCCAGATGACGGCTCAGGTTGCCATTGAGAACGATAACTAATTCAGGACTCTTGCTGCCCGCGACAATGGGCAAGGCGCGCTGGTACAGAGGGGCCGCCTTGGCGTCCTGGCCCATGGCTTCATAGAGCTTTGCAAGATTATTCAGGCTCCAGGCGACGTCCGGATGATCCGGCCCCAGTTTTTTTTCTCGGATGGCCAGGGAGCGTTGAAAAAATGGCTCGGCCTTGGCGTAGGCGTCCATTCTATAGTACATCCCCGCCAGATTGTTCAGTGTGGTGGCAACGTCCGGATGCTCTGGCCCCAGGGTCTTCTCTCTGATCGCGAGTGCGCGTTGGATGAGGGGGCCGGCCTTGGCGTGGGTGCCCATGGTGTCATACAGCGCCGCAAGATTGTTCAGGATCGCCGCGACGGTTGGATGCTCCGCCCCAAGGGCCTTTTCCCAGATGGCCAGGGCGCGCTGGAGGAGCGTCTCGGCCTTGGCGTAGGCGCCCATGGTGTAATACAGCGACGCCAGATTGTTCAGGCTGGTTGCGACGTCCGGATGCTCTGGCCCCAAGACCTTCTCTCGGATGACCAGGGCGCGCAGGTAGAGCGGCTCGGCCTTGGCGTAGGCGCCCATGACGTTATACAATCCCGCCAGACCGCTCAGGCTGGTGGCGACGTGCGAATGCTCCGGCCCCAGGGTCTTCTCCCTGATAGCTAGAGAGCGCAGATAGAGCGGCTCGGCCTTGGCGTAGGCGCCCATGGCGTAATACAGCGCCGCCAGATTGTTCAGGCTGGTAGCGACGTCCGGATGTTCAGGTCCCAGGTTTTTTTCATTGATGGTCAGGGAGCGCAGCTTGAGCGGCTCGGCCTTGGCGTAGGCGCCCATGTTGTCATACAGCACAGCCAGACTGCTCAGGCTGGTGGCGACGTGCTGATGCTCCGGCCCCAAGCCCTTCTCATAGATGGCCAGGGCGCGTAGGTAGAGGGGCTCGGCCTTGGCGTAGGCGCCTAGGTCCTTATACAGCCCTGCCAGATTGTTCAAACTTTGTGCGACGTCCGGATGCTCCGGCCCCAGGTTTTTTTCTCGGATGGCCAGGGAGCGCTGTAAGAGCGGCTCGGCCTTGGCGTAGGCGCCCATGTCGTCATACAGCACAGCCAGACTGCTCAGGCTGGTGGCGACGTCCCGATGCTCCGGCCCCAAGCCCTTCTCATAGATGGCCAGGGCGCGTAGGTAGAGGGGCTCGGCCTTGGCGTAGGCGCATAGGTCCTCATACAGCCCTGCCAGATTGTTCAAACTTTGTGCGACGTCCGGATGCTCCGGCCCCAGGTTTTTTTCTCGGATGGCCAGGGAGCGTTGAAAAAATGGCTCGGCCTTGGCGTAGGCGCCCATGGCGTTATAAAGCTTGGCCAGATTGTTTAGCCCTAATGCGACGTCTGGATGCTCCGGTCCCAGGGCCTTTTCCTTGATGGCCAGGGAGCGCTGTAAGAGCGGCTCGGCCTTGGCGTAGGCGCCCATGGTGTGATACAGCGCCGCCAGATTGTTCAGGCTGGTGGCGACGTATGGATGCTCCGGCCCCAAGGCCTTCTCCCAGATCGTCAGAGCGCGCTGATAGAGCGGCTCGACCTTGGCGTAGGCGCCTTTGGCTTCATAAAGCGCTGCCAGATCGTTTAGGCTGGTTGCGACGTCCGGATGCTCCGGCCCCAGGTTTTTTTCTCGGATGGCCAGGGAGCGCTGGAAGAGCGGCTCGGCCTTGGCGTAGGCGCCCATGGCATAATACAGACCCGCCAGACCGTTCAGGCTGGCGGCGACGCCCGGATGCCCCTGCCCCAGTGATTTCTCTCGAATAGCCAGGGCGCGATGGTAGAGCGGCTCGGCCTTGGCGTAAACTACCATGGCCTCATACAGTGCGGCCAGATTTTCCAGGCTCGTGGCGACATCCGGATGTTCCGGCCCCAGGGTTTTCTCTAGGATGGCCAGGGAGCGCTCGGCGAATGGGATGGCCTCGGCGTACTTGCCGGCATTGTAAAGTTTGACGGCTTCGTCGTTGAGCGCGCTCGGGTCTTCGGAAGCTAGGGCAGCTTTCGCGTCTTTGCCCTCTTCGGACTCCTTGCCACAGTACCCCGGGCCAGCCATCGACACCAGAATAAGAGCAACTGCGCCCAGGAGGATTGTCCCGCTCGCCCAACGTGTTGTTCCAAACATGGTCGTCTCCTTATCAAGGTTGCCTGCCTCCCCTACGCCACCGTACTGCGGGGGGGGAGTTCTCATTCTCTTGACGGACAAAACGCCGATTTTTTTGATGGCGCGTTTTTCTTTTCTTGTGGCGGCTGCGATCATGCCCTTTTTTCATGTCACGAACAAGGGCTCACGTACGCGAACGTGCGTAGCTTATCGCTCGGACGCAGCGCTCTCAATTGCTTTGGCGGGTCAGCTTTTTTGGGTGGATCATATTGTAGGCCACGTGCAGATGAAGGTGGGCCGTGTTCTTGTGTATCCCGCAATGGCGCTGATGCTCCCCAAAGCCCAGGGCTGCGGCAAAACTCGCCTCGATCTCCTTGAACGCCTCGGCCGTGAGCTTGGACTCGTCTTCAGGTCGAAAGCTCGCAATCAGATGATAGGTTTTCTCCTTGCTGGTCCGGGAGTTCAGAGTCTGCGTGTCTGTGACTTCCAGAATCCCCAGCTGGTACTCGTCCCCGGCCCAGCATCCAGCGCACTAGGCCAGGAGGCATTTCTCGGCCTTGCTCCGAGCGCCCGCAATATAGTTGGCCAGGCGACGGTAGTTGTCGTTCTCAGGCCTGCGGGCGATGCGGCGACTGATCATGGGCGATGTCCTGCTTGGAGCCTGACCACAGCGGCCTTGATCTCGCGCTGCCGCGCCTCTATTTCCCAAAGCAGGCGGCGCGCGTCCCTGTGGAGTTCGCGCGATAGCTCGTCCTTATTCGACAAACAAAGTTTGAGCAGTCCACCCAGCCGGCCAAGGTCGGCGTTGATCTTGAGCAACTCGCGCCGGAATTGCTCCAGCTCCCGACTCGGCACCGGCTGCCCCAAGCATAAGCGCCGAGCGAATGCCGAGAGCGACAGCCCAGCCTTCTCTGCGTACGCCTCGATTCGCAAGTAATCCTCATAGTCCACATAGGCTTTGATCTGATGCTTTTTCGTCTGCATATCGGTCCCTACCAATCGTTCGCGTTGAGCCCCTCGGGCGAATAAGCACAAACAGCCCCGCAGGGCAGGATGTGAAAATGGAGTGTTTGAAAAACGGTACCAGTTCACCTGTCCTGCCTTCCAGCTCCATTGCATCATACTCGACCATATTGAATCGTGCCAGCCCATTCCAATATATTTCAATAAGATTGAACAACTTTCAACATAGAGCAATAGCGTTCAATACGGTTCAATATAATTCAATATGGCGAGGTCATCTTTCAATATGGTTCAATACGGAACAACATAATTCAAGACGTTTCAACATGACTGGATGAGGAGCTAAATGGAAGGCGTCGCGGATGATAGGGGTCAAGACTTGCGCCCAAAAAAGATGAGTGACGGACTCGGGCAGCACATGCACCTGCCGATCACGCCCGCGGCAGACAAAGCAGACATTGCAAAACCAATGTCTGCACCTGGGAGCCCTTGCCACTGGCGAGTTTACAGACAAGTCAGACAATGCAGACTTGTTTTCTGTACGAAGATGTCGCGGTTTTAGGCCCAGTGCTTTCTTCGCACTTTCTTCGCAGTTTCTTCGCGCTGTAACCATCATGAATAGTGGATAGTTCGCTTATTTCGCTTTTTACGTAGAGACTTATGGAGGAACGGCGGACAGATTGAAAGAGCAAGATCACTTCGTCCGAACACGTTGTAAAATTGGCCGGATTCCACAAGGAGGGTTGCCCTACGTTGGATAGAGGCGTCTGCAGTCAATGCAGGCAAGAGGGACAAGATAGCGCAAAATGTAGCAGCACTTTCTTCGCTCTTTCTTCGCAGCTTCTTCGCATCATAACCACCTTGAATAATGCATAGTTCGCATAATTCGCTTTCTTCGCGGGTGTGGGGCAATCGTGAGTGGAGAATCGACCGGGACAGATGCGTACGCTACGTGGATAGATTTATTCTGAACGTCTACCGGCGGGGCGAAGCAGGGTCATCCAACCTTTTTCTGGGGTTGGCTGTTAGCCTCGTTTGTTAGCCACGAAAAAGGCGCTTACAACTTTTACATCGTAAGCGCCTGATTTTCTTTGGTGGAGACGATCGGGATCGAACCGACGGCCTATGCGTTGCGAACGCATCGCTCTCCCAGCTGAGCTACGTCCCCGTGGTGCATCTCAAATT
>Ga0247840_10011065_pt1 | contig 11083 bp, 11 predicted proteins | sample LaCruzMarch2015__FD_192404 | JGI IMG/M metagenome (GOLD analysis project Ga0247840, IMG submission 192404) | Freshwater microbial communities from meromictic Lake La Cruz, Castile-La Mancha, Spain - LaCruzMarch2015_17m | ecosystem: Environmental > Aquatic > Freshwater > Lake | place: Spain...
GATTCCACATACTTAAAATGAAAAAGGGGTAATTATTTATGACATCTGTAAATTCTAACCTAACGGGTTTTAGAAGCAATACTAATAAAGAAAAGTTTTCTTATTCTGGTTCTGGTCAGCAAACTGTTCAAAGAATAGACGATGTATCTCAAGCCACTAAGGTTGAGAGCGTAACCGCAGAAACATTAACACTTGGTGCAGGTGCAGCAGCAACCACAGGAAAAGTCAGAACCACTTATGGGCCTATTATGGATTCCACCGGTGGTAAGCTTGGGTACTTTCATACCTCAACCGATTCAGATTCTTCAGTGACTATAACACACTTAGCACTAGCAGGAGATGAGATTAGGTTTGATGAGTACTTAACAGACACAGAAATATATGTATTACTTGCAAATGGTGATTATACAATTGATTATACACACGCAATTATTTATTATAAGAAGGGCACAGCAGACACTGCTGGAACAATAGCTTATAAGTACTCAACACAAGAAATTGATCTGAGTGTGAGTGATATTCAAATAGGTTCAGTAGAGCTTAAAGACGCAGACTCAACTGCATTAGCTAACATTAAAGCAGCAAACACTGCAAGAACAACTGCAACAATTGTTGTAGCCACACAAAACATAGACGCAACAGGAAAGGTTAGTCCCGCAGGAGAAGCAGTTGGAAACGCACCTTTTACTAAAATAACAGATGGCACAGATACCTTAGATGTGTTAGTTCAAGATTCTGCTTTTGGAACAACCACAAAAGGATTGGCTTTATTTGGTAAGTATGAAGCAACACCAACAACTTACACAGATGGAGATGCAGCACCAATTGCACTTGATATTAATGGTAATATTAAACTAAGTTCAGACATAGAAATCGGTGCAGTTGAAATCAAAAATGGCACAGATGACACACGCTTAACTGTGGCAATTGATGATTCAGCTATGCCTGCTACGCCATCTATAATGCCTGTTGGTGGAGAGTATAGGTCCACAAAAACAACTTATACTGATGGCGATGCAACCGTTCTACAAACAGACCAGAATGGTAATCTAAAGGTAACAGGTGGAGCTTCAAGCGTAAGTGCTAAGTATATAAGTCCTTCAGACTTCTCAGCAACCTATACTTCAAATGTAACCATTACTTTAAGTGGGCTACCATTCACAGTGACAGATAGTTCCCAGGTTGTTTATGTCAAGAAAATTCCAACATCTGGCGAAGCTGCAATTTATGTAAACGGTAGTTCGGGAGTTACACTAACAATAAGTTCAAACGTAATAACCATTGCTGGTGCAGGAACACCATTTGCAACAGGAGATGTTTATGAAATTGGAATTAATGACCAAGACAAGGCATTTGATGCTTCAACCAATTCATTAATGACAAGTCCATTAAAGAACGTTTGGAATCAATACACTGATGTTGAAACACTTGTAACCGCACAAGACCTAACAGATGCTTATGCAGACTTTGGTGCAGAAATTGATATGAGAGGATACACACACTTAGGATTATACATTACAACTGATGTAAATTCTTCAGATAATTGTACTCTTAAATTATTAGCCAAGCATACAAGTGCAGGTTCTGATGAATATGAACTAAATGGTGGAACAACCCAGGCACTTTGGACAACAGGTGCTTCTGATGCAAAGTTACAATATGAATATGATGTAAAAGGTTCTCCATACATACAACTTCAATCAATCATAGGTTCAACAGGAATCACACCTGCTTTCTTAACAGGTGGAACTGGTGCTGATGCAACATATACTAATTGGACTGGTGTGACTGATGGTTCATTTGCAATCACAATTAATGGAACTGCAAGAACAATTTCAGGACTGAACTTTAGTACTGTAGGAAGCATGGCTGACATAGCCACAATAATTCAATCAGGAATAAGAACTGCAACAAGCTCATTAGAAACTTGTGCATGGAGCACTGACCATTTCATTATAAGTTCTGTATTAGAAAGTTCTTCAAGTGCAATCACAGTAGCTTCAGCAACAGGATCAGGAACTGACCTATCAGGTGCAGGTGCAGGTGCATACATGGATGCAGACACAGGGCATGGAACAGTAACTGCAGTAGCTGGAACAGTTGCGGATTTATCAATTTCAATAACTAAAATTTATAAGGGGGCTTAAATATGGATTTTAACGCACAACCAACTAATAGCACACCCGCTTTAACAGCTGAAATAGCTGGACAGGTGTACGTATTAATCAAGCAATTCGGTGACGCAGACAAGGCTTATAAAATGAAAGGCGATTCTGCAATTGACCCAGAGCACTTTGAATTAGTAAACAAAGAGCTTGATAGGATTGTTTCTGAACTTTATTTGTATAGAAATGGTTCTAAGCTCTTGAACTCTGCAGTTTATGATGAAGAGGGCAATTTGATTAGTGAAGCTGTTTACTATCAATACACAACTGATGAGGATTTAGCTTTACAAGTTACTTCTGAATACCTAAGCGTATCAATAATTATAGAAGATGTATTAAACTAAAGTGATAAAAAATGAGAGAGTCCCGACAAAGCTGGCACCCAGACGTAATAAACAGATGGGTATTTAGAGATGTAACAGATACTGCATCTTATGGAGTGAATACATCCGTCACAATAACTAATGGTGTGGCAGTTTTTAATGGAACTACTTCAAAACTAACCTTTACACCGGTTAAATACAATAATGTAAACACAATCAGACTAAAAATAACTAAACTAAACTCCTTAACCCAAGACATTTGTAAGCTATCATCTACAAAGAGCATAAGCATAAATGCAGGAACTATAGTTGCAACTGGATTTACAACCCCAAGAATATACATAAATGGCAAACTAACTTCTACAATAACTGCTTCTGGTGGGGATTTGTTTATTGTTCAAGACACTGCTTTTACAATTAATGATTTTGTATTGGGTTATAGCACAGGTTATTTTTCTGGAGAAATAGACTTAGTAGAAATTTATAATAAAGCATTAGTTGAGGGTATGGTTGATGCAATTCAGAATGGTAGATACTTTAAGGAACACCCTGCAGACTTGCAATTAGTCAAGGAAATGGCAGAGCTTGGGTATATTTGGGTACCAGGAAATACCATTTATTCTGGCTGTGAAAATGGCTTTTGGGTGGCTAAGTATCAAATGAAAGCTAGCAAGACTGGGTTTAGGGGTAAGGGTAGATTGGTTTCTGAATATCCTGGACTCACACAAACTTATAATACTTGGTATTATTCAGAGGATTCAAGCATAACACCTGTTAGCTCTGCAAGCGGTAGCCCAATTAGTATGATTTCTCAAACTACGTCTATTTCAGTTTGTTCTGCATTGACCACTAGTTTTAGAAAACTACCACGCTTAAAATTAGCTACTGCTCAATTAATTAATAATAATCATTGGATGACTCTAGCTCGAAACATAGAGCAAGTAACAAGTAATTGGTCAGGAGGAGAAGTTGGAAGCGGATATATTTACTCAGGACATAATGATGGTACTCCAAATGCAGCACTTGTAGCAGACACAAATGATAATAATGGATATTATTTAACAGGGCAGACAAGTGGAAACCAAAGAAGAACATTAACATTAACAAATGGAGAAGTAATTTGGGATTTATCAGGAAACGTTTGGGAATGGACAAACAACACAATCCAAAGAAAAGATCAACCAGATGGATATTTGAATTCAACTGATGAAGCATACACAGGTGGCTGGAACTATGAAGATTACAGTAAAGCAAGTGGTGGTACCTATTATTTGAATAGTAGTAATCTTGGGAGCACAACTTTAACATATAATGATTTGTTTTTATTAGGTTCAAGTAGTTATACTGCAACAACGAATGGAATAGGTAGAATTTATACATATAGTAATAGTGCAGATGCAGATACAACAGTAGATGGGTTCTTGCGTGGCGGTAGTTGGGGCTATGGGACGGTCGCGGGATTGTTGGCCTTGGCCTTGAGCTACGTTCCTGGGGGCGCGGACGTCCTCATCGGCCTTCGTTGCGTAGTAGTCCCTTGAGCTTTTGAGCAATTGAACGATGGTTTTTTCTGGGGATCTGACCTCTGACCTCTGGCGTGAAAAGTAAAAGATATGCAAAGATTGAAAAATTAGTATTTAAAAGGTAATTATTATGACAAAAATATTTGAGTTTAACAAAGGACAATCAGGAACATTAATTTCTGAGCCAAGTAAATCTGTTGGTGCAATAACCGGTTCAGCTTCTTTTAAAGGATTAAGCAAGGGATATGGAATTGTATTGTCCAGTGGTAATTCAGTACAATGGACTATATCAAGCTCAACTATAACTAATCTTGTTTCTTTGGCTAGTGGAAATGGAACTTTAAGAATATCTTGTGGGGCAAACAATACAGACATAACTATTACTGGAGATGAATATAATAATAGTACAGTTAGTTTTTCAGGGATTACTACAATTACAATAACTGCAACGTCTGGAACTGTGTATTTGTATAGCCTACAAGCATTCAATGTAGTTTCCACTTTAGATTTAATTAAAATTCAAGAACAATTCCTCCAAGCCTCACCAATTGAGAAAGAGATTAGAGGTTTTGAATGGGTTAAAGCAACAGACAGTTCACACGAAGAAGGACTCGTGGCACATTATGTATTTAGTAAAGACACTGTGGTGAATGAATAATGGATAAAAAATGTTTAAACTGCGGAATTGAATTAATTAAAAAACCTCATTGGTCTAATAATGCATTCAATAATCAAAAGTATTGTTCAAGATTATGTAAGTCAGAATCAGAAAGAAATAGAATACATATAAAGTGTAGATTTTGTGGAAAAGATTTATATATTAAACCCTCTGATGAAAAATTAGGTAGAGGTAATTATTGTTCCAGAGAATGCTTTTATAAAGAATATAGTCAGATTTGTAGAGGAGAAAACCATCATAATTGGAAAGGTGGTATGTATAGAGATGATAAAGGGTATTTGAGAATTAAGAAAGAAAATCATCCAAGAGCTTGTAGAGATGGTTATGTGATGGAACATATTTTAGTTGTTGAAGAAGTTTTAGAAAGATTTTTAAGAGATGATGAAACAATACATCATATAGATGGTAATAAAAGTAATAATTCTCCAGATAATTTATATTTATTTGAAACAAGTGGACTTCATACTGCTTTTCATCATTCTATTAGGCGAGGGGAAGAAATAATATTAGAAAGTAATTTAGGTGATTATAATGACAACTAAACTTTTAGATATATCGGGAAACCAAAATCACGGAACCATCTCTGGAGCTTTACAAACTAAAGATGGGCTACAATTCAATAATAGTGGGTCAAGTAAAAGCTATGTATCATTGAACACAGAAGTAAATTCAGCATTAGAAACTTTACAGTTCGTTATTGATGTTCAAAGCACCGCAGTTTCTGGAACGTTTTATCAGCACTTCACATTCAATACTCGTGGTTATAGGCTATCAATATGTAACTGTGGGATATTAAGAATGTCTACTTCACAAGGCGGTGGTATGACTATAACTGCACTTCAAGCAATAACAGTTGGAAAGCACACAATACAAATCGCAATAGATAACGCAAACTCGAAAGTCTATTCTACTCTTGATGGGGTAACTACTGAATATGCAATAACACCATATGTAATTGGTTCAGCAGAAACAAGATATCTTGGAGATTATAGTGGTGGCAGTGCAAGTATAGCTGGAACTATAATTAACCATAGAAGATATAATAGATTATTGTCTTCACAAGAAGCAGTAAATTATCATAACAGTTTTATTAAGCCAGTATACATCAATTCTTTCGAGAATGATGCCACAGGTGCCACAAGTCCTAAAGGTTGGGGTAAGGGGACAGGGGTATATAAGATTGGGGAACTTTCAACAGCAATAACTTCTCCTAATTTACCCATCGGAACAAAAGTTTTAGAATGCACCTCAAATGGAACAATTATTTTAAATGTTAATTTAGATGCGTATGTAAATAATGGGTATATTTCAATTGATAGATACACTGGTAGTAGTTGGACGCGATATTCTTCTAATGTTTCAAGTTTAAGTATTTCTGAAAGTTGGTTTGATTATAGTGATAAAAAAATAATCTTAACAGCAACTGCAACAGATAGATTTGCAAATCTCAAGATTTATGATGGGATAAAGCAGTGATTAATTATGATTAAAGAAAACGAAAAAATTACAAAGTTGGAGATTTGTATGGTAGAGGTTCAAACAGACATAAAATACATAAAGGAATCACAAAAGCTAATGACTAATAAAATGGATGAGTTTATTGATTCTATTCATCGCCAGCGTGAGTCCGATAGAGAAGAATACGATAAGAAATACGCAAGCAAAAAGGTTGAAACAGCTTTTTATTGGGTTATAGGCATAATATCTGCAATCGTAATAACTGCAATAATGAGCAAGGTAATTATATAAGTGATAAAATATGATTTTTGAATCCAAAGAAGATATACAGGCTTATAAAACCAAAATAGTAGATGATGTAATTCTAAAAACACAAACTACTATTGTTCAAGGACAGGAGAAAATAGACATTAATCCTAGCACTAAAGATGATGGAGTAGTCACTTCTGCAAGAATAGAGAATCAAGGGATGATAAAAAGATTCATTCCATATTATATTTATAAGCCCCCTTTCGGATTCCCAAGAAGAGATATAGACCTAATTAATTGTAGAAGGCTTGCAAGAACGCCTTTTGTGTTCTCAGTAATTAAAACATTATTAGACGAAATAACTTCTGCAAAATGGGATATAATTCCTACTGATGGGTTTACAGAAGATGAAGTTGAAGATGATGTTAAAGCAATTAAAGAGTTCATTAATAATCCTAATGATAATAACGAATCCTTTAGAGGCATAATTCGTGCAGTTGTTAGAGACATATTTGAATTAGACGCAGGAGTAATTGAAAAGGTTTACAATCGTAAAGGCGAACTAACAGAGCTTTATTCTGTTGATGGGTCTACAATGCTTATTAATCCTGACGAACACGGGAGCATAAGAAATAGACTAGACTATATACCTGTTCTTTACACAAGAGAACTCGAAAGCAATCAAGCACAAATAAGTGCATACTATAATAATTACTTAAAAGAAACATCAGCTTACTTCCAATATAACTGGACTGGAGGTATCTGGCCTATTCCATTTGGTAAGAAGGAAATAGTTTATATCAAAGCCAATGATACATCTGAAAGCATATATGGAACTTCTCCTGTTCAGGTTTTGTATAATGTAATCCTAACTTTAGTTTATGCAGCTCAGGTTAATCTTGATATGTACGCAAACAACAACACACCTACAGGAATCATATCAGTAATGGATGGAAACAAGCAACAATTAGACGCAATGAGAACATACTTTAATAATCTCACAATGGAAAAGGACATTTATGGAAACAACAGAAAGAAATACTTTAATATTCCTATCACATCCACAGAAGCTAAGTATGTTGACTTTGGAATGAACGCAAGAGATATGCAAATGATAGAACAACAGAAATGGTATCAAGAACTTGTATATCAGACATTCGGCGTAACCTTAGAGGAAATGGGGGTAACTGATAATTCAAATAGATCCACAAGCAATGAGTCTTCGAGAATATTCAAGAGAAAGGCATTAGCCCCAATGTTCAAGCTATTAGAGTATCATTTAAACACCCAAATCATTTGGGAACTTAATCCTCAGAAAAAGGTTATGTTCAAGTATGATGATTATGATGTAGAGTCTGAATTCAGGAAAGCCGAGCTTAACGAGAAATTACTCAATACAACTTGGACACTAAACGAGATCAGACAAAAGGATAATATGGAAAAGATGGAAGGCGAGGAATACGACAAGCCTAAATCCCAGTCATCTCCTTTTGGTAATTCATTTGATAATCAATTAGACAAGCTCGATAAGGACGGCGAAAAGAAAGATATAACTAATAATGAAAGAAGCCCAGAAAAGAAAGATAAGTCTAATGAAGACAATGAAGACGAAAAGATATTCAAGAAATCCTTAGACGAGGACGTTCCAAAGATAACCGAGCTTGAAAAGGAATTATTAGCAAACTACAAGAAAATAGAGAAACAAGTTGTGGAAATGATAATATAATGAACGCAATAGATATCCCCAAGAAGGTTGAAGAGCTTATTAAAGAAGCAGGAATTAATGCAGCCTTGTATCAATTACTTATGCAATCAGTAACCAATTACTATTACAAGGGAATTGATAACATCGAAGCCACATTCCAGATTAACTTTGATACTGTTAATCCTCGTGTTCTGAACTTCATTAAAGAGTATAACTTCAATCTAATCAAGGATATGAACACAGACTTAGCAAACAAGCTCAGGAACACAATAAGTAGGAATATGCTCACAGGAGATAGAAAGCAAATGGTATCTGAAATAAAAGGTATATTCGATACGACCCTATCAAGAGCAAAAATGATCGCCAGAACAGAAACTGTAAGAGCATACGCTGTTGGAGAGTTCGTTGGAGCAAAGGAAGCTGAAAAAAGAGGGATTAAAGTTAGAAAGTATTGGATGGCAGTTGTTGATGATAGAACCTGTCCTATTTGTAAGAGACTAAACAACAAATACACAAAGGATAAATCAATACCAATAGACAAGGAGTTCATAGACACTGAAAGCAATTGGAGAGGATATACCCAGCCTGTACATCCAAACTGTAGGTGCACTATAATATACACAAGCATTGATTAGTTTCATACTTGTTTATAAACAACAAAAACTAAAAGATATTTAATTATGGGAAGTAATATGTTTAATCAAGAAGTAAGTTATTATTCAGAAATTCAACCAGAGATAATTACTCTCAAATCCGACAAGAGATACTATGTTCAAGGTTACATATCCACAACCACAATGGACTTAGCAAATGATGTTCTTACAATGGACGCACAAAGAGACTTATACACCCAAATCAAGTCCACAATCGCTAAGGGTGGGTTCATAACAGGTGATATCGAGCATATGGTTTTCTATGATGAGCTTGGTAAGGAACTTGCATTCCCTAAGGTTAGAGATGAGAAAGGGAATATGATAATCCCAGAAATCAAGTTTATCGAAGTAGAACTAAGAAACAACGGAGTATGGGTTAAGGCAGAAGTGAATAAATACCACCCAAACTTTAATAGCATTTGGAAGTCCATTGAAGAGGGCTTTCTTAATGGTTTCTCTGTTGCAGTAAGAGCAGTAGAACAAACAACTCAAAAAATAAACGGAGTTATGGTGGATCTAATATCCAAGATTAAGCTTATCAATGTAACAATGACAGGAACTCCTTGCAATCCCGACGCAAGAATGCAACCAGTTTTAAAGTCATTAATTAAATCAACAAAAAACAAGAACGGTGATATAATGAAGTATGAAGAGCTTTCAGAAGAGCAAAAGAAAAAATACGATGATATGGAATCTGAAGACGATAAAAAGAATTACTTAGCATCTTGTGATACTAAGAAAAAGTCCGACGAAGATACTACAATCGTAGAAGATAATACTAATCCAGATGACGTTTCTTTAAAGTCCGAGATACCAAGCTTGAAGTCTGAGCTTTCAGTTTTAAAAGCAGACAACACAATCTTGAAATCAGAATTGGCTTTATTAAAGTCTGAATTAGAAAACCAATCCAATGAGCTTAATACTAAACTCAAATCAGAATTAAGTGCATTTGGAGAAAGAATAACTAAAATCGAAAACCAACCCATTAAGAAATCATTAATGGCAGACAAATCAGTAATGCTTGGTGTAGACCAAAATATAAAATTACAAGATAAATCAGTATTTGATTTAATTTAAAAAGGAGATGAAGACAAATGTATAAATCAACAAACGGATATCAAGACGCATTTTGGGCACTTCCAGAAGGGAGTATTGTTTATGACCCATCAGTAAGCAGGGAAGACAATCACGCTAAGCTCAAGGCATTAAAAACCTTACTTTTCAATGAACACCCAATCTACAAGGAGAACTTATTGAAAGCAACTAATTCAACATCTGGTGGAGCAGGAACATCAGGTTATGCAATGTCACCAGTACACGTTGATCCAATCTTAGTAGACAGAACAAGAAAGTTCACACCTGTTAAGAACAAATTAAAGAGAGTAACAAACATCGGCAGAACAGCAGACTATAATGTAATCACTGCTAAGGGTGGAGCTTTCTGTGCAACAGAAGATGCTAACCTAACAGAAACAAACACAACATATGATAGAGTTTCAGTAGCAATCAAATACCTATATTCAGTAGGCAGAGTAACAGGTCAAGCAATGGCTGCAATTCCAGGATACACATTAATAGGTTCTGATGTTCAAGGAGACGGTAATTCTTCAGCAAACATAATCAATCAGTTTGCACAGAACATCTTACAAACAGAGGTTTTTGTGAAAATGAGAGAGCTTGCAGAACTTGAAGAAGCATTAATCGTAAGAGGAAACGTATCAACTTCAACTTATTCACAAAATACAGACGGAACAGAATTCAATGGTATTGTTGCAACAATGTCAACAACAAACACTTATGCAGCAACAGGCTTAACTTTAACAGAAGACATCATTAATACTGCAATCCAATACGCATTTGATGATTCTGGTAGACCAGATATGGCTATTTGTGATTCAGCAACCTTTAGAGACTTACAAGGAATATTATCAGACAAGAGAATACTCCAAACAGTAACAAAGGTTACAGAATACGGAACAGTAGCAATAACTTGGTTAGGTATGACAGGAGCAATTGAAATCTATCCATCACAATACCTATTAAACACAACAGGTAACAAGGCTATGTATTTCTTGGACACAGCAGTTTGGGAAGTTAGAACTTTACAAGAACCAACTTACTTCGAGTTCGGTATAACTAACGATTCTCAAAAGTTCGCAATCAAGGAGTATATAACTCTTGTATGTAGAGCACCAACATTCAACTCAAGTATAACTGCACTTGCATAAGTATAGTTATTTAGCAGTTTAGGAACGGGAGCAATCCTGTTCTTAATCGAGCGAGTATTAATCAAAAAAAGGAGATGATTAAAAAGTGACAAACGTAAATACA
>Ga0247840_10011080_pt1 | contig 11073 bp, 13 predicted proteins | sample LaCruzMarch2015__FD_192404 | JGI IMG/M metagenome (GOLD analysis project Ga0247840, IMG submission 192404) | Freshwater microbial communities from meromictic Lake La Cruz, Castile-La Mancha, Spain - LaCruzMarch2015_17m | ecosystem: Environmental > Aquatic > Freshwater > Lake | place: Spain...
ACGCACCGCCAGCACCATGCAGATCCACCAATCGCGACGCACCGCCAGCACCAGCACCGCCAGCGGAACCCAGCGCAGCAGCACCAGCACCAGCACCGCCAGCGGAACCCAGCGCAGCAGCACCAGCACCAGCACCGCCAGCGGAACCCAGCGCAGCAGCACCAGCAATCATCGGAGGAATCTTCGTGAGGTTGACCCTGATCGGAAAATTGCGGTCGTGGTACATGCTCGGAACCTTGGTGCAACCACTGAAATACCGATCCTCGTTCTCGTTCGACGGAAGCAGACCCACCATGTGAACGATTCTCCTCCACGTGCGCATCGGGTGATCCGCGGCGGCATAGAGCTTCACCAACCGGTCCGTGCGACCCGCACCCTCAGGCATCTCGCACCACGTCCTCAGGCTCTTCTGGGCCACGGACAGTGTCGCGTGCAGGTACTCAGGGGTGGGCCAGGGCTTCGTCGGGTCCTTCAGCGTCAGGCGGGCCACGTAGTAACGAAACTTGTAATAGGTTTGGGTCTCGTCGTATCCCGTGAACTCGTCCATGACGTATTGAACGTTATGGAGGGAGGAAGATTGAGTCATTGTGTGTAACAAAAAGATGCGAGCACAACCGCACCCCCGCCTAAATATCCCCGTATACGCGCCTATTTCAACCAACTCGCAACCCGCACGCTAGCGATGGCAAGGCCAATCACTTACTCGCACCTCAACATCGAAACCGAGGGCGTCATCGACTCACCAGACTCCGACCCATTCCACGTGTTCGTACGCGAGGACCACCCCATCCTGCTCACGCTCGTCAACATCCCCCACGCCATCGAGTGCGTACGCCCTCAGGCACACAATTCCAACAGAACCCACACCCATCACGCATGGTACCGCGTCAGGCGGGGCGTCTTCTACCACACCACCAACTACCTCAAACGCAGCTACGACATCGACGAGCACCTCGCCCTCCACTACCACTACGAACCCGCACCACAATCCCGCAGAGGCTCGCTCGATCACGGCTACAACAGCTCCAGGCGAAACTCGGTCAATTCGGTCTGAATCCGGCTCCAGCTGATTCGTTCAATTCAATCTGATTCGTGCTCTATTTAAACGCCCAACCCACGCAAATCCTATTCTTGTATTATTCACAATGACTACTATCACCGGGCTCCCACAGAGGGAATACGACTACCGCCACGTGCGAACGATATCCCAGCACCACATCCAGTCCCTCCAGCAGTGCATCATCCCGCGCCCACCCTCGGACGACAACGGGTACTGGCTCACACAGACCGAGGCGTTCGACGTGGGGAGACGCCTCCGCATCACACCCAACCTGATCCTGCAAAAGTACACCGTCGACTACTTCGGCTTCGCCCTCAACCTCATCGATTTCCAGCACAAGTTCATCGACGACCATGAGAAGTACGCATTCATGATCCGGATGGGGATGCACAGGTCCAATCTGATCACCACGGTGTCAAGCGACATCGCCAGGATCCCCATGCTCACGCCCGCATCCGCCCACATGGCCATCGTCGCACGCTTTTACGTGTGCGCGTGCTACCTCGTCGCCCTCAGGCAAAGGCCCCGTCCACCCCAGGTCATGAGCCCGCTCGACCCCATGCTCATCGTGTGCATGAGCACGCACCCAAGGCTCGGCAGGGACTCGCCACTCTCCCAACTGGGCGAGGATATCATCGACAGGCACATCCTCCCGCTCCTCTACGCCGACGAGCGGTACGTCACGGCCCTCTTCGCGCCAGGAATCCCGGGCCTCTTTCGACCCCACGCGTACGCCAACCTCTCGTCCACGCGCCGCCGCGTCGCCCCCTCGCCCCCGTTTCGCAGCGACGTGTCCAAACCAGTGGATCTGCACGTCGTGTTCAGGAACGCGGAGGACAACACCGTCATGTGCATCCACGACCACAACGTCACCCCAGAGCTCTTCGCCAACATCCCAGAGTCCAGCGTGGCCCTGTACGCCCCCCAGGACGAGAACGCCTACTTGTTCCTGTTCCAGCGCATCCGGATCGGCGATAACGGGCCCATCTACGTCCCACCCCAGCCGGAGCGCAACACAAAGATCGTCGACTGCCTCCACTGGCCCAACGGAAACCCGGAGGACGAGATCCAACTCAATGACCTCTTGGACGATCTCGAGCACAACCTGGTCATCGACACGCAGCTCCCCATGGAGGCAACCATCTTCACAGTCATCAGCTGGGAGCACCTCCGCTACCAACTGGGACTCAGCCCATTCTCGCGACGCGATCTCGAGGCCTTCCGCAACGAAGCAAGGGCCAGGATCGTCCAGGCGCCCGCCTAAATCGTGTGGTGCTGAGGCTGATTAAACCAACACCCAAAACTCATATTTTTACACTCCGCCCGCTCCCACCCCGCACGCTCGCGCTGTTCGGCATCAGGGGCATGCTAGGCCTAGGAGGCAGAGGCACAAGAGGCGGAGGCGCACTCAGAGCCCACGACGCAGACCCCATCAGCATCGTCGTCGTCTCGTAGCTGTGCTCCCACCGCTTCAGACGCACAAAGTGAATCGTCAGGAACACACCGATCGCAAGCAACAGCACGCTCACGACCACGACCACGACCACCCACGGGTTCAGCGCAGACGACCCCACATACTGAACAAAGTAAGCAACAGCATCGCTCACGGCCACTACATTCGTCGCATTCGTCGTGTTCGCATTCGAGGCTATGCTTGTCGTCACCAGACTCGTTATGCTGGTCGTGTTCGTCGTGTTCGTCATGTTCGTCATGTTCCCCACGCGCACCCATCCATTCGCGTTTAAATCCGAGGCGCGAGCAGATCTATTAAAGAACCGCAGCACGCCACACACTCACCTTTTTCTTATCGAAAATGAACACATTCAGCGCGGATCTCCTTTACGCCCTCGAGCCACCCCCATCCTCACACGTCGTTCTCTCCACGCCAAACGCCAACGGGGAGTTCCTGGCCTACAACCCGCCCACCAACACCATGTCCGTTCGAGACGCGAATAACACCCAGATCAACCACTTCTTCGTATACATGATCGAGTGCGATCAAACACTCATCTTCCTCGGCCCAGGAAACAACGAGGGGATGACGCAGCACCTCGAACATCACACCCCAGGCGCAACTATCGTGGCGTACGACGACTCCTCGGTCACGTTGCACTACCACGGAAACACGGAGCACGTCTGGTTCATCGACGGGTTCATGCCCGTGCCGAGCCAGTTCCCCAACATGCCAACACGGGCACAAGACACGCAGGACCCCGTGCCAATGGAGTAGGCGCGCGGAGAGACACACGGCGCCATGAGCGCGTGCGGGTGTTATATTTCATTGATTAATACACCCCACTTCTGAATCACTGGAGATTCATCAGCGCCTTGTACGCAGCGTGCGCACGCTCGGCGATCTTCGTGTTGTTCTTCTTCAGCCGCATCGTTTTGATCAGCTCGCAGAGACCGTGCGCAGGCATAGCAGCAGTCAAAGCACCACGCGCACCAGTGAAGCGCACAAGCGTGGAGTGCTCCTTCAGCAGATTGCACTGAGCCGACCCCTCGCGTCGAAAACGCTGGAGGTACACGCTGCCAAGCTTGCTAACGCCTCCTGGTTCGTGGCTGTACATTGCGCCCACGAAGTCAGCGACGCTCCAGAGCGTAGTGCCAAACGCATCCACGGTGCTCTTGACGCGCTTCCCGTTGACGATGAGTTCGCTCATCCCCTCTGTACGCCTCAAATCATAGTACGCCTATCAGCCACGATGGAATTCTTTTTTTAACGCTTTTCACTCCTAACTCACTTCCCACCTATACAAGACCCAAATCCAATAAATACAACTAAAACTGTTCTGTACCCCCTTACACCCCGACAGCATTATTATTTTATGATGACACTATACCAATATTAATATTGGTATGATTTGTCTTAGTAGAGATAGACGAATGAAAGACGATAGTGTTAGGTCTTACTTAAGGGAGATAGATGTAATAACGATAGTGTCTCATGACAAATGCATGACAAACATGACACAACACTATCCGAACACACACCTCTTCGTAGTAAATAGTTATAAACTTATAACTCTAAAACATTATAGGGTAGTGTTTGTCATGAAACACTGAGGCGTTTGTCATGTTTGTCATGGTAACACGATCCTAATTCCAACCACCGTGCCTAAGCACCACCTGACACACAGTCAGTAATTGGCCTACCTGGTATAGCACAGATCAGACACGATGGTGAGGTGTTTTCCTCCGCGTACCCCCCTCTATTGTTCTGGCAGGGCGCTAATCAAGCTGGAATTACGGTAATTCACTCGTTAACTCGTCCTGTCTTCACTAGCATTGGTGTGACACTGACGTCACTCGTTCGCCCACCTGGACTAAGTGAGATCTGACACGGTGATTCCTCTGTCATGTTTGTCATGAAACACTACCGTTATTACAACCACCGTACTTAAGCACCACCTGACACGCAGGTGGTAATTGGCCTACCTGGTATAGTACAGACATGGCACGATGGGGTGACACGATCCCCAGCGTACCCCCCTCTATTGTTCTGGCAGGGCGCTAATCAAGCTGGGATTACGGTGATTCATTGGTTAACTCGCCCTGTCCACATTAGCATTGGTGTGACACTGACGTAACTCGTTCGCCAACTTGGACTAAGTAAGATCTGACACTGTGATGCGTCTGTCATGTTTGTCATGAAACACGGTGGTAATTCCAACCACCGCTCCTATGTTCGGTGTGACACGCAGTCGGTAATTGGCCCACCGGGCATAGTACAGACATGGCACGATGGTAAGGCCCTATTCCCTGCGTACCCCCCTCTATTGTTCTGGCAAGGCGCTAATCAAGTTGGAAATTGTGATGATTCATTGGTTAACTCGCCCTGTCCACACTAGGGCCGACACACGCGGTTGGCGTTTTATTATTGTTCACGCGTCTTCGTCGACGGTCACCTCGGCGCACCGGGTGTAGTCCCTGGCGACACGCTCCAGGTACGTACATGCCTCGCGCACCATCAGGGCGTGGGGGTGCTTGTACATCATCGAGAGATCGATGAGCTGGTCCGCGGTCAGCGTGGGGGTATTCTTGCCCGCCTTGCGTGTCTTGATGCGCGTCACGAGCGTCTCCAGATCTCCATTGCGGGCCTTGTTGATCTGCTCGAACTTCTTGCGCCCGAACGCGTCCGTCGTGTTGTGCTCGTACATGATGCAGAGGAAATCGAATACGCCCCAGTGGATGTCCGTGACTCCATCCTCGTTGGTGTGGGTAACCCCGCGAATCGGATCCTGATCGGCGATGAGTTGGAGTTTGTAGTAGACGGGCTGGGCCTTGGGATCCATGGGTGGAAGCACATTCTTGGGGGTGGAGGTGTTGTCTAGTATCTCCTTGGTGACAGGGTTGATGATCGTGGCGAAGGTGATGTTGCTCAAGACACGACGGGCTTTCTTGACGTCCTTGTCGTCCAGCTTGAATAGGAGGTTTTTAAGATGTGGCAAGGACATGGTGGGGGTCATCTCGCCGTCGATGTCTTGGTACTTGCAATGGGCTATGATACCCCCTTCAGCAGCGAACTTCTGTTCAAGTTTCGTAAAGAGCTGGCGCCCATAGTAGGAGTTAATGTTCTCGCCGTGGACCTCGCAGAGGAAATCGTAGACGCTGCCTTCGAATGCATGGCCGTCCTCGCCTCGGCCGCGTATTTCGAATGGCTTGCGTTGGGTTGGGTAGATATTGCCTTTGGACAGCATGGGAGCTGATTGGGTGGGATTGGCTCGCCGCCCGTCCCTTTTATAGGCGTTGTTGGTAGATACCGGCGCCTCAGGCTTGTTTGAATGAGTTTGTGCCCGATCGGTGTGTTTTTATAACTGCTAATGATGTGCAAGAGGCATTGGTGGCCATTTATAACCATTGGTGATGCGAACAGGCATTGGTGTTTGTATATCTATTAAGGATGCGTTTGGTGGTGTTTGCGCAGTTATAAAATGGTTTGTGGGTGTTGGTCACGTAACAGTTCCATGCCAGCGCCCAGTGTGGTGGATCTGTACTTCGAGGAGGAGTTCGCGAAGTTCGGGCTGACGTACAAGCGGCCGCGCAAGATGCACACTCTCTCGCGCAGGTCCAGCAGCGCCTCGCTGACCCCAACGTTTCAGGGGCTGATGTACACCGATGCGGCGTACTTGTTGGAATCGAGTTGTAATGGAATGTGAACCAAGTCAATATGATAACAAACACCCGAAATAGAACACCCGAAATAGAACACCCGAAATAGAACACCCGAAATAGAACACCCGAAATAGAACACCCGAAATAGATTGCCCGAAATAGATTTCCCGAAATAGCGCGTGTTTTATAATGGTCCAACCCATGCGCCGCGCGTGTTCTCGCGTGCTGAAACGAGGTTTGGCTTGCGTGCGCGTGACTGCGCGTGACCCACACGGATGGTGCTAGTTTCTTTTTTGATTCCATTGTGGCTGGACAAGGTAATTTTAGACAACGAAAAGCCGAAAACATGAATACCGTGGTGATTCCAGCGTCTTTCAGCGACGTGCTGGTTTTCACCGTGACGCGTTACAGTTCGCGAATCGTATCCCTGCACGACTCGGATGGTAGTATGTACATCGCTGAGAGGTTGATTCATACGTCCCCGGTCAGCAACGCATTTCTTTACGGGCTTGAGCCATGGGGCCCAAAGCTCACAGGACTGGATGCTCTGGAGTGTTTCTTTCTGAAACAGCGAGGGGAAACGTTGGATGACCCAGCTATGCAAAAGCGCCTGGACGCGATGGACAACTTTTCGTTTGCTGTTTCGCAGGTGGTGCAGAAGGAGACAGAGGGCACACCGCCGTTTGGGCTTGTTAGCGTCAGTTTCGATTGCAAGTGGACTGTGAACGGCGAGCCTGGGGAGTGTGTGTTTGAGTTGGAGTTCGTCTGCATCAGCAGGAAGCAGTTTGAACAACGCACCGAGTGACTGCGGGAGTTAATAAACTGTTTTGAGCTATGCGCCAGCTGGGCGAGTGCGAGTGGTGTTGTGTGTGTGCGCGCGCGAATAAGACACACCGGGACACGAATTTATTAATGAACTCGCCTCTCAACCCCTCTGCACCGACTTGTAGTAGGAGGGAGGGCTGGTTATTCCACCGCTGGGGCTGGCTGCATCTGATATGCAGCGAAGAGCAGCCAGTAAAGATTGTCCAAAAGAGGGTGGATTGAAAATATGTTGGACATGGAAAGTAATAAGTATAAGCCAAGTGCCTTCTTATTTGCGACGACTAACATTTTCATCCTTGTCCACCATAAGCAAGCTTGGGAATACGACCAGATGTTCAGCCGAACGATTTGCTGTTCGAACAGATGTAAAGCGCCCAAACACAAACCAACGATACATAACATGAAAAGCCAAAATGACGCGCCTCCCATGGCTGAGATAATTTGCTGTTGATATCGCTGGGTTGACATAAACGGCTGTTGAGTTGATCCCGTTTGTACAAAGGCAGACCAAGCAATAACGGCTTGCATCACGAATGCAAGAACAGCGACGATCAGAAAAAACATATTCGACACCAGGAACAGCTTTAAAGGCATCAAATAGAACAGCCGAATCAATATACAGCATAAGGCTATGCAGCCAAATACCGCGGACAGTCCCAACATGACTTGCACGGCGTGCGCGTGACTGCGCGTGACCAGCTGGGCGAGTGCGAGTGGGAAAAGCTGGTTGGTAGTGGGCCTGGGCGTTAGTGCTGGAAAAGCTGGTTGGTGGTGGGCCTGGGCGTTAGTGTTGCTGGTTTCTGAGTAAAAAAAGGAGTTCCATTGTGGCTGGATGCGTAGCGGAGGGAAAACGGTCCATCCCTAGCAATGGACGAGGTTGAGACGATGGCGCAAGCGATGGCGTTGTTCGTGACGTACGTGGAGGAGACCTGGGCTGAACCTGAGAAAAGGGCGGAGGCGTACAAGCAGCTGCTGCTGGACATCGCCGACGAGACGTGGGGCTTTCCCAATGCGTTTGGAGCGTGGCGCACGAAAAAGGGGGTCTGATTTTATTTAAGATGCGCTGGGTGGGCGCGGGTTGGGGCGCATGGAGCGTGAGTTGTGGGACGCGGAGTTTGCGAGGTGGAACCGGGAAAATATTTGCGATGAAGGGGTTTACAGCGAGGAGGAGTGGCAGTTTGTGCTTGTGCGGCACGATCACCCTGCGATGAAGCTGCTGAGAATGAATGAGAGTGTGTTGGCGAAGGATCTGCCGAGGATACCGCCCGTGGGTGGGTGTATGTACAAGGTGAACAAGGAGCTGTTTATGGAGGTGTGTGGGGTGTTGGTTGAGAAGGTGATGTGTTGGTGAGTGCGAGAGTATGGTGGACTGTGCGTGAGCAGCTGGTTACAGATCCGTGCGCGTGGGGTCATCGAGGACCATTCGTACGGTGTCGGCGATCTCCTTGACCCTTGCGATGTATATGGGTGGCAACTTTTGGCGCTTGTTGAAGACCCCGACATCATCTGCGTTCCTCCTTTTTTCCGTGACGGGGACGTCTCGGTACAGGGCGCATGCATCGGCAAAGAGGCCAGCGCACACTGTGAGGAGTATGTTGTTTGTGATGGACATGGTGTACTGGCCCTGGTTGACCCTGAGGAAGCCCATGGAGGTCAGTAGAGGAACGACCTTCTTCTCCCATCTGCGTACCCCTATGGGTGCGTCGTTGATGCAGCCGCGCAACGAATCCCACTCGGAAAAATCCGTGATTACGCCTCGAGACGCGGGGCTTTGCGCGTTCTCCTTGTAAAACACCGTGACGGCGCATATGTAAGCATCTTCCCGTGGGGGTTCGACGAGGAAGAAGAAATTTGTGCCAGGCAGCTGGAAGCGAAGGTTGACCGTGATGCGTCCTTGGACTGCCGTTTCCTTGATTACGAACCTGGAGGAGTACTCGTCCATGATCCTGTCGCGGACCGACTCGGGTAAACGTCCGTATCTGTCCATGCGCTCCGCGTCGGAAATTTGCTCTGGAAAGGGTTTGTCCTGGCCGTTTAGGTGCCCGGTTGGATGCGTGTCGAGGTCCAGACTGAGCGAGCCGATGCGCGCGTGAAGGGATTGGAGAATGGCGTGCATGTCCTGGAGCGCTGGGTGTGACATGCTCAGCCTGATGTGAGTGCAAGCGGTTTTAATACCGGGTTGGTGGGTATTAAAACGGATGGGGTTATTTGTTACCATGATGTTAATTACTTATCATGGTGCGTCATTTATGCGGGTTTATGCTGTTGTTGGAGGTCTGCTTTGTTTTCCTTGCGTCTGCCCTACTGTCATTGGAGGCGTTTGCTTGTATTAAGTTGAATGACAATGCACGGTATGTGTATCTATTGGAACTAACGTGCTGGATTATGATAGAAATGTGGACGCTTCCATCGCTGGTTTCGACTATGGTTTCGACTACGCCACCGCCACCGCCACCGCCACCGCCACCGCCACCGCCACCGCCGCTTAATTATCCTATGCCGATTGTGTACGGTAATGATGTTTTGTGGTTTCGTCCAGCTCCTGCGCCTCCTGTTCCTGTGAGACCAGCTACTCCTGGAGCCTTTTATCCGGGCCGTGTGCCACGGAAGGCGCGTGGGGGGTAATAGGTTGACGATCTCTTGCGCGGGCGGGCTGTTTGAGGCCGCGGCTGTGCCTTTTTAATAAACTCGTTACACACGAACAATAAGTGTGTGTGTCGTCGTTTAGGGTTTAATAACAGCCGTGGGAGGGCGTATTAAAGCCTGGGGAGGTGGGGTGACTATTCTTTTTATTACATAAGATGACACAGAAGATGCTCCCAAGAGACTTTCCGCCTGGGTTGGACCTGGGACCGCCGGTTATTGCCGTACCTGGCGAAGTAGATTGGGGATCAGGTAACGCGTACCTGATAACACCCACGCACGTGAATAAGGGCACGTACAAGTACACGCCCCCCCCTGTGCATAGGTCCCCGATCATGCAAGAGTATTACCGGCTCCACCCCGGGTGCAATACCTCCTGCATTCGTCACATCTTGAACTTATGCCTCCAAACCACTGGCGCACAGCTTTCCAAGGCAGATCCCACCAAACTCCGCGACGCGTACAAGATCCTTGTGGAATCCTCCCAGAAAATCGATGTCATACTAGAGGAGGACGTGGAAGGCCTGGAATCTGAATACTTCAAAGGCGTCTTCGTCAAGGACAAATTGGAGACCCAAGGCAATGAGCACGTTCGGTATGTTAAGGTTTGTTTGGATGAAAGAGCTGAATTGGTAAAGAACACGCTTCTGGACATGGACTGCGACTTTGCAGGATACTTCAGTCGCGGCAAGCAGATCCCTGACACCATATGCAGGAGCAGGGTGAAATGCCAAGAACTGCTCGAGTATGGCTACGGCTACCTGAACTGGCATTACAAGTGGCCCCGCTTCACCGAGACGACAGCAGGGTTCGACATGTCCTTGGGCGATGTGCAGGGTATGGAACGCGCCGTGGGTGCGCTCGATATCTGGATGAAAAAATACCGCCGGTCGCATCGCTGGATGAAAAGGAACCGCAGGATCGAACCGGAGACAACCAACAAACGTGTTTTCAAACTCCGGCGTGGGTACGCCAAGATACAGGTCCAGGACTGCCCTAGCACCCCCGTTTACAATTACGAGGACTACTGTCGCCAGGAAACCCCCTCGCCCCGCCCGGTGACGCCTGTTTACGCTCCCGGGTGTGACATGCTCAGCCTGATGTGAGTGCAAGCGGTTTTAATACCGGGTGTCAGCGTATTAAAACGGATGGGGTTATTTGTTACCATGATGTTAATTACTTATCATGATGCGTTATTTGGAAGGGTTTATGCTTTTGTTGGAGGTCTGCTTTGTTTTCCTTGCGTTTGTCCCACTGTCATTGGAGGCGTTTGCTTGTATTAAGTTGAATGACAGTGCACGGTATGTGTATCTATTGACACTAACGTGTGTGATTATGATAGAAGTGGAGAATTTACCACCGCCATCGCTGGTTTCTACTACGCCACCGCCGCCACCGCCGCCACCGCCGCCACCGCCGCCACCGCCCAT
>Ga0247840_10011089_pt1 | contig 11066 bp, 11 predicted proteins | sample LaCruzMarch2015__FD_192404 | JGI IMG/M metagenome (GOLD analysis project Ga0247840, IMG submission 192404) | Freshwater microbial communities from meromictic Lake La Cruz, Castile-La Mancha, Spain - LaCruzMarch2015_17m | ecosystem: Environmental > Aquatic > Freshwater > Lake | place: Spain...
CCATCGACACTCTGTTGGCCATCATGGCCCGCTTGCGCGACCCGACCGACGGTTGCCCCTGGGATCTGGCGCAGACCTTCAGCACCATCCTGCCCTACACCCTGGAGGAAGCCTATGAGGTCGCCGAAGCCATCGAGAGCGGCACCCTGGAGGACCTGCGCGATGAACTGGGTGACCTGCTGTTGCAGGTGGTCTTTCACGCGCGCATGGCGCAGGAACAGGGCGCCTTCGCCTTTCCCGATGTGGTTCGCGCCATCTGCGACAAGCTGATCCGGCGCCACCCGCACGTGTTCGGCGATGCGGAACTGAGCGACGCGGCGGCGGTGCGGCACCACTGGGAGCAGGCCAAGGCCGCGGAGCGCGGTCGCGCCGCGCAGGCGCAAGGCGGCGACCGCGCCGGCACGGCACAGAGTGTCCTGGCAGGTGTGGCCGCGGCGCTGCCGGCCCTGGTGCGGGCGGAGAAACTCCAGCGGCGGGCTGCCGCGGTCGGCTTCGACTGGGACGCCATCGCCGGCGTCTTCGATAAGGTGCGCGAGGAATTGGACGAATGTCACGCAACCCTCCCCGAACAGACGGATCCGACTGAACGAGTACACGAAGTCGGCGACCTGCTGTTCTCCTGCGTCAACCTGGCGCGCCATCTGGGAGTCGATGCCGAACAGGCACTGCGGGCCGCGAACCATCGCTTCGAGCGGCGCTTCGCGCACATCGAAGCGGGGCTGGCCGCGCAGGGCGCGCGGCCGGGACCGCAGATGCGCACCGAGATGGAGCGTCTATGGGATGACGCCAAGGCACATTCATGAGCTATCTTGATAAAATCCGGGCTTGCAACGCCTGCAACCCGGCCGATTTCCTCCCCTGGATGCTGGCGGGCGAGCGCGTCGGCGCGGTGCGGCGCACTTTGGCGGCTCACCTGAAGCGCTGGCCCGAACAGTTCCAGGTCGATGATGTGCGGGTCGATTGGTACGGTGCACCGGACAGCATGGCGGCGCGCTCCGCGGTCCTGGCTGAGATGGTCGAGGTCCTGGTGGCGGCGGGCTTGATCGAGGCACTGCAGGGCGAGCCCTATGCCGTGACCCCGAACCGGCGCGATCAGGCGCGTTGTCTGATCGACCGCGCGGCGGCACCCTGGTTCGGCGTCCGCGCCTTCGGGCAGCACCTGAACGGCTTCGTGCGCACCGGGCGCGGCGATCCGGGGCAGCAGATCCAACTCTGGGTCGGGCGGCGGTCGGCCAATCGACGCGTTTCGCCGCTGCATCTGGATAACCTGGTCGCCGGCGGCCTGCCCTACGGGGTCAGCCTGCGGGACAATCTGCGCAAGGAGTGTCATGAGGAAGCGGCGATTCCAACCGTCATCGCGGATCAGGCCGTGCCCGTCAGCGCCATCACCTACTGCCGTGACGCGGCGCGGGGGCTGAAACCGGATCTCATGTACTGCTATGACCTGGAGTTGCCGGAATCCTTCGTGCCGCACTGTACCGACGGCGAGGTCGAGTCATTCACCCGCCTGCCGGCGGCGGAAGTGGCCCGGTTGGTCCGCGACACCGACGAGTTCAAACTCAACTGCAACCTGGTGGTGATCGACTTCCTGATTCGCCACGGGGTGATCGCCCAGGAGGACCCGGACTATATTGCACTCATCCGGGGGTTGCGCTCGCCGTTGCCGGGTGGATAAGCGCAGCGCCACCATCAGCCTCGCGGACGGTGCCATGCCTGGTTGCTGCCGCCCAAATTTGGGCGTCATTCCGGCAGGATGCCGGAAGGAAGCCGCCATGGATGGTACCGCACAGCAAGCACGGACCTGCAAGCTAAGGCGAAACGCCCTACCAGGACACGCGATCAGCTTAGGTTTTCATTCAAGAAATCGTGCCGCCACGGCGGCGAGGTCAGCATGAGTTCAGTCCCCTCCTCCATCCAGTCCCCGATCCAGCGCCGTGTCACGGTCCCGGTGCGCATCGGGCCGGTCACCGCGGGCGGCGGCGCCCCCATCGTCGTCCAGTCCATGACCAACACCGACACCGCCGACGTCGCGGCCACGGTGCGCCAGGTGGCGGAACTGGCGGCGGCCGGCTCCGAACTGGTCCGCATCACGGTCAATACCGAGACCGCCGCCCGCGCGGTGGCGCCGATCCGCACCGCGCTGGACGCCCAGGGTTGCAACGTACCGCTGATCGGCGACTTCCATTTCAACGGCCACCGCTTGCTCACCGACTACCCGGATTGCGCCCAGGCCCTGGCCAAATACCGCATCAACCCCGGCAACGTGGGCAGCGGCGCGACGCGCGACAGCCAGTTCGCCACCATGATCGAGATCGCCTGCCGCTATGACCGGCCGGTGCGCATCGGCGTCAACTGGGGCAGCCTGGATCAGGATCTGATCGTGCGCATGATGGATGCGAATGCCCGCAGCGCCGCCCCCCTGTCGGCCGAGCGCGTGATGCACGAGGCCATGGTGGAGTCCGCGGTCGCCAATGCCGCGCGCGCGGTCGAGCTTGGCCTGCCCAAGGACCACGTCATCCTGTCCTGCAAGATGAGCGGCGTGCAGGATCTGATCGCCGTCTATCGGATGCTGGCCGCCCGTTCGGACCACGCCCTGCATCTGGGGTTGACCGAGGCCGGGATGGGCTCCAAGGGGATCGTCGCCTCCACCGCGGCCCTGGCCGTGCTGTTGCAGGAAGGCATCGGCGACACCATCCGCGTCTCACTCACCCCGGCGCCGGGGGAGGCGCGCACCCGCGAGGTGCAGGTGGCGCAGGAAATCCTCCAGACCATGGGCCTGCGCTCCTTCGCCCCCATGGTCACCGCCTGCCCAGGGTGCGGACGCACCACCAGCGACACCTTCCAGCACCTGGCCCAGGACATCCAGGGCTACCTGCGCGAACAGATGCCGCACTGGCGCTCCCGCTATCCGGGGGTGGAAACCCTGCAGGTCGCGGTGATGGGCTGCGTGGTGAACGGCCCCGGCGAGAGCAAACACGCCAACATCGGCATCAGCCTGCCGGGCAACGGCGAGCGCCCGTCGGCGCCCGTCTTCGTCGATGGCGAGAAAGTCGCCACACTCAAGGGCGACGATATCACCGCGCAATTCAAGCGGATGGTGGATGACTACGTCGAGCGGCGTTACGGCTGAGCCTGTTGGGGTTCGTTCCTCACCCCAACCTACATGGATAACGCCGGTCGCCCGTAGGTTGGGGTGAGCAATAGCGAACCCCAACCTACGGACTCTCGCCGAAAAAGAAGATGCTCTCACAAAGACACAAAGCCACGAAGAAGAAAAGAGCAATAAGAAGCCATGAAAGGCTTCTCTATCTTTGTGTCTTTGTGTCTTTGTGAGAGGATTGCTTCTCTTTCTTCCGTGTCTTCGTGAAAAACCCTGGATCGGGCTCCCAGCCCGTAGGTTGGGGTGAGCGATAGCGAACCCCAACGCTCCCCCGAGGCGGCCTGACCCGAGGCGACCAGAAAAAACAGTTCTCACACAAAGACACAAAGATCACAAAGGTCTTCAACGCGGTCCAGCAAGTCACCCGCGCAATGATCGGCCAGACGCTGCCAATGATCTCTTTTCCTTCGTGCTCTTTGTGTCTTTGTGTGAGCCATTCCCGGTCTTAGGTTCAACCATCCTGTCATCCGAGGAGCACCCCATGTTCAAGAAGCTGATTCCGCTTGCCCTGATCGCCGTCTGCACCCCAGCCCTGGCCGCGGAACCCATGGTGATCCAGGTCAAACGCCTGTCGCTGGAGACCGCGCTCAAGATCGCCCAGGGCAGCATCGCCGCCTGCCGCGAGAAAGGCATTCAGATCGGCGTCACCGTGGTGGATCGCGACGGCACGGTGCAGGTCACGCTGCGCGACACCATCGCCGCGCCCATCACGGTGCCGATCAGTGAGCAGAAGGCGCGCACCGCGGTCAACTTCAACGCCGCCACCTCCGCCATGAAGGACCGCGCCAACAGCCCCATCGGCCGCATCGACGGCTTGGTGATGTCCGCCGGCGGGGTGCCGATCCTGGTCGGCGGATCGGCGCTGGCCGGCGGGGTGGGCGTCAGCGGCGCACCGGCCGGCGAGACCGATGAGGAATGCGCCCTGGCCGGGGTCGCCAAGGTGCAGGAGGATTTGGATTTGGCGATGTAGCGGAGTTGCACGACCCTACGGACGACCGCCATCTGTGTAGGGGCGACTTCAGTCGCCCCTAATCGGCAAAGGCGATGACGGCACGGATCGCGTCACCGCTAAGCGTCGGGAAATCCCGCAGTAGAACCTCAGTGTCCATGCCTTCCGCCAGACTGGCCAAGACCGTTCGCACGGTAACGCGGGTCCCGGTCACGACTGGCTGGCCGCCGCAAATGGCGGGGTCGCACGTGATATAGGGCTGATAGTTCATGGGCATAGTCTTCTCCGGTCATGTGCTCGATGCGGTCAGGCCCGGCGTATTCGCAACCCGGCCCGTTCCTGCAGGATGTCATACGAGGTACCCTATTATGAGCGAACGCAGCACCGATCCCCTGCGCCTGCCGCGCTCCATCCGTGCCGACGTGGAGCGCGTGAGCAAGCGCGAGGGCATCAGCATCAACCAGTTTGTCGGCATCGCCGTGGCTGAAAAACTCGCCATGATCGAAGCCGAAACCTATTTCGCCGAACGCCGGGCGCGCGCCGATCCGGATCCGTTTGACCGGTTGATTACGCGCAAGACCGGCGAACCGCCCCGCGAGGCCGATACCTTGTAAACCCAGTTCGCCCACAGTTCTACTCCGCACCCGGCCGGCCTGGCTTCACGATTCCTGAACTCGGGCGCAACGGAAGCCCAGGTAGCTATAGCGGATCTCGGGCGCGCCCCCGCCGCGGCAGGCGCAACGACAATGGCACGCGCTGAGGCCCCACGAACCGCCGCGGACCACCCGAGCCGCGCCCGTGTCCAGCGGACCAATCGGGTCCTGCTCCCACCGCGCGTCATAGGTCCGTTTGCCGTCGGCGCACCATTCCCAGACGTTGCCGAGCAGGTCGTAAAGACCCCAGGGGTTGGGCGCCTTGCCGGCCACCGGATGGGTGGCGGACTTTGGATTGGGATATTGCATCTCGGACCATTGCGAGGAGTCGTGCCCGTCCGCCAACTCGGCCCCCACCCCGCTGTTACCGGAGTACCATGCGATGGGGTCCAACGCCGGGGCCTCATTGGTTCCCAGGATCGTGATGGGGCCGCTGTACAGCGCCGTATCCGTCCCCGCCCGGCAGGCATGTTCCCATTGCGCCTCGGTCGGCAGGCTCAGACCAAGCCCCGGGACCTCGGCCTCGATCCGCTCAAGAAAGCGCTGCACATCGTCCCAACTCACCCGCTCCACCGGCCGCTCCGGGCTTTGGAAACTGCTGGGGTTCTCGCCCATCACCCGGGTCCAGAGCGCCTGGGTGCACGGGATATCGAACAGCCAGAAGCCGCGCCCGATCTGGACGACATGTTGCGGACCCTCATCGTCGAAGCGGCCCGGCTCGTCCTCCGGCGAGCCCATGCGGAAGACCCCGGCCGGGATCCAGCGCAGGCGCTGCACCAGGTCGCCGAGGCTGAAGGCGGCAAAGACGCCGAAGCGGTCCTCTCCCCAGGCGCTGGCCCAGGCGGGCGCGGCGCCCTTGACCAAGGGGTGTGGGGAGGGGTCGATGGCGCGCGGCGGGGCGGTGGGCAGCATCAGGTTAAATCCGGGAATTGCTCACGACGAGGCGCCAGGAACGCTGTACGGGGGATTCAGATGACCCATAGGGTCAGTCAGCCAAGGTGGATAACCCTGGACATGAATCCGGAAATGACTCTCACAAAGGCACAAAGACACAAAGGTCGGTCGCGCACTCCGCATAGGGGCCGCGCAATGCCGCCCACACTGGAATTGTCGGCAGCCGGGATGTCGGGTTACGGCGCGCGTTAACCCGACTTCGACTATTCGACCCAGGATTCCGCCATTTTGGCTCCTGATGGTAGGGTAAGTGCCTGAGCAAGCGAGACCATGGCGCGCGAAAACGGCTGTAGTGCCGACTTTGGTCCTTGAGTCGGGGGGCGGTTTTTCTGACACTATTCGGCATGTTTCTGCGATCCAAGACCCGCAAGAAAGACGGTAAAGAGCACCGGTGACTTCCGCGTGGTGGAGAACCGCCGCGTGGCGGACGGGCGAGTGGTACAGCGCCACGTGTTATACCTCGGGGAGATCAACGACGCCCAGCGGGCGGCCTGGTGCCGTTCGATTGCCGTCTTTGACGAGGACGCGGGCGCCGCCACCCAGCTGGCCCTGTTTCCGGAGGATCGCCAACTGGACACGTGAATCGAAGCGCATATTCTTCGTTGCGTTCTTGGCCTATTGCCTCCAGGTCACCCTGAAAGGGCGTCTGCGCCCCTTCGCGCCGGGGCTGACCCCGCGGTCGGCCTTGGAGAAATTCGCCGCCATCCAGATGGTCGATGTGCACCTGCCGACCACCGACGGCCGCACCCTCATCGTGAGTCGTTACACCGAGCCCGAGCCCGACCAGCGACTGCTGCTCGACCGGCTGAATCTGCAACTGCCCGCGCAACCGCCACCGAGGATTACCGCCGGGCTCCAAGCCAGCATACACTAATCGATTTGTAGTGCCGACCTTTGACCCTATGGTTTAAGCAACACAATGGCTTATGCGAAAAATGGGCGCGAATAGTCGAAGACGGGTTAACGGTCAGTTTTCGTTTGCCGGGACCAAGCCCCGCGCGCCTAACCCGACCTACGGGGATTCTGATCCGCCGAACCAACCTTTCAGTCGGCCCCAGAGCCCCGCCTGCTCCGGCTCCGCACGCCGGACCTGCCGCCGCCCGGCCTGATCCGCTACCGCGGGCCGGGCAGCGGCAGGTCCGGCGCGCTCCGCGGCCGGCCCGCCCGGCTGACTGACCTGAACTCGGGCGCAACGGAAGCCCAGAAAGTTGCCACGGTCAGCGGGCGCGTACCTGCCGCGGAACGCGCAACGGCGGTGGCGCGCGTGGAGGACCCAGGAACCGCCGCGGACCACCCGGTACGCGCCAGCAGCATCCGAGGGCCAAGCAGAGCCATCTGACGGTGCGCCATCGTACCCGTCATGCCAGGCATCTTCCATCCATTCCCAGACGTTGCCGAGCATGTCGTAATCACCCCAATTATTGGGCTGTTTGCCCTTGACCGGATGGGTCCCGGCCTTGCCCCCAGGGTATTGCAACTCCTTCAGCCACGACCGCTCAAGCCCATTGTCCAGTTCAAACCCGACATTGCTGTTGCCCCCGTACCAGGCGATCGGGTCCACTAAAGGGCACCCTGCAACCCGGCGGCGAACCGGCTCACTACATGGGGTATCTCGTTCTGCAATCGCCGGACGATAAGTCATTTGAAGTCATCGACGGTCAACAGCGCCTGACCACCGTCACCATCGTCATTCTGGCTATTCTGAAGCACCTGCAACGTCTGGTGGATGCGGGCAAGGAGCCCGCCGCCAACGCGCAGCGCGTCACGCAGATCCGTCAGACTTACATCGGCTATCTCGACCCCGTCACCCTGGTCTCGCGCCCCAAGCTCGTCCTCAACCGCAACAACAACAGCTACTTTCAAGACTACCTGGTTCCGTTGGGGCACCTGCCGCGACGCGGCTTTCGCGCCTCGGAACATCTGTTGAGAAAGGCGTTCGAGTGGTTCGACAAGCGAATCGATGCGATCCTCAAGCAAGAGACCGGAGATCAGGGCCGCCGCCTGGCGCAACTGGTGGAAGACTTGAGCGACCGGCTCTTCTTTACCGTGATCACCGTCACCGACGAACTCAACGCCTATAAGGTTTTCGAGACGCTCAACGCCCGCGGTGTGCGGCTCTCCGCCACCGATCTGCTCAAGAACACTCTGTTCTCGGTGCTGGAGGCCAAAACGACCACGAACTGCGCAGCCTCGAAGGGCGCTGGGAGTCCATGCTCGGGCGCCTGGGCGCGGAGAGCTTTCCGGATTTTCTGCGCATGCACTGGAACAGCCGCCGCGATTTCGCCCGTCAGGCGGAGCTGTTCAAGACCATTCGCGGACACATCAAGACCCGTGAGGCCGTGTTCCAACTCCTGCGCGACATGGACGAGGATCTCGATGCTTACCTGGCGCTGACGTCCCCGGAAGTGTCGGACTGGTCAAGGGACCTCAAAGGCCTGGCCGGCACACTGCGCACGTTCAATGTGCGCCAGCCGTTTCCGTTACTGCTCGCGGGTCGACGCGCCTTCACCGACACCGATTTCGCGGGACTGGTGCGCGCCTGCGTCGTCATTTCGCTACGCTACAATGTCATCTGCGGCTATAGCCCCGCCGAGCAGGAACGCATCTAAACAAGGTCGCCGCGCAGATCGCCAGCGGCGGCATTGTCGCCCTCGGCGCGGCCCTCGGTGCAATGGCGGGCATCTACCCGGACGATGCGCCATTCCGCGCCGCTTTCGCCGATAAAACCATCCGCACCACCCAGTCCCGCAACAATCGCGTGGCCCGCTACATCCTCTGCGCCCTGGAGCGACACCTGGCACCCGAGCACGGACTCGACTTCACCAGCGACGCTTTTACCCTGGAGCATGTCTTGCCCCAGAACCCACAGGAAGGCTGGGACAGGTTCACCGACGAGGAGACCGAGGCACTGGTCTACCGTCTGGGCAACATGACCCTGATGCAGACCGGCACCAACCGGGATCTCGGCAATGTCCCCTATGCCGTCAAGCGTGACGCCTATGCGCAGAGCGGCTTTGCGATGACCCGTGCGTTGGCTCAGGACTTCGCGAAATGGACGCCGGAGCGGATCGCGGCCAGGCAACTTTGGATGGCCAACCAAGCCACGGCGATCTGGCGGATTGCGCAGCTTGGGTGAGGTGCCGGGTCCGCACCACGGACATTCAATGCCATAAAGTTAAGCGCCGACGGCGCGGCTTCTCGTTCCCACGCTCCGCGTGGGAATGCCGGGCGGGCGCTCGGCGTCCGGTCTTGGCGCCGGACGCGGAGCGCCCGCACGTGCTCCCACGCAGAAGCGTGGGAGCCGGAATGGCTTAACTTAATGGCATTGACCATGGACCCCGCGGTCAGTCCGCGATCCGTGTGGCGCGCAACGGACGACGGGCTAGGGTTTTTGGTCACCCCGCGCCTCCTCGCCGTCGACCACACAAAAGAACCGACAGCGGATGCCGTCGATCTCGATCTGATCCCCGTCGGTGAGTTGCACCGCGTCGTCGCCCCGCAGGAAGCACTGACCCACCTGGACCTGGTTGGCTTCCCCGATGCGGCTGAGGATGTAGTGCGTGTCGCGATGGGCGATGATGACCTCGTGGCCGCCGATGCGATTCAGGCGGGTGACCGCCCGCCAGATGGGAATCACCTGCCCGAGGTGCGATCCGCTTTGGACCTGCAGATAGGCCGGCAGCAGGTCCGGCACTTCCGACGAATCGTCGCGCTGCGGGAGTGGCCGGGCCGGCAGCGTCAATTGCGGTGCGTCCTCATCGGTCAGCGAGACGCTCAGGGTGTGCTTGCCGACCAGAATCAAATCGCCATCCGCCAGCGGACTGTAATCGACTCGGGTGCCGTTGCGAAACACGGGGTGCGCCGGGTCCAGCGCGGTCAAGGTCAGGCTCTCCTCGGCCTGTTCGATCCGCGCATGCCGGGGGGCAACGGCCAGACTATCGATGCATATCGCGCAGTCAGGATCCCGTCCGATGATCGAGGACGACCCTTCCAAGCGGTAAACCGCAAGCAGACGACCCTTGAACGTCAGGGTAAGTTTGGCCATGCGGTTTCCTGCACGAGTGGATGAGCGACATTGCCGACGGATGCGGGCAACCCAGAGATCCTAGGCTGCGAGGTAGGAAGTATATAGCAACAGCACGGCCGCGATCTCCTCAACGCAGGGCCGGCAGCTATTCCAATGTTGAGGGTCTCGTGCGACCCCTGGTGGATGCGGCGCGCCGGCCTTGATCGTAACCCCGGCCAACGGCATGCGTCGTCAGGGCTTCCAGCCCTGACGGTGTCAGGCCAGGATGGCCTGCCTACGCACCCGGCGCGTCCAAGTGGCCGGAATCCTGATCGAAGCCGGCGCGCCTTATCCACCCTCAGCAGCGCCGTTTTTGGTCAGAGACGCCAAGGCTGAATCCTTTGGACTCCAGCGGCGGCCTTATCCCTGCCGCTCCTGACGCCATCCCTTACGTGTCGCGCGGGGCGGAACTTTGACGGTCTTGACGGCGTTTTCCGTGGTCTGCACGATTTCGAGCGGATGGCCATGCAGTTTGAGGCTGGTGCCGGATTCCGGAATGGTTTCCAGATAGTCCAGCACCAAGCCGTTGAGTGTCTTGGGACCATCGGTCGGCAACTCCCAGCGCAAGGCCCGGTTGAGGTCGCGCACGCCGATGCCGCAGTCCACCAGGATGCTGCCGTCCGCGGTCCGATGGATTTCGGGGATGCTGTCCGAGGGGTCGGTGGTGAATTCGCCGACGATCTCCTCCAGCAGGTCCACCAGAGTGATCAGACCCATGAAGTCGCCGTATTCGTCGACGACCAGTGCGATCCGCTGCTTCTCGCGCTGAAAGTTCAGGAGCTGCTGGTAGAGCGGCGTTCCCTCGGGAACGAAATAGGGCGGCTGGGCGATGGCGCGCAGGTGCTCCTTGCCGAGTCCCTGATCGAGCATGGCATGCAGCGCATGACGTGCGTGCACGACTCCGATCACATTATCGATACCGCCGTCGAACAGCGGCAGGCGGGTGTAGCCGGCATTGCGGATGGCCTGGCTGATCTCATCCGCCGGGTCCTGGATGTCGATGCCTTCGACCTCGTTGCGGGGGATCATGATGTCCTCCACGGTGGCGTGCTCCAGGTCGAGAATGGCGAGCAGCATGGAGCGGCTGCGTTCCGGGATCATGGCGCCGGCCTCGGTGACGACGGTGCGCAGTTCCTCCCGGCTCAAGGCCGTCCCGGGTCCGGATGCCATGGGCACGCCGATCATGCGCAACAGGCCGTTGGCGATCAGATTGACCAGCCAGACCAGCGGATACAGCAGCTTGAGCAAGGGGCCGTAGACATAGGCGGCCGGGTAGGCGAGGCG